>Ga0075163_10013764_pt1 | contig 10470 bp, 5 predicted proteins | sample JI1023141ADNA_FD_71478 | JGI IMG/M metagenome (GOLD analysis project Ga0075163, IMG submission 71478) | Wastewater effluent complex algal communities from Wisconsin, to seasonally profile nutrient transformation and Carbon sequestration -... | ecosystem: Engineered > WWTP > Effluent > Algae... | reverse complement strand
GGCATTGCTCACCTGGTTGGCAGGCAACCAGCTATAAGCCTGCATATTAGCGGGTGCATTAATACCGAGCGACACCGGGCCATCAGATGGGCAAAAGGTTATATCAGGCATTGAGAATATTGCATTACCAACGGTAACGGTTACCTGATCACTGACTACAGACGAACAGGAACCCGGAAAACTTGCCAATACAGTATAGGTTGTGGTTGTGGTTGGATTGGCCAATGGCTGTGCTATATTCGGATTGCTTAATCCTGTTGAAGGTTGCCATTGATATATTACACCTGGAATGGCTGGCAAACCGATCTGCACATTACTGCCGGCACATACAAATTTATCCGGTGCATCGGGTAAAACAGGTGTCGCATTAAGTGTAACGTTAACAGTATCGGTAGTTGTACAACCGGCGCTTGTGCTGGCTGTAACTGTAAAACTGATATCGGTTGCAATGAAAACTTCGGGTTGGGCTGAAAACTGGTTGGTATTGTTTTGCCAGGGTGCCGATTGCGGTTCCCATAAATAAGTAGTATTCGGAGCAGCAGGAGAGCCAAGCCTGATTATTCCATTGCTGCACAACACCCAATCTGCACCTCCATTAACCTGTACATTCTGTACTGCAACAATTATTGTATCTCTTAATATACAACCGCCTATATCCGTTACCGTTACTGGGAATGCAGTTTGTACTGCAACGGTTGCTGTTGGATTGCTGGATAGATTACTCGATAATCCATTGCCGGTCCATTCATAGGTATATCCCGCTACAGGTGGTAAACCTATTGAAACCGGCTGGTTCACACAGGTAACCGTATCAGGTGCAGGAAAAACGGGTCTTGAAAAAGCTGGATCATTTACTACTATGTTGTCTGAACAACGAATGGTTGTATCATTGATGTCTATTGCTTCTACAGTATATACCCTTGGCACATTGTCGGTAAGCTGCACAATGCTTCCTGTGTATGCCGACAAGCCTACCTGTGGTGACCATCTGAAAATGGCATTGTCTATACTGGTATAAGCAATCAGCGAAACGTTTCCGCCATTTGCATCATAACTGGGACAACTATAACGGGCATCAACTTCAATACGGGTCTGGCAGGAAGAACAAAATGGAATTACTGTTACTTCATCATAGCAACTTCCGCCGTTATACGATACCGTTAGTCCGTATACCGTAGGTGCGCCAACCGATGCACTAACAGAAACCTGGGGTAGATTGTTTGGTCCGGTGAATGTACCAGGCCCTGAAACAATCGTCCAGCTATAGGTTTCATTGATATCAGGTGTACGATCCGGAAGACCGATGATTCTTGGTCCACATCCATCGAGACCAGCCCTGGCTTCTATTGTTGCTACCACCACCTGATCAGAAAACGCACAACCGTTTTTCTGAGCCGTAACATTGATAACAGCAGGATTGGGTTCGGGCATTACAGTGTTCCCTGCATAGTAAGTAGTAGTTGAAAAAGTATTGCTTGTTAAATAACTACCAGGACTCCATACATAATTGAAACCGGCTTCTGGCGCTTTACCCAAAGTAACACTTGATTCGAGACAAAATACTTTATCAGGTCCTGCAAAATCGGGTGTAACGGGTGCTGCTACCGGTGTAACTCTTACGGTATCTTTTGTTTCACAGGTTGTGCCATCCGATTTCGGAATAGTGAGAGAAAGTATATAATCTGTTATCACCGAAGGATTGGCAAAAGGTTGAGCGATACTACTATTGTTTAAATCGGTTGCAGGGCTCCAGTTGTATAAAATACCCTGCAGGCCTGGTATAGGAGGTGTACCTATTTGTGTTGGATTTCCACCGCAGGCTCCTTTATCGGGCCCAGCTTTTGCATTGTATGTAATGACGATGGCCTGGCCAATCTGTTTGCAGTCAAACGTATCCGTTACTATGAGCGTATAGATTGTACTTGCATTCGGTGCAACAACAGGATTTGAAACAGAATCTGCGCCATTGTCCCATGCATAAGTTATATAAGGCGGATTTCCACCACTCACAGTTGGATTTCCACCAATGCCAATGGGAGAACCAGGGCATGTAGTAAAAGTTCCACCCATGTTTACCGTAGGTGCAATGAGATTGTTTACCAATGCAGCAACAGTATCACTGTAATGAATAAACGAAGAACCGCATTCAGGTAATGTAAAACTGACTCTGCGGTAAAACTGATCCGATGCACCCAGGGTTGGTGTATAATCTTTAAAACTTGCTGCAGGAATATCATTCCATGGTCCATTGGCTGTATTGGCAACCTGCCACTGGTAATTGGCTTTTACCGGCCTTTGCAGTTTTGTAACACCATTTAGGAAAAGCTGGGGCAGACTGTCTCCGGGAACCTGCATATCTGAACCAATGATTTTTTCGCCAAGGCCTAACCGGCAAACGGTTTGCGAGCCAGGAGTTAAGGTATCATTGCCGAGGAAATAACCGGTAGGGCAGAAAGACAATTTTGTGATGAACTGATCACCGGAACCTTTGTACAGAATATTATTTGTTACAGGATAATTTGCCGAACTACTTTTTCCTGCGTAATAAACTTCATCGTTACTGATGGCCAGACCAACAGCCACATCTGCATTAACACCTCCTGTATATCCACTGTAAACACGAGTTCCGTCTGTATTTAAAATGATCAGTACATTATCTGTTGATCCTGCATTCATACTTGAATCGGTAACCGGGTAATTGCTAAAAGCTGTGTTGCCTAAAAGATAAATTTTATTATTGGCTGTTTTAACCGGCAAAAGGTTGTTCATGTTGCCGAGGTAGGAAGAAAAAATCACATCGCCGTTTGTATTCAGACGTGTTAAGAAACCGGTGCCTCCACTGTAAAACTGGCTTTGATTGGTTACCGGGTATTCAGCAGAAAATGTGATCCCACCTATATAGATTTCATTGTTCAGTAATTCAAACGATGGGATAATATTATTACTAAGTGGACCAATTTTAAATCTTTTACTGTAAGCAAGGGTGCCATTTGCATTTACTTTATTGATAAATGCTGACTTTTGCCCATTGATTGTGCTTACTGCAGTTCCTCCAATGTAGGCGTCACCGTTAGCAATGATCAGTTGTGATGTAAAATCCAGTTCATTAGAAGTCAGGTATGTTGAATAAACGATATTGCCATCAGGATTAAGGCGTGTGTAGTAGGCATCGGTTACATCATTGAATTGTGTTGAACTTTCAGAGCCATTTGTAACGGGAAAATCACTGGAACCGCTGTAGCCAGTTAAGTGCAGCACTCCGTTTTCTGCAATAGCTTTTATTACAAAGTCGCTTTTATTTCCTCCAAGATATCTTGAATATAAAGTATTGAGGTTATTAAAACTGCACCTTGTTATATGTAAGTTTTCTACAGTATCGGGCAATGAACCACCCACTGTCGCAGGAATATCATCAGATAAAGTAGTGCTGATAAGGAATATAGAGTTGTTGTCAAAAGCCACTGTACTGGTAAAATCTGTTCGGTTACCACCTATAATCCTGGATGTAATTAAACTTCCATCAGTAGCATTTAGGATAGCTGCAAAACCATCGCTTGCCCCGCCACCATAATTGCTGTTATCTGTTACTGGAAAATCGGGGGATCCGGTTGTTCCACCAATGATCACCTGGTTGCCATTTACTTCCAACCCACCTATTGATGGGAAATCACTTCCAATTCCGCCGAGATAAGTAGAGAAAGCAATATTACCCGATGCATTCAGTTTTGTTACAACTGCATCCCGTCTTCCCCGGAATACAGTTCCATTGGTAACCGGGTAATTGATTGAATCGGTATATCCTGCTATAAATAATTCTCCATTTATAATTTTAATTCCGGTAAGTACATCGTTTCCTCTTCCTCCAAGATAAGTGGCATAAATGACTGAACCCGTTGATGAAAATTTGGTAATGGTAAAATCGGCTTCCCCCCGGAGTGTAGTTCCATTTGTAGAAGGGAAATTGGCAGACCTGGTATTACCTATCAGGTATGCCTCACCGTTGATAACCTGAAGATTTAATACTTCTTCAATGGAAGCTCCGCCAATATAACTGGAATAACCAATATAAGATTGAGCTTGTATTGGCTGATTCAGTAGTATAAAACTGATTGCGACAATAAACCTCATGAAAAGTTTGCTTTTCATTTTACTATTTTAAGTACATACGAAAATTCCCCGGGAAGGCTTTGATAGGATAGTAAATAGAAGAGACGCCGGAATAAGCCGGTAAAATAGTTGAATAGGGTATGCCTGATTGTTATAAGGGAATAGTAAGTTACGTAAAAAACCGGTAACCGGAACAGTTTGTAAAGATGTGTTATGGGAAAAAAGTATAAAATTCATTTACAAGCTGTTATACATGAATATTTAAGCAGCTTCAGGAGCCGCCAAATCCTTAATTTTACGAACAGATATGAATCTTTTCAACCTTAAGCGCCGCATTATTGTAACCTGTCCCAATCGTATTTCACCCTGGTTGAGTTTGGAAGTAAGGGAGTTGGGATTTAAAACAACCCGGGAATTTAAAACCGGTGTTGAATTGCAGGGAACTTTACAGGATTGTATAAAATTGAATCTGCAGCTGAGGTGTGCAAGCCAGGTTTTGTTTTCTATCAATGAATTCAAAGCAAACAATGCTGTTGAATTGTACAAAGCTTTGTTACAGATGGAATGGGAAAAAATCATTCCGGCTGACGGATATTTTTCCATCAGCAGCAATGTGAGCAATCCTACCATCAGCAATCAGTTGTTTGCCAATGTAAAAGTAAAAGATGCTATTGCAGACAGGTTCAGGGAAAAAACAGGCAGCAGACCAGATTCAGGAGCCGATTTAACTGGTACGGTTGTGCATTTATACTGGAAAGAAGACCTTGCAGAAATTTTCATAGATACATCCGGTGAAACTTTATCGAAACACGGATACCGTAAAATTCCTGGTAAGGCACCGATGATAGAATCCCTTGCAGCAGCCACTTTGATTGCATCTGGCTGGAATCGACGGTCGGTGGTAATCAATCCTATGTGTGGTTCCGGTACCATTGCCATCGAAGCTGCTTTAATGGCAACCAACAGGCGGCCTGGATTGTATAGAAATAATTATTCGTTTATGCATCTCTGTGAGTACGACGAACAGTATTATGAAAAAGAATTGTCAGCTATCGAAAAACAGGTTATCGAAGTTCCCGGCTTAGAGATTATTGCCACTGATATCAGTGAAGATGCCGTATATGTTTCTAAAGTAAATGCTGGAATTGCTGGTGTGGAAGAAATGATAAAATTTGATTGTTGTGATTTTGTAGCAACAGCCATTCCGCAGGAAAACAAAGGCATCATTTATTTTAATCCTGAATATGGCGACAGGCTTGGGGTGGAAGCTGAATTGGAACAAACCTATGCCCGTATCGGTGATTTTCTTAAGAAACAATGCAAAGGCTATCTGGGTTATATTTTCACCGGTAATCTGGAGCTGGCCAAAAAAGTTGGATTGAAACCCAAACGCAGAATTGAATTTTATACCAGTAAAATTGATTGCCGATTACTGGAGTACGAATTGTACGAAGGGAGCAGGCAGGTAAAACCTTCCACCGGGCAGTAATTTCCCCGTTTCGGGTATTCGGCTTCATAAATCGCGTAATCAATAAAAATCTATTGTACTGGTTTTCAATTTAAAATCAGCGAAGGCATATTATTTGTCTGTTCATACCTATAAAAAAATGATCGTATGAAAAGACAAAACTTATTTCTCAATAATTTATTCTTTCCCTCTTTACTACTGATGTTGCTGGCATTTGCCTGTAACAACAACAATCGTACTGAAGCGGTGGAAGCATCTGATAATGCAACTTTATCGGCAGATAGTACCATGGAAACTGTAAAAGATTCCATGAATAAAAATATGGCTGACAATAGTACTGCAATGCCTTCCAAAGCAGGCCCGAACCCGGCTAAAAAAGGAATGAAAGGCAAAGTAGTGGTTTCTCCCAGAACTGAGCCGTCTGATAAAAATATGACTGCAGATAACACTGGCGCCTATACGAATGTTGATATTTATCCGGCATTTCCTGGCGGTAATGATGCTTTGCAGACTTACATCAGCAAAAGTCTTCAATACCCTGAAGTTGCGATGGATGAAGGTGTTGAAGGTACGGTGGAAGTGATGTTTACAGTAAATGAAAAAGGGAAACCTACTGATGTGCATGTGATGGGCGACAAAATAGGTTATGGCCTCGAAGAAGAAGCCATCAAAGCGGTAAAGCAAATGCCCGCATGGTCTCCCGGGAAACTGAAAGGTAAAACGGTAAAAACCAGGTACACGTTACCGGTAGTATTCCAGCTCTATCCTTGATAATTGTTTTCATGGCTATATTCAATAAAGAAAGGGAAGCAAATGGCTTCCCTTTTCTTTTATATTAAACTATTTTTTGATCAATTACTAGAGACCCATTTTCTTTTTCAGGTTGGTATCAATCGCATCAAGGAATTCTTCGGTGTACAGGTAATGTTCGCCGTGATTTACTTTATTGCCATGAATACAAACTGCCAGGTCTTTGGTCATTTTGCCGCTTTCAACGGTTTCAATGCAAACTGCTTCCAGGGCATTGCAGAAATCGATTAATGGCTGGTTATTGTCTAATTTTCCGCGGAAAGCCAATCCTCTTGTCCAGGCGAAAATCGAAGCAATAGGGTTAGTGCTGGTTGGTTTACCAGCCTGGTGATCGCGGTAGTGGCGGGTTACCGTTCCATGTGCAGCTTCTGCTTCCATGGTTTTTCCATCGGGTGTAACCAGTACAGAAGTCATCAAACCGAGTGAACCAAACCCCTGTGCAACGGTATCACTCTGTACATCTCCATCATAGTTTTTACATGCCCAAACAAAATTGCCATTCCATTTGAGTGCGCTGGCAACCATGTCATCAATCAGGCGGTGTTCATAAGTGATGCCGGCTGCATCAAAAGACGCTTTGAATTCTTTCTGATAAACTTCTTCAAAAATATCTTTGAACCTTCCATCGTATTTTTTAAGAATGGTATTTTTAGTTGAAAGGTACAATGGCCATTTTTTACTGAGCGCCATGTTAAAACAACTGCGGGCAAAACCGTAAATGCTCTCATCGGTATTGTACATGGTCATTGCAACGCCATCTCCTTTATAATTGTACACTTCAAATACTTGTGCTTCACCGCCCCCTTCTGGTGTAAAGGTCATGGTGAGTTTTCCTTTGCCTTTAATAACGGTATCGGTTGCACGATATTGATCACCGAATGCATGACGACCTACAATAATAGGGGCTGTCCAGTTCGTAACCAACCTCGGTACATTCTGCATTACAATCGGCTCCCTGAATACTGTTCCATCTAAAATGTTCCTGATGGTGCCATTCGGGCTCTTCCACATCTGCTTCAGGTTGAATTCTTTTACACGGGCTTCATCGGGCGTAATGGTAGCGCATTTGATACCAACCCCGCAGGCCTTAATAGCATTCGCTGCATCAATGGTTACCTGGTCATCGGTCTGATCACGGTATTCCATGCCCAGGTCAAAATATTGAATGGGAACTTCTAAATAAGGAAGAATTAATTTGTCTTTAATGAATTTCCAGATGATCCTTGTCATCTCATCGCCATCCAGTTCTACAACCGGATTTGCTACTTTGATTTTCGCCATGGAAGTTTACTATTTTGGTGTATAAAAGCTTTTAAGATGGCGAAGGTATTGCATTTCGACAGAAAAATGAAGCGTACCCGGTATTCGTATTACCCTGGTTAATTCTTTATCAACCCATTTTCAAAATCAATCATAGCTACGGGGTGATTTTAAGGTTATTTAGCCATTTATTTGGATAGAAAGTCCAGTAAAACCGGGTCGTCTTTTAAGAGCCTGTTCAATTCATCCACGCCCTGCTTATTCATATGATTGGAGTTATAAAAGTAGTTGATGTTATTTCTGATGTATTCTTTATTGGCATCTATAAAAGGGATATTCAGGTAATGGCAAATTTTCTTTGTTTCAGAAAAAATGGACTCGTCATAAATCGACTTATAAACGGGTGTTTGAATGCACAACAGTTTAATGTTTTTTGTTAAGCACATTTTTTTTAAGCTATCCAGAGAATTTGTTATTTCTTTCGTTTCTGATTTTTTAAACATTTTTGCTTTTAGTGTATCGGTTACTGGAATGGCAACTGTATCCCATGATTCATCGTGTCGTCCATATCCATATTTTACAGAGTTGTCAATATTGTTTAAAAAAATAGCATCTCCCAAAAGTTTATACTTGAACATAGCATATAAGGGAACATATTTTTCCCAGAAATTAAAATGGAAATAATTGACCATTGGAAGATCTTTCTCTGACGGAAAAAAAGCGTACCTGGCAAAATCATTTTTGTGAACATTGTTTTTACTTTTATGAAAAGTATTGGGAGCAGAAAATGGGTCGAAGCTGAAAATCACAAATTTTGGCGGTTTATTTCTTAACAAATAATCCTGGAGTCTGACTATCGCCATTGATATTTGTGGATGCCCATCTACACCAATGTTCACTGTCTTTAGATTAAATGTTGTATCGAAAAATGATGGATCAAAATGAGCGAAACAACGTGAACTTCCTGTAAATAAAAGGTCAGCGTTTACATCTGCCATTTGTTCCAGGTTATCATGGCCCCTTACTGTTTTTCCTTTTATCCTGAGGGAGATAAGGCCTTGTAGCAGGAACGTGACCGCTGCTACCAAAATGAAAAAGCTACAAAGTTTTATTATAAATTTTTTCATTTTTTAAAATTGGAAATAGATGAATTGTTGTGGATCGGTTACTAGCGCATAATAATAAATTATGATGATCAGCAAAACGTAAAAAATCCAGCGAAAGATAGGTGGCCATTTAAAACCCAGGAATTGAAGTGCAAACTGATGTTCTCTTTGCCACCATTCTATTAATATAAAAAACAAAAGAAAAATAAAATAAGGATAAGCCAGCCCAATGCCCGGGAAATAGGGTGCTTTAAACAAAGAGGGATTAAATATCCCTGTTATGTAATTCAATGCGGCATGAACATTTTCGGCCCTGAAAAATATCCATGCAAAAACCGTAAGGCTGAATGTTAGTAATATTTGAAAAAAATCTTTTATGCCCGGAAAAAATTTGCCCTGTGCAACAATGTCAAGATTATTTCTGTTGGTATTGAATATTATTGAAGGCATAATATAAAGTGCATTGAGGCATCCCCATACGATGAATGTCCAGTTGGCACCATGCCAAAAACCACTCACTAAAAATATAATAAATGTATTCCTGATTTTCATCCAGTTCCCACCTTTGCTGCCTCCTAAAGGAATGTATAAATAATCCCTGAACCATGTTGAGAGTGAAATATGCCATCGACGCCAGAATTCTGCGATATCTCTTGAGAAATATGGGAAGGCAAAATTTCTTAGGAGGTCGATACCGAATAATTTTGCAGTTCCCAAAGCAATGTCGGAATAGCCGGAAAAATCACCGTATATCTGGAAAGTAAAAAATACGGCTCCTAATACAAGTGTGCTTCCTGAATAATCTGCGGGATGATTAAAAATCATGTTGGCATAAGTTGCTGCCTGGTCGGCGATCACCATCTTTTTAAAAAGCCCCCATAATATCTGTCGCAAACCATCCACCGCCTTTGTATAATCAAAAACCCTTTTTGTTTTTATTTGTGGAAGCAGGTGTGTGGCTCTTTCAATCGGTCCTGCTACAAGAAGGGGAAAGAAGCTTACAAAGACGGCATAGTCTATATAATTTCTTTCTGCTTCAATTCGCTTTTTATAAATATCAATGACATAAGAAAGTCCATGAAAAGTGTAAAACGAAATGCCCACGGGCAGGATTACCTGCAATGTCCACGGATTTATTTTAAATCCAAGCTGTGCCAATGCCTCAGCAAAAGAAGCAGCGAAAAAATTGTAATACTTAAATACACCGAGGAATCCCAGGTTAATTCCAACACTTAACCAAAACCAGGTTTTTCGTTTAGCGGTGGTGGTAGCAGCCGACATCTTCAGGCCCGTGAAATAATCGAGCAGGGTTGAGAATATTAAGAGGAATAAAAAACGCCAGTCCCAGCATGCGTAAAAAAAATAACTCGCAGCTAACAGCAACAGGTTTTGCTTTCTAATTGATTTGTTTGCAATAAACCAGTAAAGGATAAAAACAACTGGTAAAAAAATTGCAAAATCAATCGAATTGAATAGCATTTTGTTTTTTTCAGTTAAGAAATTATTGGATTGCTAAAAGCTTAAAGATTTTTTACCAATTCATCAGCAAATTCACTGGTCTTCATCAATGTTCCTTCCTTCATCAAATTATAAAAATCGATGGTGACTGTTTTATTGCGGATCGTTTTACCAACAGCATTGGTGATCAGTTCAGCAGCATCTCTCCATCCCATATATTCAAGCATCATAACACCACTCAATATTACAGAAGATGGATTC
>Ga0075163_10013763_pt1 | contig 10470 bp, 7 predicted proteins | sample JI1023141ADNA_FD_71478 | JGI IMG/M metagenome (GOLD analysis project Ga0075163, IMG submission 71478) | Wastewater effluent complex algal communities from Wisconsin, to seasonally profile nutrient transformation and Carbon sequestration -... | ecosystem: Engineered > WWTP > Effluent > Algae... | reverse complement strand
CTTTCGGACTTCGCCAAGATCGTCGATGTTTTCGATGCCCAGGGCGTGTCATTCGTGTCGATCACCCAGTCTTTCAACACGACCACTTCGATGGGCCGACTGACGCTGAACGTTCTGCTGTCATTTGCCCAGTTCGAACGAGAGGTGATCGCCGAGCGCGTACGCGACAAGATCGCCGCCTCGAAGGCCAAGGGCATGTGGATGGGCGGCATCCCGCCGATTGGTTACGACATCAAGGACAGGCACCTGATCGTCAACGTGGATGAAGCCGAACGCGTGCGGCACATTTTTCGTCGCTATCTGGAACTTCCCTCCGTCTATCACCTCACCCTTGATCTCCGCTCCACCGGCATGGCCGGCAAGCGGTGGATCGCCCGCAATGGACAACCGCACTGCGGCGAGGAGTGGAGCTCTGGTTCCTTGCTGAAGCTTCTCAAGCGTAAGCTCTATCTTGGTCTGATCACCCACAAGGGAAAGGAACATCCGGGCCGACACGATCCGATCATCGACCAGGAGCTGTTCGACAAGGTGCAGGCGAAGATTGCGGAGCGGGCACATTCCTATGGCGTCCGGCGCCGGCCAAACTCCTCGGGTAGACTTGTGGGCATCATCTTCGATGACGCCGGCAACCGCATGTCACCTATCCGCCAGAAGAAGGGTCCCAAACACATCCGCTATTACGCCAGCACGGCGTCGATCAAGCGCCAGCACGACAAGGCGGGAAGTCGCCCGCGCGTTCGAGCCGATCGGTTGGAAATGTTTGTCTTTGAGAAGCTGGCAGAGCTTCGAGCAACATCCCCTGATGCCGCCCTCGCCAAAGTCGTTGTTGATCGCGACGGTTTCACGCTTGAGACTGAACATACCGATCCGGCCGGCGAACGCCGCGTGCAAAGCTATCGCGTCGTCTGCAAGCTAAAACTATTCGGCGGCCTGAAGCGGCGCCTTGGCACCGACGGCAAGCCAGAGGCTTCCTCTCGCGAACGTGACACCGATCTGCTGATCCGCGTCGCGCGTGCGTACCGATGGGCTGAGGAGCTAGAGAGCGGCAAGCGGGCTTCCGCACTCGACATCGCGGAAGCAGAGCGCCTGCGGGCTGCGACAGTGATGCGGGATCTGGAGCTGGCCTGGCGATCGCCCCGCGAAACGGAAGCGCTGCTCGCTGGCGCATAAAGATTGGGGTCTGCTTCTGCCTCAAAGCGGACATTCCGGCCTCACAAGACAGATGTCTGCAATTCGCCCAAAAGCGGCCATTGACGCGCTGCGGTTTGTCCAAAAAAGCGCGGCAGGTCAGTCCCGCTTGCAGCGCCCCGCACTCAATTCAAGAGACCGACTATCGGACGCCTGGTGGCGCCAACCCGTCAGTTGCGGTTCCTGCACAAACACTTTCCGCCTTCGTACAGATCCGAGCGACCGGAACGCGTTAGGATCCTTATTGCTGTTGGCACAGCCGATGCTTGGTCCTCTTTGTCGGTCGCCACTAGTGGCAACGCGCATAGGAGGGACGTCGAGCGATGCCGGGGAGACAGGCGCCGTTAACCGTTTCCGTTATCCTGCCGACCTTCAATCGCGCCGACTACCTAGGCGAAGCCCTCGACAGCATCCTGGCGCAGTCAGCTCCGCCCCATGAAATCATCGTCATCGACGACGGGTCAGCCGACGGGACCGCGACCGTCTGTGCCGCCTACGGGCCGAGGCTACGGTACGTCCGGGTAAGCGAGAATGGCGGCAAGACCGCCGCACTCAACCTTGGTCTCGAACTCGCGGTGGGCAATGCGATCTGGGTGATGGATGATGATGACATCGCGCCACCGGACGCGCTGAAATCGCTGCTCGCTCCCCTCCAAGCCGACCAATCTCTCGATTTCACCTTCGGCTCATTGATCAAGTTCACCACCGATGCGCAGGGCGGACGGCGTTTCGAGCAGGGCTCCGAACCGCGTCCCGCCGGCGCCCGCCACCTTTTCTCCCACCTGATGGAAGACTGCTTCATCACCGGGCAACCCTGCGCTCTGTTCCGTCGACGCTGCTTCAACGGCATTGCTCCGTTTGACACCTCGATCACTGCGTCAGTCGACTACAATATTCTGCTGCAGGTGGCCCGGCGCCATCACGGAGCGGAGATTGGCCAGGTCGTCCTGTGGCAGCGGCAACACGCAGGAATGCGCGGACCGGAAGCCGCCCAGTATGCCTCGCACGAGCGCGTACAGCGCTGGCGCAAGTTCGACTCGCGCCTGCTTGCTGATTTACTGCCGCTTCTCAAGCCGCATGAATTCCTGGAAAACGTGACGCCGGCGCGGCCCCTCACCCCGCTACAGACGCGCGCGGCCTTGCTGCAAAAGGCGGTGATCGCCGGACGCAAGGATCTCTGGGACGTTGCACGAGAGAGCCTTCAGAGCGGCCTCGACGCAGCCTCCTGGGCGCCGGTTGGAGCGCGCGACCTCGACACCCTGTCGCGTTTCCTTGGCAGCCGGTACGGCATCGACATCTTTCTGGCCGATCCGCGAATCCAGCGCGAGATAGCTGCGGCCGCGCGACACGCGCGCAACAGCCGAGCCGTGCAGATATCGATCGCGTCCATGCTGACATTCTGGATAGGCCAAGGCTTGCACAGGAAGAATCCGGCCTACATCGCGAAATGCGTCGGCGCACTCTATCGACTGGCCGGTTTCCGTGGCGCGTTCAAGCTAGCCTTCGACGCTCTGAACAGGCAGCTCGACATGGGTCGCCCGACCCGGCGTACCCGTCGCAACGCCGCTGCTGCGCCGGCGTCCTATGTGCACGAAGAACGCACCAGCAAAGCGGCGCAGTAGTTCCCGATCGAGTGCGGCCAGCGCAGCAATGTGGATCGCGATACCAGCCCCAACGAGTGTGGTGACCAGCGACAATCCCTGCAGCGACGCGCCAAGAACCGGCGAGATCGCCACGACCGACCCGGCCATCAGGCAGGACGCCAGCAGGCTGCGCCACCCCACCGCAATCTGGTTCCAGGCCGAGTAGCCTGAGACGTGCTGGACGAACTGTGCGCCCACGATCCAGGTGACAGCTCCCTTCGCCAGCATGGCGAGGGTGACGGCGACCAGGCCGAACGGCGCGGCAACCGGAACAAGCAGGCAGGTGACGAGCACGCCAATTCCGACATGCGCCAGATAGAGGCCCGGATGTCCACAACCGCGCAGGATGCCGCCGGTGAACGATGTTGCGGCAGCGCGAACACCCAGCAGGAGGACCAGCTGGATCGGAAAAACGGCCTCGACCCAGCTCTCGCCGAGAAGTACCGGGATGGCGACGGGGGCAACTGCGGCCGCGCCCAGAAAGATCGGGTAACCCGCGATTGCGGCAGCGCGTCCGGACTGCCGGATCACCTGATGAAGCCGGTCGCGATCCTCCCGCACGGAAGAGATCAGCGGCAGGGCGATCGCATTGAACGGCGCAATGACGAGGGATGATCCCTGCTGGAAGATGCGGAGGGCAAAATTGAAGTAACCCAGCGCCTGGGCGCCGAGGAGCGCTCCTACTGCAAGCCGGGGGACTGCAAGATCAAGCTGCACGAGGAGCTGCCCCCCGAGCGAGGCGAGATTGAACCCCATCAGGTCGGTGAAGTCGGCACGCGAGACCCGCACGCTGAAACCTGGCCGCGCCGCAACGAGGAACCCTGCAGCCCGGGAGCAGCGCCGCGCGGCTTCCATCCAGACAATGGACCACACGCCCTGCCCGGAAGCGGCCGCGGCGATCCCAACTGTTGCTGCGGCTACGGCGCCGGCGGCATCGATGGCTGCGATGGAGCGGAACCTGAGATTGCGCTGCAATAGTGCCGCAGACGGCGCGCCCAGCGCCATTGCCAGCAGCGTCGCTGACAAGGCCGGAATGAGCGCCTGCAGTTCAGCATGACCAAACGCGTGGGAAAGCATAGGCGCAGCGCCTACGACGATCGCAATCACCACGGCCGCGAGTCCTACATGGAGCATGTGGGCGGCGGCAATATGACCCGGTCGCAGGTCGCGTCTCTGTATCAGGCTGTCTGCGAGCGCCCCGCCGACCATGGTTTCCGGCAGTATGGTGACCAGAAGCACCATGCCATAGAGCCCCCAGGCTTCGGGCCCGAGCATCCTCGCCAGCAACAGGAATGTGGCCATCGATGCGGTGACATCGAACCACTTCGCAGCAGCTGCCCAGGCAGCGGCGCTTCGCAGCAGCTTGAGAAGATCACGCCGCTGCGTCGGCATTGTCCTTGTCCTCCCCGCGGCCGCAACTCGCATCATAACGCCAAGCGAGCACGGACGCGGCGAGCGCAGCCGCGGGATACAATACGCGCGCGCCGCGTTCGACAAAGCCCCAACGCCTTCCAAGCAGCGGGACCTTCTCGAGGATCGGCTTGATGACGTGATCGAGGATGCGCCAGTCCGCCATCTGGCGGCGCGAGGAGATGAACCCCGCCTCCTGGAAACCCCACCTCTGCTTGAGCAGGTCGTGGCTGCGGCGCTGCCAGGCCGGCGACCACCTCAGGAGGAAGTAGGACAGGTCTGCAAGCCTGACCGGATCATTGTTCGACGGCACCAGGAACGTCACGACCGCCTTGGGTTCGACCCAGATGGTGAGGCCCGCACGCGCGGCCCGCCACGAGAAATCGAGGTGTTCCTTGGACACGATCACCGGATCGAAGGGCCCAATGCGCTCAAAGGCCGACCTGCGCACCATCAGGCAGTGGAACTCGCACGTGCGCGTGCGGCGGCGAACCAGGTGTGCGGACGCCTGCTCCCGGGTCTGGCCCTGCAGGTAGAGCGTCTCGTGGAAGTCACGCTTGCCTGCCTCGATGCCATCGGCGCCCGGTACAAGTTCGTCGGCGGGGCCGACATGGTGGATGATCGTATGAATAGGTCTTCCCTCGCAGGTCAGCGGGACGACGATATCGCCTCCGGTCTCGTCGGCGCAGGCCAGAAGGGCGTCGAGCCAACCGGCCATCGGCAACACATCATTCTCGATGTAGGTGACGAATTCGGTCGTCGACGCGGCCAGGCCAAGATTTCGGGCCTCGGCAGGTGTAAGGGGCCGGCCAGCCTCGATCAGCTTGAAGTTTCGCTTCGTAGCTTGGGCCACAAGCCAACGCCGATGCCCCGCCGGCAGCTGACCAACGACATACACGAGATCGAACGGTATCGACGTGTCGGCGTAGATTGCTTCGAGAGCCTCGCGCATCGCACTGGTTCGCTCGCGTTGCGTAACGATGATCGTGATCCGCGTTCCGCCGCTGGTCTTTGTCATGACACCACTCTCCTGGATTGTTCATGCGTCAACCGCGTTGACAGCGTTTGCCTGTAGACCCTCAAGGTTTCGGTCGTGACCGGTTCGATGGCGTATCGGGAGACAACGTGCTCACGGCCACGACGGCCCATTTCCGGCCATTCCCGCCGCCTTGCGATCAGGCACCGCACACCAACTGCAAGCGCTTCCGCGTCACCTTCCTCGGTCATCACGCCAGCGTCGACGCCTTCAACCAGCTCGGGAATTCCGCCATGATTGCTGGTAACGAACGGACAGCCCGTCGCCATCGCTTCCTTGAGCGTGTTGATCGATGCGTCTCGATCGCCATTCGCCGCGGTCGTCGAAGGTGCGAGCAGGATATGCGAGGCGTCCAGCAGCTGTGCAATTCGCTCGTGAGATGTCGCGCCAGCGAATGTCACGCGCTCCCCGATGAGCAACCCTCCGGCCTGACTTTCCAGCGCCTGCCGCAGCGGTCCGTCGCCCACAATGCAAAGACGCGCATCGACTCCGTCCGCCACAAGCCGCGCAAGAGCATCGATCGCAAACCTGAAGCCCTTCTTTTCGACAAGCCGGCCGACCGCCAGCAAGCGAAGTTGTTCACCGGGCTCCCACGCGCGAGCGGCGAACGGAAAGCGATCCAGAGCCACGCCAGACGCGACCACGTGCGTGCGCGATTCAGGCGCGCCAAGTGAGATCGCGCGGTCACGGAAGAAGCGGCAATTTGCTATGAACGCGTCTGCGTCGCGGAAAACGCGTTCATATGCACGCTCACCTTTGTCTTGCACAAATTTCGAGATGTCGTATCCGCGGAAGTGAACCACGACGCGGCCGGTGAGAAAGCCGGCGCGACGATGATCCAGAACAGCCTCGGCAAGTGTACCAAAATGGCAGTGTAGAATGTCGTACTTGCCTCCATTTCGGAATAGGCTGGCCTCATGCAGCGCGCGCAGCCCGACCCGTTCGGGACCGAAGCATTCGGCATCGAGAGCCGACCCAGCTGCGAGCCCGTGACTTGCGACGAGCCTCAGGGCTGACAGCGGCGCCAGTGCGAGGCTGCGGCGGGGGGATTCAGCTAGGCGAAAGGCGCGGGTTCTGTCTTCCAGACGATAGCGCTGAACCAGCGCGTGGCGCTCGGCGGCGGGGTCCGCGCGGCCATCGAGAGCATAGATGTCCACCGAGTGTCCCTGATCGATAAGACCAGCGGCCGCGTTGGCTATAAAAGCCTCCGAGATGACCGGAAATCGGTGAACAAAGAAGGCGACCTTCATGTCCGCAGCCCTGCGCGCTCTGTCTGGAATAGAGCAAGGGCGATGCCGCTTCCTACTGGTGAGATTTCCCCGCGATCCAAGGTTAACCGGAACTGTCCGGCGAAGTGTCGATAGGTCTACCCGGCTTTCGACCTGCCTTCGTTGCTCCCGCCATCACCCTCGCCCAGCAGATTCCGAGCATGCACGCAGGAATCGCGATGCGAGATGAGTGTCTGGAATGGGCCAATTGCGGTCGGTGGCCCTGCCCTGCCTGAATGTCTGCTCTGGTTCGAAAGCGGACCTCCCGTCTAAGCCGCCTGGAACAGGGCGCTAGCCCGGTGGCGGCGGCGATCTGATTTTGATTGCACGGCGACTAGCAGAATGCTGTTGTTGTCAATTAGGGGGAACGCCATGCCACAAGCCAAAACTCGCCGTGGATCGCCAGTGATCATGCGCGTTGCCGTTGGCACCCTTGCTGCAGTCACCTTTTCGCTTGGCACGATCGCGGTCCACGGACTGTTTATTGCCGGATGGCTCCTACCGTATTGGAGTTCAATGACCGATGCCCAAGCGTCAATCATCTCACAGCTGATCTTCTTCTTGGCCGTCGCCTGGGGCTCGCTTCTCGTTCCGCTGCTTTTCGGCAGTCAGCTACGTTCGCTCGAGGAAGCGGCCGACAAGGCGCAAGACACATATGATAGCATCCGATTGCAACTCGAAGGCAGTATCGCAGAGTCGAAACGACAGTTTTCGAGCATTAGCCGCTATCAACAAATGGCGCTGGGCTACTTCTCGAACGAAGGAGTTTTTACCGACCTGGACGACGACCAGAAGAAGGCGTTTGTGGAAAACGCTTGGCATACAGCCGAACCCAAAGTGGCCGAGGCGCTTAAGCAGCTACACGGACGGACGCGCCAGTGGGTGAACGCCGGTGGAAGGTACAGATCAAACCCTTGGTGGAACCGGGTTCTTGAATCGCAAGCACTGCGAGATTGCTATGGCGAGTTCAAAGCCATCTCCGATGCCAAGTGGAGCGCGTCCAAAGGCTCTGTTCCGACGTTCGAACAATTGAAGCGAGTCAATGATGCGCTGCGCGTAATTGACGAGTTCGAGCCAGCGGCCGAAGCTGATGTGCCAGAAGCGGTGACGAGTGAACAACCGCCCCAAAGGCCGACTGAGCACTTGCCGGAAACGTCGACACAGGTTTCCAAATAGTCCAGGCGGCCCGTGTTCTCTAATGGCCTAGCCGTGAACTCACGCTGGCTATGCAATGTCTGCTGTGACCCATTGGCGGACCACCCTGCCCTAGATGTCGAACCCTTCTGACAGATCGAGCGCATCCTCAATCTCAAATCCGAGGTACCGGACGGTGTGCTCCAAACTGGAGTGGCCAAGTAGAAGTTGGATCGCCCGTATGTTTTGTTTCTCCCGATAGATGTGGGCAACCTTGGTCCGCCGTAGGGAATGCGTGCCGTAGAGACGCGGGTTCAACCCAATCGATTTGACCCATCGATCCACGAGCCTGGCATACTGGCGTGTTGAGATGGAGCCCTGCTTTCGATCACTTGGAAACAACCAGCGATCATTCTCGCCGGCCGGTTGTGCGAGCCACTTCGACAGTAGTCGCCGAGTCCGCGCGCTGATTTCAAACCGAACCGGCCTACCCGTCTTGCGCTGCCGTACGGACGCCCGCAACCGGATTTCGCCAGATGCCATATCGGCGTCGCTGCGTTCGAGCGCAACCAAGTCACATCCTCGCAGCTTGCTATCGATCGCCATCTCAAAGAGAACGCGATCGCGCAGGCTGCCTCGGGATTTTAGGTTTCGACGAACGGCGCGAACTTCCGATGGCTTGAGTGCCGGCTTCTGGCCAACTTGCCGACGCGAAGGGCGTACCGCACGGAATGCGTAGCTGCTTCAGGACGTGGGCAGCGGAACGGACGAACTACCCGCGCGAGGTCGCATAGGCTGCGCTTGCCCACATCAACGGCGACCGCACCGAAGCCGCGTACCTGCGCAGCACGCGCTTCAACAAGCGCGCACGGCTCATGCAGGAATAGGCGAACTACCTCGACAAACCGCAGGACAAGCAGGAAGGCGGCAACGCCGTAAGAATACACGCAAGTTGACCAGCGCTGGACGGCGTTCCTGACTTGTTCTAAGATTCGCCCTCTAGAGTGAGGGGACAAATGAACACTGAACGCCTATACGAACTTCTTGAAAAGCTCACCGCTGAAGCAGGCCGCGTAGGCGTGACGGAGAAGCTGGAACAGCTAATTCAGCACATCACCAATCAGGTGAATGAACCGAGCAACGGCGCGCACCAAACGTCATTTTCGCAAACGCTAATGCAGTTGCGAGAAGCGTTGGCGAAAAGCTGGTTTGTGCAGCTAACGCCGCTGGAATCTGACGTTCTAGAGAAGATGGACCTCGACAACTTGGTGGGCCAACGTCTTCCAAATCGGATCGCGGCATTGATGCGCGACAATGGAATGCTGCCTGCCGTAGTTCGCGATGAACTCGGCAAGCTCAGCAAGCGCCTGAAGCGTGGGCTCGACGATGTAAAAAACACCATCGCGAGCTTTCAAGCCCTCGGCCTGGACGAAGGGAATGGACTTGCGCCCGGCGTTGGTGAACTCGCGCTCCGCATCCCGCGTGACGTTATCAACGAGAGCTTCGGTACGTTCATTGAAGATGCGCAGTTCCTGCGTGATCTAGTTTCGACGAACGTTGAGCTAATTGAAGGCAAGCACGACGACTTGACCCTTCGCAGTTTGGCGTCAAGTGACTACGGGATTTTCCTCGAAGTGGGACCCGCCGTAGTTGCGTTCACAGTACTAACGATTGAACGCATGATGGCATTCTACAAGACCATCCTCGAAATTCGCGTGCTTCGCGACCAGCTCAAGCAGCGCGATACGCCGGAAGCGGTTCTCGCTGCTATTGAAGAGGACCTACAGAAGCGACTCAAGGACGTGGCAAAGAAGGCGCTTGCAGAAGCACTGAAGGAGTTCAAGCCGAAGTCGGAGGCCGGACGTACCAACGAGCTTAAGACACTCGCAGCCTCGAATTTCACGAAACTGATGGAACGGTTAGACAAGGACTACGACTTGGACGGTAGGATCGGCCACGCGGAGAAAGCGCCGGACGACCCGGAACAGAAAGCTGAACACGAACGCCTGATTGCAACCGACCAAAAAGTGCGCCGCTCAATCAAGCTCATTAGGAAGCAGATTCGAGAGTCGAAAAACCTCAAGGCGCTCGAGTACAAGCCCGACGACGAACCGCCCAAGCCGGATGACGACGACTGACTTGGTTGAGCAACGCTCCGCCAAGCGCCCACACGGCACCGGCAGTTTGCGGACAACACGCCCGCTACTCGACACCCTGATCGAGCGGCTGGGCGTTTCGGGCCAATGTCAGACTCCGACGACCCCGCTACGAATGACCATAGCGCATCTACAAAGAGATAGCGGGTTCGCCCCTGCGTTTCATCCTAGGTCGCGCGCTGCGCCATGTTGCTCTGCAACGCGCATGGCCCTCTGACGGCGCTCCGAACCCGATGCTATTTCAGAGACGTCCGGCCTGTGCTGACGGTCGAGAGCAACGACCGCATCGGTCACGCGGCACCCTACCAGCGACCACCATGCGAAAGTGGCCTCTGGCATTTCGGCACTGACCGCTACTTTCCACTTTTCGCGAGGCCCCAGAGACTGGCGCGTGCAAACCAGCCAAAGTCGCGCCCAATGCGAACGGCAATCGAGCCTCTGGGAGGAATCTCTGTCGCTAAGTCCCGGACAGTTGGGCTGAACTCAGAGTCTCAACGGCTATAGGGCCGGAGACTATTCCTCCCTGGCTGGGGCGCAGGGATTCGAACCCCGGAATGGCGGTACCAAAAACCGCTGCCTTACCACTTGGCGACGCCCCAGTGCAGGGAGAGGCGGACAGTTATGCAATTCGCGCG
>Ga0075163_10013760_pt1 | contig 10471 bp, 1 predicted proteins | sample JI1023141ADNA_FD_71478 | JGI IMG/M metagenome (GOLD analysis project Ga0075163, IMG submission 71478) | Wastewater effluent complex algal communities from Wisconsin, to seasonally profile nutrient transformation and Carbon sequestration -... | ecosystem: Engineered > WWTP > Effluent > Algae... | reverse complement strand
AACTTGTAAAAAAAGGTATCCTCCGGGACGAGTTTAACAACATGCCCATCATTTTGATCTACTCTCCAGAAAGTAAAAATTTTGCTGCATACAAAGTCAGTAATACAGAAAGTCATTTTGAATTCATAAAGGATACCATTAGGACCAACATTCATCGGTATGATTTTTTTGGAAAGTGCCTGGACAACACCGGTCAGGACTTAACATCCATGCAATCTTATCAGGAATATTGGCATAGTTGGAAAACCTTCCAACCTAACACAGACATTTATATACAAAAGGATTAAAATAACTTAAATTATTTTGTGATTTTTTTCTGTACGCAATGAACATAAAAATAAAAATTGCATTAATCGCATGGATTTGTTTCATTGGTCAAACCATTTGTCTTTTTGCTCAGTCATCCTTAAGTATAAACATACCGGATTTAGAAATCAGAGCAGATAAATTGATTCAAGGGGATGCGGATACCTATGGCAGAGGAAACTGGATGTGCGAAGTAACCGTACATATTATCGAAGACACCATAAATGTTACAGGGAGTATAATTTTTTCTGAAAATGAAGCAGACAGGACAATTATAAAAGGCGACTTTAGAAAAGTGTTCGTATTTCCAATGTTACGAAAATTTGAAAGCTGTACTTTAGATACGGATAAGATAAATGGAAATGCAGGCGGAATAAATTTTGGTGCAAGAGAACCAATGTGGATAAACGGCCATGGATTGATTAAGAGAATTAAAATCAGAACAGATACATTTGGAAATGATGTAGGAAAAATAGGCGGAATACTGAAATTCAATCCGATTATTTTAAATTATGAATGTTTATTTGCGGAAAAGAAAAGCTTAAATATAGCGCCTTCAAGGAGCATCCTTGTCATAAAAAAAAGCCCCCCGGATTACTCCGGAGGGCTGTTGAAAACGAAACCGATTACTACACACTATCTTTAGATCTGTGATCTAATCGATCATCAGCATCCTTCTGTACAATTTCTCGCGTCCAGTTTGAATATGGTAGTAATATACCCCGCCAAACTTCAACACATCTCTGTTTAATTCTATTTGATGATATCCTCTTTGATAATATGCACGTTTTGCATAGACCAACTTTCCACTGAGATCCGTCACTTCAAAGAACACTTCTGAATCCTGGTTGATTTCAAACGGAATCATGGTGGATTGATTGAATGGATTCGGAATATTCTGGAAGAGATGAATTTTACTCTGTGAATTGGTGGATCCATCCAGTCTCAATTCCAGTTCATTTATCTCTCCGGATTTTTTGTATGCTTCCGCACTCAGCAATTGCTTATCCAGGAACATCACATCGGACAAATATTGATCTTTATGAGATCTGATATTTAAGATCAGTTTCCATTCATTGCCTTTCTCTTGATTCCATGCAAATCTTACCGAACCTTGCTCTTTAAACACATCCGCAACATGCTCTGGCTTCAAAGAACTTTCCTGGCTTGTACTGATTTCTTTTATCCAGGCCAACTGAGGATCGATGTAAATTCCTGCCTGAGCACCTTCCAGTTTTTCCCAATCAGACAACTTTAATTCTATGGCATATTCCTTACCTTTTTCCATAAAGATATCCGCCGTCTTAAGTTGCGCTTTTTCCTGTGTTCTGGAGGAAGTATTCAAAGCTCCATTCATCTTGTTGGAATCGTCCACATCCCCAACTTTTATACCCACAAAATTCACCAGGTAATTTTTGTTCAATGTCGGAATGACATAAGATTCAGGGAAAGCCTCCTGTAAAGGATTATCTCTATCTTCCCAAACATAATCTGAATAAATAAACCTCCATGATTGGTTATTGCGGAAGCGTTGATTAATTCCTAAAATCAGTTTTCTGATTTCTGTAAGGTCAGCTGCCGTAACACTACCGGATTTATTGACATCTGCTGCGATCCACTTAAATGGTTCATCAAATGGTTTGGAACCCAAAATATGCTTTTGAATTTGGATGATGTCATACGTGCTTACCCCATTTAAATGATCCAGATCATAAATTGGTTTCGTTTCATAACTGCCACCCATTTTCATATTATTGAAGGCGTATAATCCGGCATTACCAGTAGTAACCAATCCTGCTTTACCACCATTGAGGTATACATCAATACCTTTCAACTTAACATCTTTCCTGCTGCTGATAATCCCTGCCACATTTGCGCCATTGAAATTCGGCGGACAAATTGTATCCAAATCTATCGCTTGCAATAAGGTTACGCAAGAATCAATATTACCTGCCTCATCTTTGAAGTAAATGGTATAAGCTCCCAGATAATCTCTGTTCACCAATGAATCACAACAGATGGTCACCACGGTATCCATAAAATTGTTGCGGTCAAAGGATGCCATGATGTTCGTAGCATTAGAACAATTATCCGATATGTTAAAGATGAATTCATTGGCATTGAAATCCGCACAACCGTTGTCCTGAATAGTATGTATGACTTTCTTACAAGTCACTTCCGGTGCAATGGTATCGACTACTGTGATTTTCACAGTTTTTGTAGCAATATTACAACAAGCATCTTCTGCTGTAAATGTCACATTGGTAACACCCACAGGATAGAATCCTGATGCATTTTCAAAGTCATTTGCACCATAAGGTGAATCGTTTGTGATTACTACTGATGCAGAATCGCAATCACTCACGGAAGCGATCATGGTCACAAAATTATTACAAGAGGTATCCGAAGCATACACTGTAATATCTGCAATACCCTGAATGGTTGGCGCATTTTGGTCATCACGAATGATCAATTGAATATATTTGAACGTATTTCCGGAACAACTGTCAAATACTGTCCATTCTCTTTCAATTTCGCAACTTCCTCTGGTTTTACAGAAATTGGAATCCTGCGAAGTGATCAACAATTTAAAACAGCTTGCTGATCCTACATTAACCGTTGGTTTCCCAAGACTATCCGGACTAATGGATTGACATTCATCCACCGTAACCGGTGATATTGGCCAATTTATTTCCAAACTATCCAAAGGATCCGGATTGTTCACTGTAACTATTTGTGTACAGGTACGTGTATTCCCTGATGCATCTGTTGCCGTAAATATTCTGGTGATCGTTCCTATTCCGCACACATTTTGATTTCTGATTGCGGTATCCTTCACGCTTACACCCGGACAATTATCCGATGCAGTTGCTGTACCGAATTGACCTAAATTATCTGTATTCACATCACATCCAACTACAGTGTCGCGTGGACAATTAATTGTCGGTGGTACAGTTTCAATAACCGTCACCATAGTAATACAGGTAGCTGAATTTCCACACGAGTCCGTAGCCGTAAAAATTACATTTGTTTTTCCAACAGGGAAAATTGCAGGAGCATTGTTTTGGAAAGTCACACCGGTATTACAAGCTGTATTGACTGAAGGATTTCCAAGATTAACCACCGCACCACAAGTATTCGGATCTGCATTCACTGTTCTGTCAGCCGGGCATGTTATGCTAGGCGGTGTTTGATTTAAAGTGATGATATACTGGTTAAAACTAAACACCTGACTCACACTACAATCGTTGGTTGCCCTCCAGGTTCTTTTCACCGTCCTGCAAGGATTTCCCGCCAATACGGTATCCACAAAATTAAACTTAACCAAACCACAATAATTTTTCTTCAAGGATGGTCTGCCCACGATATCCGGATTGGTTGTAGGTGTACACGTAAATGAAGTAAAGCTATCCCTAGGCCAAGTAATATCAGCAGGATTAAGATTTACATCTCTTGTAATCTTTTGTACGCCAAAAATTGTCGTATCCACTTCTGGTCTGCAGCGTATTCTTACTTCCCAATTTCTATTTACCACATAACAGACTTCAGGATTTGTACGAATCGTGTCATCGGTATATTTGAAAGTTAAAGAATCACAACCGCACTGTACTGTAGGATATCCATTCAGAGAATCCGGCAAAAATGGTTTGGCGCAATCTGTAACCGTAAGATCAGGAGGCAGAACCAATTTCGGTCCTGTAGGGAATAAAACTTTGATCACCTGATTAAAATTGAAGGACTGTGCTTGTGCTCCAGTCTTACAGGTATTGCTTACTGTCCATTTACGTTGTACAATTTTACAAGTATCGTTGTTTGACTTCACGGAGTCTACATAAGTAATGCTCACATATCCACAGAAATCTTTCTTTAAAGTCGGAACATGATTCACTACAGATGTATCGATATCACCAGTACAATTATCCACTACAAAACTATCCGCAGGCCACATGATATCTGTAAGCTTTAAGTCAATGGACACAGCAATGCGTTGTGTTCCCATTAAGGTTCCTACTAAATCAGGTGGACAATTAAATACGGATGTCCATTTTCTATAAATAACATAACAGGTATTTGGCGTACCAAACCCAATAGAATGCTTATAGCTATGCTGCACCATCGTACATGGACAGTTAGACTTCGGATAACCATTCAAAGAATCCGGAAGTGTAGATTTTTTACAATCTGTGATGGTGATGTCATTTGGCACGATAAGTTTCGGACCATCAGGATATAAGATTTTAATCTTTTGGTCGAATTTATAAACCTGAGCCTGAGCACCGGTCTTACACACATTATTTACCCTCCATGTACGTTGTACAATTCTGCAGGTATCATTATTCAATTTAATGGTATCTACATAGGATATGGTAACATATCCGCAGAAATCTTTTAGTAACATCGGCACATGATTCACTCTACCGGTGTCAATATTTCCACTGCAATTGTCCACCACAAAACTATCCGCCGGCCATTTGATGTCTGAAAGTTTCAAATCTATTGAAACAATGATGCGTTGCGTTCCGCGGAAAGTGCCGACTACATCCGGTGGACAATTGTACACAGAAGTCCATTTTCGATAAATAACATAGCAAGCGTTTTGAGTGCCAAATCCTATAGAATCTGTATAACTGTGCTGTACAATATTGCATGGACAGTTTGTCTTCGGATATCCGTTCAATGAATCCGGCAGAATGGATTTTTTACAATCGGTAACCGTCACATCTGCAGGAACAGAATATTTCACACCAGTCGAATTTACCACAATCAGTGTTTGTACAAAGGTGAAAGTCTGACTACCATCCGTGACACACTTACTAAATGCAGTCCAGGTTCTTTCATAAATACTGGTGTCTGCTGATTTAGAAATCAAGCGATCATTAAACATCAACATGACTTGTCCTTTATATCCACACACTGTAGGCACTTCTCCGATGTAAGCAGTATCTATAGAACCAAGACAATTATCTACGATGACGGTTTGGTTAGGCCAGGTAATATCGCTCTCTTTAAGATCAGTGGTAACCACTATCCTCTGTACAAATGAAAAATCATTATTGTTACCAGGACAAGTAAACTTAAGGAACCATGTTCTTTCGATTACGAAACATTCATTTTTACCACCACTCACTTTAACATCAGAGTGTGTAATGTCTGCATCTGTACAACGGCAAGTTCCAATGGTTGGATATGAATTAAGATCACCAGGATCGGTCAATTGTGCACAATTAGACACAGTGATATCAGAAGGCTGCTTAAAGCAATTACAGTAATCGACATTGTTGTTGTCCTGAATGTCTATAAAAGTTTCGCAACAAGATTGCTGACCATTTGATGCAGTAACACAGAATAAAACTTCTCTCCTACCAAGGCTGTCACAATTATAAGTGACAGACTTAATGGTGGTATCTCGTCCTATGGAATAAGTCAATGGATATCCGCAAGGATGATTACTTCCCTGATCAAAATCTTTAGCCCATATAGTAACCAATTCACCATCGATACGACCATCACCATTCAAATCCATCGCCACCAATCCTGCAGCCAATCCTTTCAGACAATATGCAGTTGGTGTTTTTACATTGATGATTTCAAAATTTATTTCACAGACTTCTTTATTGCCACAAAGATCTTCTAATACATACTTTACTCGGTGCTTGCCAAGTGGATAGAATCCTGAAGCATCCACAATATTGCCAACGCCCAATCCACTTCTGTCCTCAATTCCATCCGAATTCAAGTCCACATGGAATTCATTTCTTAATTGGTTAGGTGGCGTACAGTCATCATAACCTGTAGCAATCAAGTCTACCATCCTGCCATTGCAAGAGGTATCGTTGATTTCAAATCTTCTGTCTACACAACCACTTAAAAAGTTAGGCTTAACGGTATTGTATACTTTGATGATTTGTTCCCTCTCGTATATGATTGGTTCACCGGTAGGATTATAAAATCTACACCAGTTGATCACCTTCCATTTTCTCAATACTTTATAACATGCATCATTTCCATTCACAATACGGAATACATGATCCTCATAATTAACACCTACCAGATCACATTTATCTTCGGTAATGATTGGATAACCAAAACCATAAGGAAGATTTTTTGGGTCCAGTATGTCGGAAGCACAGGAAGTTGTATCAAAATCCTTAGGCCATCGAATAGACTTTTCGCTAAATGGATTATTGTTGATTATGGTAATCCTCTGTACACAAACATTCTGTCCAAAACTATTTCCGGCTATAAAGATTCTATCAATATATCCTTCCCTGCATTGGTTGATGTAAAAACTATCCACTTCACGAACGGTAACATCACAATTGTCAGAAACTCTTGGCTGTCCAAATTCTGACAAATCATTTGGATTATAATGGTACTCACAATCAATGGTAACATCATGTGGACAGGATATCTGCGGAATTGTTTTGTCCTGAACTTCCACAAGGACCATGCAGGTATTAGAATTACCTTCTGCATCCGTTACTTTAAACATTACCTGAACAAGGTTGCCGATATCTGCACAACAAAATCCAACCGAATCTGCATAAACATTAGGATTGTATTGGCATGGCACACCATCATCCATTCTTCTTACCTGCATAGATGCTATATGACAGTCGTCATAACTTCCATCATCAAATACATGTGCCGGAATCCAGGCTTGTCCAAATCGGTCTAAGGTAACCACCGTTTCTTTATCGCATTGTACCACTGGTGCAGCCTGATCTTTTACATAGACATTAAAACTGCAGGTGCTTTCATTATGGCAATTGTCGTATGCTCTGAAAGTCAAAACGTTATTGCCTGCCGGCAATCTTAAAGTTCTTGAAGTAAAATTCTTAATGATGCCTATAGGCGAAACCAGATCCAATGTAACCTGACTGCTGCATGAGTCAAAAACTACAGGATTCGGAATCCAAACATTTCCGAAGCACTCATAAGAATTGGTGCTTGCAGTGATGTCGTAAGGACACATAATTACTGGTGCAGTAGTATCCGTAATTTCAATCAATTGATTGTACACTCTTTGCTCAAAAGTGGTACAATACCAAATGATAAACCGCCAGTTTCTTAAAATCTTTTGGGTGCAACTCTTTCCGGTTGGAATTACAAAATCTTCATACGAAGCGCCAAAATCACAGTATTTATTATCCTTGTTAGGCCAAATTGGTGAACCATGATACATTGGAACTCCGGTATATGAAGTATGCGGTCTGCCCAAAGAATCTAAACCAAATGTTCCACACAACAGAGGATTGTTGGTAGCCAGACTCAGGGAATCAGGAAAAACAATTTCATCCAAATTGATCCTCTTCAAAAATATCTGTTGTGTGCAGGTATCTGAAATATTTCCGGAAGCATCCTTTGCTACATAATTACGGGTAACTATTTTTGAATAAACCTGATTGCAACGGGTATCTTCAATTCGCTCATCCAACAATATTTTTTGTGGTGCAGGATCGCAATAATCGTACACCAATGGACCAAGATAAGATTGCATTCTTGTGCAATCAATGGTATCATTCAAACAAACAATTCTTGGTTTAATTTTATCTTCAACTGTTAATGTAGCCCAACAACTATTTCCGTTGCAGACATTCAATACTTTGGCCATTAAAGTTTTTCCAAGATGCTCATAAGTTAAAGTGGCATTCGGAACCAAAGACCCATCCTTATTCATGATCATCACGGCATAAGAATTATAATCATAAGGTCCGCCTAATAACAGCATCTGCGGAGTAACCAGTGCTTCACAATTTATGCCAAGGGATATCTGTGCAGAGCCTATACAGCTTACTGAACCAATCTGATCGCCGATGGTGACTTCAAATCTTATTGGCTTCAAACAAAGATCCGGATTACGCTCAATAACGGTCAAATAATGCTTTGTTCCTACCGCTCCATTCCAGGTAATATTTGCTGCATAGGTATTGGTCTGTGAAGTAAAAGAACCACCGGAGCTTAATATCCACTGATAAGTACTTCCGGGATGATAATCTACACTATATCGTACATTAGATCCAGTACACACATTGTTTTGTGCTTCGATCAAAGTCGATTCATTATAATTACATCTTACATTTCCAAGGCTTACTTTGTCCCCAAACTGGTTCTCCAAAACAATGTCAAATCCAACGCCATCCACATGTATTCCGCTCATCTCATAAACAGTCATTGCGCCATTAGATATTACCGGTGTAAGTAAAAATCCTGTTGAACCGGTATTAAATGGAATAGGCGCAGCAGGAGGTGCAGGACTTGATGTTTGAAACAAACCATTTACACTTCTGATAAACCAAATTTCTCCTGTTCTTGACTCAAGAGTTAAGGTAGTTTTGAACTGACCATCATCTGGATTACTTGCATTGTTTAGACATTCACATGCAGAATTTACAATCTCCAATAAGACTGCGCCTGCCACATCTGAGTCATCTTCATCCAAGCCGGATGGATCCTCAGGACCTGCGCTACCGGACTGATCTGAATCTTCAAATACCTGACCACCTTCATCATTGTCTACCACATCATCCGGTGTAGAATCTTCATCCGGTTCTCCAAATTCATTGGATGCAGAATAAATTTCAGCTCTGTTCACCACCTGACCACTTGGCCTTGTTGGATCCACCTGAGTTTCTACAATGACCTGAATGCTCTCACCCGGTTTCAAACCATCTGCAGGTAATCTGCCATTCTTAATATTCATCAGGTAATAATATTTTCTCGGATCCGGATTTTGTGGATTTTGGTACCAATCCTTGCTGATCATTAATGTACCTGAAGGCAAATAGTCAAATAAAATAATTTCACTTGCTGTCACCGTCCCTTCGTTAGTAACTGTAATGGTCCATGGAACAATCTGTCCACGCACTACTGTTCGTACTGCAATTTCTTTTCTAAGCGCAAGATCAAAATTATTTGGGTTGGTGTTGGCAACATCATGATCATCCTCATCATTCTCTCCATGATCACTTACATCGTGATTAGGCGTAGATTTATCATTGTTCTGAATGTCATCCGGCGTTGAGTCATAATCGATCAATTGATTGCCCGCAGCATCTTTTGCCTTACTGATCTCACCACAATTGAATATGGTCAAACCATTTTTCTTGGCTTTAATAATTAATTTGACATTGGTTTTAAAGGATTCTCCCACGCCAATGGCCTGGTTGACATTAAAATAAATTTTATTGTCTGCTTTTATTTCCCAACCCGGATTTATTGCGGAAGAAAAAATAAAACTGGTATCAAGATAATCTACGATTTCGGAAGTGGATGCTACTACATTACCTTGATTCAAAACTTCAATCTGGAAGTTTACAGTATCTCCACTATGGTAGATCAATTGTTTATTTTCCAATGTTTTTCTTAATGCCAGATCAAATACCGGTACGGTAGCAACATCATGATCATCCTCATCCTGAACACCATGATCACTGATCATATCATCCGTGAGGGTACCCAATTCCGCACCTACATCATTTCCGGAATTACCATCAGGAGTTGAATCAAAATCATAGGCACTAAAATTTTCTCCTGCAAAATTCTGCACAGATAGAACTTCTGCAAAATTTTTGACATCAAGAATATTCGAAGTACCAAGATCTTTCAGTCCGATTAAAACGGACATAGAATTTCCCACCTGCAAAATTGCATTTGATTGATATTCTGCAACACCATTATTCATCACCCAACCAGCTGCAACCGAAGCTGCACTCAGTTCAAATCCTGCAGGAATATAATCTGCTAGTCTGATATTTTTAACAGCGATATTCCCTTGATTGAAAAGTTCAATTCGGAAACTCACCTCACCTTTATATTTTAATACAGATCCCGGTACAAGAATTTTTCTCAAAGCTATATCCAAAATATTCAATGCCTCCGGATCCGCGTCATCTTCATCATCGATTCCATTTCCATCTAATTTATTATCCGTCACAGAACCAAAGATTCCACCTGCATCATTGCCTTCGATTTCATCCGGCTGCGAATCTGTATCTAAACTAGACATGTCTGTTCCGGAAGTATTCTCAGCAGACACTATTTCTGCTCTATTTAATAAATTTGATACTTGTGCATTTTCCTTAACTCTTAATTTAATTTCCTTCGTTGCACATTGACCAGGCTCTATATCGGATAAAATGCTGTTGTAGAATTTTCCACCTTT
>Ga0075163_10013759_pt1 | contig 10472 bp, 13 predicted proteins | sample JI1023141ADNA_FD_71478 | JGI IMG/M metagenome (GOLD analysis project Ga0075163, IMG submission 71478) | Wastewater effluent complex algal communities from Wisconsin, to seasonally profile nutrient transformation and Carbon sequestration -... | ecosystem: Engineered > WWTP > Effluent > Algae... | reverse complement strand
GCTCGCTGGAACCAGCGCAACGGTCCCAAGCCCGCCACCTACGACCTGTGGGTCAACATGCCCACGGGCGAGGCCAAGGCCCGCTACCTGCGCAACCACCCTGAGATTCAGGAGTGGATTCGCAACGGCCCGATGGCGAACATGCCTGAGGCATACCGGGACGTGGTGCGTGACATCATGACCCGCTACGGCCAGTGGACCGAGGACAACGACCCGCTCAGTGTGGCTCTGGACGGCTTCTACGCCACCCCTTCGTGGGGGCGTGAAGCGTACTTGGAGAAGCACCCCGAGCTTTCGGAATACTGGCGTGCGCTCCGCTCCCCGAAGGAGCAGCACATGTTCAACCTCACCACGGCGTACTTCGCCCTGCGTGACCCGAACGCCCGCCGACTCTACATGTCGGCGCACCCCGAGCTTCAGCAGCACTTCATCGACCAGCGTAGCAGTCGATACGAGAACTTCATGATGCAGGTCGCCAACTTCATGGGGGCTAACCCTCAGATGTTTGAGCTGTATCTGAAGAGGCAAGAGGACATCCTGGCGGAACTGTTCCGGCGCTTCGGCACTTCGCCGTTGGTTGCCGAACTCGGTCCCCTTCAGGATGCAAACACCAAGACAGGGGGGCGTGGAGACTCCGGTCGCACCCGGAAAGTCTCCTAAGCGCCACCCCTCCCGTAGATAGACAGTGAGAGAAATCTCACAGGAGGCAGAAATGAGCACACCGCTCACCGAAGCCGCTCCCGCTCCAAGCGCAGATAGCCCCTCAGTCGAGGACCCGGCACCTGTTGCGACCAGCGAAGTGGACGAAGGCAGTGGTCTGGATGGGGTAGTACCCGTCGAACGCTTCAATGGGCTGATGTCCAGCCTAGGCAAGGCGCAGGCGCAAGTAGCCGAGCGTGACGCCGAACTGGAAGCCCTGCGAGCACAACTCGCAACCTCTCAACCCCCCAAGGAAGTACCTGTGGCCGAACCGACCGGAACTGAATCCCCTGAGCTTCTCGAACTGCGACAGATGGTCGTAGGACTTCAAGAGCAGCTTGCGGGTGTTGCCGAGCACGTGGTCGCTGACCAGCGTGGTCAGTTGACTCGACAGCTTGTCGAGGAGTTCCCCGACGTGGAGCCTCTGGCGGATTTCATCGTTGCGAACAGCGCCGATGAGGCACGACAGCTAGCGCAGGAGCTTGCCGAACGGGTCCGAGTCATCCGAGGTCAGGCACCAACCGCAACCGAGCCGGTTGTCACGGAGCAGGCACCAGCCCCGCAAGGGCAGGCACCAGCTACCGGGGCAGGCGTGGCTTATGTTTCCGACCCCCCCACCAACGAGCGTGCAGAGGCCATCCGCAAGGGTGACTTCGCCGGGTGGATGGAAGCAAAGGCCCGTGAGGCTATGGGAGCGCGGGACAGTGAACTCGTCCTCAACGAGAGCTAACGAGCGGACTCCGCTCTAACCCACGCAACAACGACCGCGCTAAGTCGCAAAGGTAGGCAACAATCATGGCTATTCTCGAAGGTGTTCGAGGTACTTTCAACGAGACTGTCGGCGTCAAGGTCGACATGGACGAGGGTGTGGACATCCTCAGCCCGTCCGACGTTCCCATCCAGCAGATTCTCGGCGTAGAGTCCACTGTCCAGACCAAGGTCGAGTGGATGGACGAGGACCTCATGGGTCAGAAGGTGACCGTCGATGACGCCACCGTGACCGGTGACGGCAGCTCTGGCACCCCCTGGACGTTCAACGTCGAGGCGGGAACCGCTGAGGAGCTTCGCGTCGGAGACATCCTCTGGAATGAGACCAACGGTTCGTCCGCGGTCCAGTACCGGGTGGAGTCGTACAACACGTCGACTGACGCTGTGACCGTGACTGCCTTCGCAGGCAACGCCACGGCCCCGGCTGACAACGACGTGCTCTCCATCGTCGGCCAGTACCGAGATGAGGGTTCGGACCCGACCGAGATGCGGTCGAACGAGCGCAACGCTCGGTACAACTACACCGAAATCTTCCAGGAGGGTGTCGAGGCCACTCGCACCGCCCGGAAGCGTGGCGGTGGCGCTGGGCTGTACGGCAAGGGTGACCCCTATGACCACGAGGTCATGAAGAAGTTCAAGGAGCTGGGCATCCGCTTCGAGCGGAGCGCCATTCACGGCCAGCGGGCGGTGTCCGTGGACGCCAAGCGTCGGTCGATGGGTGGTCTGTTCTACTACATCACGAGCAACACGGCCAGCAACACCAAGGCCAACGCTCGGACGGCGCTGAACAGCCTTCTCCGCCAGTGCTACGACGACGGTGGTACCCCCACCCTCCTGCTCGTCAGCCCTGCGGTGAAGGAGGCCATCTCCCTGAACCTCGACGCCTCGCTGCGTCAGGCTTCGCACCAGACCCGCAACGCCGGTTACGTCGTGGACCGGTTCATGTCGGACTTCGGTGAGGTGGACATCGCCACCGACCGTCACCTTCCCACCACGAAGGGCTTCGCTCTCTCCACGGAGTATGCGAAGATTGTCAACTTCGACCCGTACCAGCACGAGCTGCTGGCCAAGACGGGCGATGCGGACAGCGGCCACATCGTTGGTGAGAAGTCCCTGAAGGTGAAGAACGAGAAGGCTTTCGGAGTCCTCACCATCACCGACGCCACCTGAGGCCCGTAGGGCTGACGGCACTCGGCTACTCCGGTAGCTTGTAACTGCGCCCCCGGTCCCGGTCACTCGGGGTCGGGGGCGCTTCGCATCTCTCACCAAAGGAACTCGCATGAAGGTCACTCTCGACGGTACTACGTTTGGCGAAGCACATACTCTCGAACTGAGCAACACGGGCGGGGTCTCTGTTGACGGGTCCGTCGTCGGCGGGGTCATGTCTCTGGACGTTGGACCCCGCATCTCGGTGTTCCCTGCGGGTCTCTTCATTCCCGCCACTACCGGGACGTTTCCCGACAACTACGCCCACACCGGCATCGCCTTTGACGACGCGACGGATGAGAAGGCAGCGATGCCGCTACTCGTTCCCAACTCCTACGGGACCAACCCGACCGTCAGTATTGTCATTCTTGGGGCCACGTTCCAGTCGGGCACCGTTCGATGGCGGCTTGGGCCTGAGGAGGGAGACAACGACGTTGTGGTCACCCTGGTCGGCGGTTCTTACGTTGGCCCACTGGACTTCCCTACGCCGATGACGTGGTACCCGCAGACCACGGGCGCGCTAGCGGGGTATCAGTTCTCTCAGTTCCCCCTGAGCCGCATCGGCACCAACGACTCCCTCGCTGACGACGCCGCCGTTCTTCTCGTCGTCGTTTCCCCGGAGGCGTAATGACTACCCGGTTGCAGTTCAGGGACGCGCTCACGGCGAAGCTGACGGGCATTGAGGATTCGGGGTACGGTGACTTCGAGTTCGGGACCACCGAACTCAACACCTACCTCGACCTTGCCGTCCTCCGACTGTTCCCGGCGCTCTACGAGAAGCTGTCCCTGACCTCCCAGGACCTTGTGCCCTACGGAAGTCAGGGGTTCAGCTACTTGACGGTGACGGTCCCCGAGGACCGTATCTTCATGGTTGAGGACGCGGACGAGCTTTCTCCCATCTTCAACTGGTCTATCCGTTCGGGCAAGATTGTGGAGCTGGACGACCAGTTCTCCACCGTCAATGTCCACTACTACGGCTCCTATGTCCTACCCGGCGATGACACCACCGACCTTGACATCCCCCGGGAGTTCGTGCCGCTTGTGGTGCTGGGCGGCCTCTTGGAGGCGTTGGAGTCTCGCCAGGACACCGGCGTTCGCCCGGACCCGTCCACTGGCTTCCACCAAGTGTCTCTGATTGACCGACTCGCCGCTCGCTATGCGGTGGCGCTCCTCGACGTGGGCATGAGCCTTCCTGCGACCGTGAGGTGACATGGCGACTACCCGAGCAACCCTGCTGACTCAGTTGGAGTACCGTCTGGATGACGTGTCCAACGCCATCTGGTCTGAAGCCGAGCTGAAGTCGTTCATCGACGCCGCGGTCACGAGCCTCTACCCGACGTTCTTCAACCGGAACGTCACCACCACTACCCCCGTCGCTGACGGTCCTATTGCCACGAAGCCAAGCGGGGCGAAGAACCTCTACTTTGTCGGCATCCAGCGGGCCGGGTCTACCCGCGTCCGCAAGATTCGTGGTTGGACTGAAGGAGACACGACCGCACACATCCCCAAGACCGACATCACGGGGCTGACCCTGGTGTGGGCCTGGACCTCCGGTTGGGAGACTCCCGCTTCTGACGGGGCGTCTATCACCATCCCTGACACCGCTATCGAGGTGTGTCTGCTCCGCGCCCAGGTGTCTGCGCTAGAGCAGCTCCTTACTCAGCGGGTTCAGAGCCAGAAGTACCACGCCCTTCAGGTGCGTGCGTCCATCTCGGAAGAGGACATCATTTCCACCCTCGAAGCTCTGCACGCCTCCATCCGGGAGCGCATCCAAGAGCAGCAGTCGGCGCTGCCTCTCCCTGAGGTGCAGAACGTCTGATGACTACGAACCCGACCGAATGGGGGACCACCCGTCAGGCGTGGTTCGCCAACGTCGCCACCCCTGCCACCAAGATTCCCGTTCTTCTAAGGGACGACTCGTATTCCGTTGTCGACGCTGGCGGTGGCCGTAGCTACCGTATGGGCGACCCCATCACCACCGGCCCGGCCGGGGTGTGGCACCAGCGGACGTGGGAGGGCGGCACCGACCAAGACAACTGGTCGGATGAGGAGATGTTCTACGCCGGGCCGGTTGACCCGACCCTGAAGCCGGGCAAGGTCCAGCTTTGGCCCGGGTGGGTTGAGATGGTCTCCCGCACGGTGCGCCTCTGTGGGCGCTACATCACCATGACTGGGCAGGCAGGCTACGGGGAGAACTCTCCGGTCCTCATTGCCGAGAGCAAGAACCACACTGGCCTGCTGGACCCGACGACGGGCACCACGGCTCCCACGGGTGGCTACAAGCTCATGCAGTACGCCAACGGGACCCTGACCAACCTGAACGACTGGTCCTCGCCTATCATGGCGATGACCGACATTGAGCAGGAGAACGGTTCCGCCCAGCAGGAGAAGACGCTGGTCGGCTTGGAGGACGGCCGTATCCTCCGCTACAACAGCGCCACGACCAACTGGGTCAACGAGCACACCATGAAGCACGACAAGGTGAACTCGCACGCCATGTGCACCTACGCCGGTGGCGTCTACATCGGAACCAAGTGGCAGCTCTCCAAGCGCACCCACGACCCCGACAACGGAGCCAAGTACAGCCAGGTCGCCAAGATGCCGTGGCTGACCACCATCGAGAACTTCGTCGTGTGGAACAACCGCATCTGGTTCACCGGCCGTACCACGGGCGGCACATGCCACCTCCTCGTGTCGGACGGCGTGACGGTCACCGAAGCGTTCGAGATGACCGGGGCGTTCAAGTGCACCCGGATGGTTGTTCACTACGGCTCGCTGTACCTGCTGGGGATGCGCAACAACCAGCCCACTGGCACGCAGACCACCTCTGAGGTGTGGCGCTACAACGGCTCGTCCCTCACGAAGGTGTGGGAAGAGGACCCCTACACGGACGCTACTGAGCCGCTTGAACTGTGGGACGGCTGCTCGTGGCGACAGTACCTCGTGTGGGGCCGCACTGGCTCGCCTTCCCTTGGGCGGCTCCCGGGCCTCATGCTGTACGACGCCGAGCTGGATGCCGTGATTGAAGGTCCCGTCATCGACATGTACACGGCCGGGTGGACTACCGAGGCAGTGCCCTCTGGCATCTGCGTCTGGAACAACACGCTCGTCATGGGCCTCCTCGACAAGACCGCCTCGTACTCGGGCGGAACCGCTCAGTACGCCAACGGGGTGTTCTACCTCCGCAAGGGTAAGCGTCGAGACAGCGCCATCACTGGCTTCAACGCCCGCAGCATGGGTCCCACCGTCACATCCATCTCCCGCAAGCTGTACTCGTCGCAGTACGACGCAGGTCTGCCCGCCCAAGACAAGGTATGGCTGAACGCCAAGGTTCGCTGCAAGATTCCCCAGTACACTCAGCTCGTCCTGAAGGCCGTGCTGGACGACAGCGGCACCGAGTCCACGGTCTCCACCATCACCTACAACGGCAGTGCGGGTTGGCGTAACGTGTCTGTGCCGTTCAAGATTTCGGGCGACTACGTGACCTCCACGCGGTTGCAGTACGTCTTGCAGTTGGAGAACACCAGCCTCAGCGGCTCCAACACCGCCACCCCCGAGGTTGACTCGGTGAGCGTGGAGTGGGTCCCGAAGCCCTTGGTCCGCAGCCAGTTCCGAATCCGGGTCTTGGCATCAGACTCGCAGACACTCCTAAACGGCTCCGCCAACACCCTCACCACGGGCGAGGCCATCGAGACCGCCCTTGGGGCGATGTACGCCGCAGGCAAGCCAGTCTTGTTCTGGCCTCCCGCCAGCAACGGCACGACCCCGGTCGCCTCTGGCCAGGAAGTCCAGATTGTCGAAGCCACCACTACCAGCTACAGGCTGAACACGGAGGACACCAGCGTGAACACGGAGCTTGCCTTGACCTTGACGGCGGTGGGTTGATGCCTCGTTCACGCAGCAGTCACGGCGGTCGCCGTCCCGGACGGGCGGTTGGCGACACTGCCCCTTTGGGGGGCGTGGAGCCGATTGAAGCTCCGAGCGGCGTAGTCATCTATGAACCGGACAACCCCGGACAGGGCGACGACAACGACCCAACCCCCTCGGACAACCCCGGCCCTGAGTCCGGGGACCTTGGTAACCTCCACGGACGGGTGGTGGCAGTGTTCGGCCCCGACCTGTCCGAGAACGGACAGTTCGAGGAGAATGCGGACAACTGGGAGGCCGGGCCTGCCGCGGTGGCCCTGTGGCGGTTTGGGTCGACAACGGAGTCTTGGGTCGGAACCTCCTCAACCCTAGCACAGACTCCCGACGTGTACCCACTGGGCGACGAGGCGGGGTCACTGGCCGTGACTGCCACCGCCACTAGCTACGGGGCGGGGAGTCCCACTGGCCTTTCGGGCAAACCCGTCACGGTTGGTGACACCTACTACGGGGCGCTGTTGGTCGCCTCCGATAACGACGTGCCGGTCGTGGCCCAAATCTACTGGTTCACGTCCGGGGGGGCGTATATCTCGGCCAGCAGTGGAGTGTCTCAGACCCTAGAGATTGGCAAGTGGACTCCGCTCATCGTGTCGGCCGTGGCTCCTGCTACGGCGGCTTACGCCTCGGTAGGGTTCTACGCTTCGTCGGCAACCATCACCGACGTGACCTACGTTTCGGTTGCTGCGCTCACCTCCAACGCGGTCTCCACGATTACTCGGACGACTACGGCCGGGGAGTTCCTTTCCGGCGTGGGGGCTTTGAGGGTAACGGCTCCTTCGGCAGGGGTCGCTTTGGCTTCTACCCCTGCTGGCACGGTGGAGGTCAACGGGGGCGAGACCCTCATGGTTCAGTACATGTACCGGCAAGACGACCTCCTGCCGGGGGGCATTGCACTGTACTTCTACGACGACGACGACGCTTTCATCGGCATCAGCGTTCGGGGGTTCTCTTCTGCCCCGAACGGTATCTCCACCTGGCAGATGTGTGCGCATCACTTGCAGGTCCCGGTTGCGGCTCGCTCCATGAAGGTATTCGTGGGCTTCGAGGCCACCGGGGCAACCCAGTACATGTACGTAGATGAGTTCTTCATCCGCCGCACTTCGATGGTCACGGCCAGCGTGGTGCGGACGAGCGACGTTGGCCCTCGGGTTGAGTTGGCGAACACCCCTGGTGGGGGACACGTCACCATCCACACTTCAGGACGCGCGGAAGATGAGCCTGCGGGCATCTATGCCAAGAATGGGGACCTCTTCCTTCAGGCTCCTGGCTTCCCTGGACTGGTTGGTGCTCCCGTGGCCCGACTCAGGGTCAACTGCAACGGGTACTCCGGTGGCCTTCTTGAGTTTCTTGGCGAGGTCAGGCTTGGCCCTCGGCTGCTTCAGAACTTCGAGTATGCCGACACGATGGGGGCGGCGGGGGGCACCTGCGAGAAGGCGACTTCAGCCTCCGACGTAACTGCTGTTGGGGGGACGGAAACAGACATTCTCTCAATCAGCAACGTCAAGTTCGACGCCTCTCGGGAATACGAGGTCCGCTTTGCGTGCGACCGGGTAAACGGCCCAACCACCGGCGACTTCACCCTTCGCCTGAAGGTCGGGTCAACCACCATCCACGCCAAGTACTTCCCCAGCATGGCGGCGGCTACCCAGGCTGACGCCTGGTTCCCCTACTCGCCTTCGGTTGATGCGACTGAGACCGTCAAGGTTACGCTTCAGCGTGCCAGCGGCTCGGGCACTGCTGACGTGAAGGCCAACCTGGCTCTGGTCGTGGCTGACGTAGGTGTTGGCCTCTAGTGCGCAAGGTCTACACTGGCGACTCCCGGAGGATTCGGCACAAGTCTGACCGCACCGGGGCCAGGGTCCACCGGCAGTATTGGCACGAGGGCTTCAACAACCCCTACCCCTGGATGGCCAAGTCTGAGGCGATGGTTCACCTTTACTTGGAAGAGAAGCGGGTCCCGTTCTCGTGGCGGCACTTCGACGGCGAGGCCGTCCACTTCCAGTACCTCATGCCTGACTACCTCCCCGAGTTCACGCTCCGGGAGTGCCGCATCGTCATCATCATCATCGGAACCTACCAAGTCCAGAACATCCCCGGCATCCTCGACAAGTCCGCTTTGGCGGTCACCCTCTTGGAGCAGGACGGATGGAAGGTAGGTATCCTCTATGAGTCAGACATCCTCGCCAAGGGGCCAGGTGCGGCCGTAGAGGAAGTCCTGCCCGAGCTTCGCCACCCGTGGGTGTCTGGCCCACCTCGTCCCAACCCCTACGGTCATCCTGACTTCATGATTCAGCGCCGTCAGTTCGCAAGCGCCTTGGCGCTGCGGCGCAAGCAATGGTTTCAGGACGAACGTGAAACAGGAAGGCCCAAGAGCCGTGCTTTCAATCGCAATCGTACTCGTCGCAGCATCAGTGGTCGCACTCGCCTACGCCGTGATGGCGGCAGCTCGTTTGCTGGCTGAGGGACTGAAGGACTTCGCCGGGTCGGCTCTCGGCCCTGAGGAGATGGTGGACCTCAACGAGTTCCTCGAACGAGAATGGGAGGCCGACTACTCCGAACACCGTCTGGTGTTGGAGAGCGACCTCCCTGAGCCTGAACTGATTGACACCTAGTTACAGGCCCATCACCTCACGTAGCTCCTGAGGCTCGTACTCCATGTCAGAGGTGAAAGCCCGCACCGGGACCCCTGCCCTCATGGCCCGGGTCACCATGTCCCGGGTTCCCCGGCTGTGCTCCAAGTCGTTGGAGAAGGCAAAGACGCGCCGGGAGTAGTCGGGGACTTCGAGAAGGAAGTCTAACATCTGCTCGTTACGGATGGGGCCAGCCGCCTTGCGGAAGGCGTCCCACCGGGCCGGGAACACGTGCTGGACGCACTCGTTCTCCATCGCCCAGTCGCTCGCCTGGGAGTCGGCTCCAAGAGCCGCCCCGTGTACGATTTCGATGCGGCCGACGATGGCCGGGGTGTACTTCTCGGCGTAAGCGTCCAGGGCATCGTAGAGAGTGTGGCTGTCCGTCCAGTTGCGACTTCCACACACGAGCAGCCTCATGCTTCGTCCTCTATTTGGTTGAGTGCCTTGCGAGTCAAAGCCAGACCCCCGTCGCTGCGGGTGTGACGTAGGCCCGTGATGTCAGGGGTGTACCCCTCAAGCGCCCGGTCGGGCGCTCTGCGCCAGTCGGAACCCGGGCCTCCGTCAACCCACACGTCATACGTGCTGTCTTCGGCAAGCTGGGAGCGATTGGCAAAGGCCATCTGGTCGATGATGTAGCGTTCGGCCTTCCGACCCCCCGGCCACACCTCAACAGTAACCACCATCATGCCAGTACCTCCACGTTGGTGTCCAGTGTCTCAATCCAAACCTCCGCCCCGCAGGGAAGGGGGTTCCCGGGCTGATAGGTAACCCGAGCCACTACGTTCCCACCAGAGTCCGTGAGCCATACAAGGTTCGCTCGCTCGTTGGAGTTGTAGGTCTTGACGGTGAGCGGAGCTTCCCGCTCGCCGGTCTTGCGGTTGCGCTTGATGATGTGCTGGTTGACATGTATGCGAGTTGTCTTGCTCAATGCCAGAACATTCCTTTCTTCTTGTTCTCACGGTAGATGGGCCAGTCGTGCTTCCACCGTGCAGGCTGCTGCCACAGCCACACGGCGGTCCACGTGACCACACAAACGAACACGGTGGTCACGATGGTGAGCACGAAGATGTAGAGTGCCACGGTTGCGAGGAACGTCAGCCACTCAGCCACGGTCGGCGTCCAGTGCGGCGATGGCGTCGTGTGTCCGCAAGACCGGGCACGGGTGGGGGTCTCCACATCGACAGGTAGTCATGTCGGTCAACTTCTCGCCGTGACCGGTCGTCCTGATGTACCTGGCGGCGTCGA
>Ga0075163_10013757_pt1 | contig 10473 bp, 7 predicted proteins | sample JI1023141ADNA_FD_71478 | JGI IMG/M metagenome (GOLD analysis project Ga0075163, IMG submission 71478) | Wastewater effluent complex algal communities from Wisconsin, to seasonally profile nutrient transformation and Carbon sequestration -... | ecosystem: Engineered > WWTP > Effluent > Algae... | reverse complement strand
ATGGGACCACTGACGACAGCGCCCGTGCTCTTCACCGTCTTTACGATCTTCTCGGCGCTCTTGTCGACGAGGTTGTGATCGTACGACCGCAGCTTGATCCTGATCTTTTGGGTCATCGCTAGTTTGCGGGTTATGCTGAAACCTTTCCACGCACCTTGGCCAAGACGGCTTCGGTCACGTTGTTGGGGGCAGGAACGTAATGGCTGAATTCCATGGTGCTGCTGGCACGGCCGGAGCTCATGGTGCGCAGCGAAGTGACGTAACCGAACATCTCGCTCAATGGCACGGTGCCCTTGATCGCTTTTGCGCCGGCACGGTCCTCCATGCCAACGATGGTACCACGGCGACGGTTGAGGTCACCAACGATATCACCCATGTTCTCTTCCGGTGTGATCACCTCGATCTTCATGATCGGCTCGAGCAACACTGGTTTGCACTTCGGGATAGCGGTACGGAAGGCCGCACGGGCGCAGATCTCGAAGCTCAACGCATCGGAATCGACGTTGTGGAAGGAACCGTCGTAGAGGGTCACTTTCAAGCTCTCCATGGGATAGCCTGCGAGCACACCGTTCTTCAAGGAACCTTCGAAGCCCTTCTGTACAGGCCCGATGAATTCCTTCGGAATGGAACCGCCCTTGATCTCGTCGATGAACTCCAGGCCGGTCTTCTCAGGATCGGTCTGTGGCTCGATGCGGACGTGGATGTCAGCGAACTTACCGCGACCACCCGTCTGCTTCTTGTACAACTCGCGGTGCTCCACCATGCCGCTGATGGCCTCCTTGTACTTCACCTGAGGCGCACCTTGGTTGCACTCCACCTTGAACTCGCGCTTCATGCGGTCCACGAGTATCTCCAAGTGCAATTCGCCCATACCACTGATCACGGTCTGGCCAGTGTCTTCGTCGGTGTGGACCTTGAACGTAGGATCCTCCTCGGCCAGTTTGGCCAGAGCAGCACCCATCTTGTCCAGATCAGCTTGGGTCTTCGGTTCAACAGCGATACCGATCACAGGCTCTGGGAAGCTCATGCTCTCCAGGATGATCGGATGCTCTTCGGCGCACAAGGTGTCGCCCGTACGGATGTCCTTGAAACCAACGGCTGCACCGATGTCACCGGCTACGATACGCTCCACAGGGTTCTGCTTGTTGGAGTGCATCTGGAAGATGCGACTGATGCGCTCCTTCTTGTCGCTGCGGGTGTTCAATACGTAGCTACCGGCTTCCAACACGCCGCTGTAGGCACGGAAGAATGCCAGACGGCCAACGAACGGATCGGTCGCGATCTTGAAGGCCAGACCAGCGAAAGGCTCATCGGGATCAGGACGACGCAGGATCTCGAGGTCGGTGCGCGGGTCGATACCCGTCACAGCCTCGATGTCCATTGGACTTGGCAGGTAGGCCATCACCGCGTCCAACATGGTCTGCACGCCCTTGTTCTTGAAGGCGCTACCACACAGGATCGGTGTGATGCTCATGTTGATGGTGCTCTTGCGCACAGCGTCCATCACCTCGGCCTCCGTAAGGCTATCGGGATCGGCGAAGTACTTCTCCATCAAGGTGTCGCTGCTTTCAGCAACGGCCTCGATCAGCTTGTCGCGCCACTCCTTCACGGTGTCCTTCAGATCTTCCGGGATCGGAACTTCCTTCCAGGTCATGCCTTGGTCGGACTCGTTCCACACCATGCCGCGGTTGTTGATCAGATCGACCACACCGAGGAAATCGGCTTCTGCACCGATCGGCACTTGCAATGGAACAGGGTTCGCACCCAGGCGCTCCCGGATCTGCTTCACCACATTGAAGAAATCGGCACCGCTGCGGTCCATCTTGTTGACGAAACCGATGCGCGGCACTTTGTACTTGTTGGCTTGGCGCCACACGGTCTCGCTCTGTGGTTCTACACCACCGACAGCGCAGAACAAGGCAACCGCACCATCCAGAACGCGCAGGCTGCGCTCCACCTCCACGGTGAAGTCAACGTGGCCTGGCGTATCGATCAAGTTGATCTTGTATTTGTCACCACGGTAATCCCAGCTGGTGGTGGTGGCGGCACTAGTGATCGTGATACCACGCTCCTGCTCCTGTGCCATCCAATCCATCGTGGCAGCACCGTCGTGTACCTCACCGATCTTGTGGACAAGACCCGTGTAGTACAGGATGCGCTCGGACGTCGTCGTCTTGCCCGCATCGATGTGGGCCATGATGCCGATGTTCCGCGTATATGTGAGGTCCCTTTTGGCCATTTGGTCTCGTTCTCTACCCTACGGTTATCAGAAGCGGAAGTGGCTGAACGCCTTGTTCGCTTCGGCCATCTTGTGGATCTCTTCCTTCTTCTTGAATGCTCCTCCTTCTTCTTTCGAAGCGGCGAGGATCTCGTTCGCGAGCTTGTTCGCCATGCTCCGTTCGTTGCGGTTGCGGGCATACCCGATCAACCACTTCATCGCGAGGCTCTTCTTGCGGTCCTCGCGCACCGCCTGCGGGATCTGGAAGTTGGCACCGCCTACACGACGGCTGCGTACTTCGACCTGGGGGGTCACGTTCGTGAGGGCTTTCCGGAAGATCTCCAGGCCGTCCTCACCGCTCTTTTCGGCAACGATGTCGATGGCGTCGTAGAAGATGTCCAGTGACTTGCTCTTCTTGCCGTCGTACATCAAGTTGTTCACGAACTTGGTCACTTGCACATCACCGAACTTGGGGTCGGGCAACGTGGTGTGTTTGACTGTCTTCTTGCGCATGGCTGCTTATCCGTGACAGGTTACTTCTTCTTGGCTGGGGCTGCGCCTGGCTTCGGACGCTTGGTGCCGTACTTCGAACGACGCTGGTTGCGGCCTTCGACACCCGAAGTGTCGAGCACGCCACGGACGATGTGGTATTTCACACCCGGCAGATCCTTTACACGACCACCGCGCACAAGCACGATGCTGTGTTCCTGTAGGTTGTGGCCTTCACCGCCGATGTAGGCGATCACCTCATACCCGTTCACCAGACGCACTTTGGCCACTTTACGAAGCGCCGAGTTCGGCTTCTTCGGGGTGGTCGTGTACACCTTGGTGCATACGCCACGGCGTTGTGGGCATGACTTCAGGGCGATGGACTTGCTCTTGTACACAGGGTTCTCGCGTCCCTTGCGGATGAGCTGTTGGATGGTTGGCATGAGCTCCTTTCGTCTTGGTCTTCAGGTGTTTCGGCCTATTCCTAGCCTCGAAACGGGCTGCAAATGTAGGGGAAAGCACTTTCCAACCAACCGGTGTTCAAGGAAAATTCACACCAAGACGACGAACGAGCTGTGGAAAGCACCCGATCAAGATGCGGGCCGATCAGCGGAAAGCCTTGTTCACAAAGGGATTCCAACGGGGCGGGTGAGAGACCGGTCCTATCCAATAGATCCGGGGGATCAACGGCTACTGATCGAGCGTGCTTTCCTATTCTGCGCAATACATAGAATCATTTGATACTATTGTAATGGCATTTCAACGCAGAAACACGTCAATCGACACCCTACCGATAAATCTTGGACAGTTCCTACACCTATTACACCTTTCAAGGCCGCATGCTGAACCTCCTGGCCAGCATTTACCACCGCTTGGGAGAGGTACAGGCCCGGCATCTTCATCACCCTGACCCCCAGTTGCAAAAGGCCTATCGCGTCAGCGCCGTGCATGCTACATTGGCCATCGAAGGCAACGTGCTTGACCTGCTGCCCATGGCAGACTTGGTCGCACATCGCGCCCCGGCCACCTCCGGACCCGAAGCGATGGAGGTGATGAACACCCATCACGCCTTGGAATTATTGCCCGAGCTGGAACCGTCCTTGGCCTCTGACCTGCGCCAGGCCCACGGGATCTTAATGCACGGACTCTCCATGGATGCCGGCCACTTCCGCACCGGCCCCATGGAAGTGATGTATGGCGAGCCACCGCCCCTGCGCACCGCCCCGGCGGACAACCTACCCGTGCACGTGGAGGAACTGCTGCACTTCATAGAGAATGATGATGCCCCACCGATCATCACCAGTTGTTTGTTGCACTTCGGGCTGGTCTACCTCCGCCCCTTCTCCGCTGGCAATGGACGCATGGCCAGGCTCTGGCAGCGCCGGGTGTTGATGCGCCACTGGCCGGTGTTCGCCTTCCTTCCCGTGGAAGCCTTCATCCACCGGACCCAAACCGCTTACCACGCCTCCTTGGAATACGCCGACCGCCAAGGCGATTGTGGGGAATTCATCATCTACCAGATGGAACGGATCGATGAGGCGCTGGCGGAGTTGCTCGCTTCGCGGAACCCTGTGCTTTCTGCCACCGATCGTGTTGGGCTATTTCTGAAACACGCTCCCGATCGCGCTTTCCGGCGTAAGGATTATATGAACGTGTTCCCGGAGCTCTCCTCACCAACGGCGAGCAGGGACCTACGTGATGCCGTTGACGCGCGGCGGCTGGAACGATCAGGAGTTGGGAGGACGGCGGTGTATCGTACACTTTCGTGATCGTGGGTCCAGTTCAGATTTGCTACAATTCCGACCATTCCCCGGCACACTGATCCAATTCCGTTTGCGTTCCTTCGCGAACACACATGCTCGCCACCCGCATCCGTGAAGTGACCGCCTTGGCGGCAGGTACCGACCTGAGCCTCGCTACGCGGCGGCTGATGGATCTGTGCGATGAGTTCCCGGTATTCCATGACCTACGCGGCGCGGCCATGGCGTTGCGCGCTGATTACAATATGGGCCGCGAGTTGGGCGCTGCGGAAATGAGCGGCGCTTCGGGTTCCGCCTTGGCCGAGCGATGCCGCCAACTGGCTGCGGCGATCGGCCAACGTTCGACGGGGACGGCGGAGGTGGGCCATGCCCCCGCTGCTGAGGTCGTCTTCCAAGCGCAGCAATTGACCAAGGCCTTCCGTTCCGGTGGGCACCATTTCCAACTGGGACCGATCGATCTTGAATTGCGAACAGGCCGCATCGTCGGCGTAGTGGGTGAGAATGGCAACGGGAAGACGACGCTCTTGCGCCAGATCGCCGGGCTGCTGGACCATGATGGCGGAACACTCGCTCATCCGCACGCTGGAACGGATCCGTACCGCATAAGGCAAACGATCGCGTGGATCCCGCAACGCAGTGTCCGCTGGCAGGGCACGCTCTTGCAGAACCTGCGTTTCCAAGCCGCCGTGCACGGCACGTTGGGCGCAGCGAACGAGGACCGCGTGCTCTACACCCTGCACCGGTTGGGTCTGACGCGTTTCAAGGATCTGACGTGGAAGCAACTTTCCAGCGGCTACAAACTGCGTTTCGAACTGGCCAAGATGCTGATGTGGCGCCCGAAGGTGTTGGTGCTGGATGAGCCCATCGCCAACCTCGACCTGCAAGCGCAACAACTGTTCCTGCAGGACCTGAAGCACTTGGCCGCATCGCAACGCGATCCCGTGGCGGTGATCCTGAGCTCGCAGCAATTGCACGAGATCGAAGCGGTGGCCGATGACATTATTTTCCTGAAGAACGGCAAAGCGGTGTACAGCGGGGCTGCGGATTCGTTCGATCGCGATCGCAATTCCAACGTCTTTGAATTGCGCGGTGTTTTCCAACGCGCCCAGTTGGAGCAAGCGTTAGGCGCTGGTGCCATTCTCCACATCGATGACACCGGACTGATCTTCCGCCTGACCACGCCGCGCACTGTGGGTCCGCAACAAGTGCTGAAGGCGATCGCGAACGCCGATCTGGAGGTGAGCTACTTCCGTGACATCAGTACCAGCACGCGCAAACTCTTCCACCAAGATCCATGAAGCTGCTGCGCAAATTGATACCCGACTTCCTGCGGCAGTGGGACCTTGAACTGCAACGGTCGCACCCGCGGTTGTGGAGCACGCGCATCCATCATCATCTGTGGTTCCTGCTATTGATCAATGCGTTGGTATTCGCGCTGGGCCTGTTGATCCGCGTTACCACCGTGAAGTTCCCCGACCCCGAGGATCTCTTCGGTTGGATCATGACCCCCACCGTGGTCTACGCTGCTTTCTGGGTGTACAAAGTTGTCCTCTTCACACCGGAACGACGCTTCGGGATCCGCAAGCCGTTCGCTGAAGTGGGCGAACTCGGTGTGCATTTCATCAGCTTGTTGCTGATCATGACCATCCCGTACAACCTTGCCTTGACGGTGACCTACCGCATCGCGAACCTGATGACCGATGCCGAGTTCGCGGAGGATGTGGACACGTTGAACAAGAACGCCTACCTCTTCATCAGCGGCGACGGTCGCTTGTTCTCCGCACCCTCCAACTCGTATGATGAAGACGCCCAGCCGTACCTCACGAGTTCGAGTTCGCACGGCTATTTCAAGGACCTGGACGAGTACGTCGATCGGAACCGGTATGTGGAAGATGGTCCGCCGAAAGTCGGCCAGATCTACGAAGACCACATCACCGCCTATAACGAGATGGCGGACCCCGACCTGGAGTCGTACGACCCCGTTCGGGCGGCGTTCCACCGCGTGCAGATCGATTCCATAGAGCGAACCTGCCCGTTCTATTTCACCGCTCACGGTCCTTTCACACCACAGGCATGGGGCGGCATTTTTCTGAGCGACAGCTTGCTCGAAGTGGGTTACGTAGACCTCGTTCGATCAGGCAGGCCAGTGGATCCGGAGGCTGTTCGACGCACCATCGAACTCGGCCATGTTTATTCGGCGTATGTGACGGACAGATCCGTTGACGATGTTTTGCGGGAATTCACCCAACGGCGCTCGTCCTCGTTCAACCTGGATACTGCTGATCAGCAGATCCGCAACATGTGGGAGGCGAAGACGTGGAACTACGATTTCCTGGAGTGGGACACGTTGATCTATGTCTTGTTCATCTCCTGCTTCCTGCTCGCGATCGTGATCTCGATCTTCAAGAACCTTTATTGGCAACCATTGCTGATCACGGCGGTCGTTTGTCTTCTGCTGCCCATCACCTTGCTCGTGTTCGCCTTGATCCTGGACGAAGCGGTGAGGAACGTGAACGAGGAGGACATCCTGATCAACACCTACTATGCGATCGCGCTGTTCCTCGCGGCTTGGGTCTTCCTCGCACCGCGCACATCGACCTACGGCACCGTTCGTGCGGTGCTTGCAATACTGGCCAATCTCATCGTGCCGTTCATCGTCTTCTTCACCCTGACGCTGCTGCACATCGAATGGGTCATCTTCGGCCTGGACGCTTTGCAGGACTCGCTCTACGTCCTGCGCGACACAGCCGCCTTCAATGACCCTGCGTTGGCCGCTTTGGAAATGGAGGTGCATGATCTGGAACAACGCGTTCAGATGATACTGACAGTCGTATTCTGGGCGAACATCGCCCTGTACGTCATCGCGTTACACTCCTTCTTCCGGGCGACCTACACGCGCATGATGGCCCTGCCGGAGCGCAAGTGAACGCACGCCGGAACGGCTTTTCAACACCGCCGCAGCACCCGAAGGCCACCGCTACCTTTGGTGCTTCCCATGGACCATTTGAAAGGGCTGAACCCCGCCCAGCTCGCCGCCGTTGAGGCCACCGAAGGCCCCACGATGGTGATCGCCGGGGCGGGCAGCGGCAAGACGAAAGTGCTCACCGTGCGCATCGCGCACTTGATGACGAAAGGCGTGGACCCCTTCCGCATCCTCGCGCTCACGTTCACGAACAAGGCGGCGAAGGAGATGAAGGAACGTATCGCGAAAGTGCTCGCCGATGTGCCCGGCCTTTCCACCGAAGCACGCAACTTATGGATGGGCACCTTCCACAGCGTGTTCGCCCGCATCCTGCGCGCAGAGGCCGACAAGCTAGGCTATCCGAAGGATTTCACGATCTACGATACCGACGACAGTCGGAGTGTGATCAAGGGTATCGTGAAGGAGATGAAGCTGGACGACAAGCTCTACAAGCCGAGCCAGGTGCATGGTCGCATCAGCATCGCGAAGAATAGCTTGATCGGGCCGTTGGAATACCTGGCCAACACCGAACTGATGGCGGCCGATGCTGCGGTGGGCCGTGAGCACATGGGCGCCATCTACAAGCTCTATTCGGAAAAGTGTTTCCGCGCCGGGGCCATGGATTTCGACGACTTGCTCTTCAACACCAACATCCTGTTCCGCGATCATCCGGATGTAATGCTGAAGTATCAGAGCCGGTTCCAGTACATCCTCGTGGACGAGTACCAGGACACCAACTTGGCGCAGTACAACATCGTGAAGACGCTCGCCGCACGGCACGAGAACCTCACGGTGGTGGGCGATGACAGCCAGAGCATCTACTCGTTCCGCGGGGCGAATATCCAGAACATCCTCAACTTCCGCAGCGATTATCCGGATCAGAAGATCTTCAAACTGGAACAGAACTACCGCAGCACGAAGGTGATCGTGGGCGCGGCGAATTCGCTGATCGAAAAGAACAAGGACCAGATCCCCAAGACGATCTGGACGGATAATGTGGAAGGCGAGAAGATCCGCGTACACCGTTCCTTGACGGACAACGACGAAGGGCACTTCGTAGCGCACACCATCTTCGAAACGAAGATGCAGAACCAGGTCCCGAACCGGGGCTTCGCGATCCTCTACCGCACCAATGCGCAGAGCCGCAGCATGGAGGAAGCGCTGCGGAAATTGAACATCCCCTACCGCATCTATGGCGGCACCAGTTTCTACCAGCGCAAGGAGATCAAGGACCTGATCAGCTATTTCCGCCTGGTGTGCAACCCCAACGATGAGGAGGCGCTGAAACGGGTGATCAATTTCCCCGTACGCGGCATCGGCCAAACGACGATCGAGAAATTGATGGTAACTGCCGCGCGCTTGGAGATGAGCATCTGGGACGTGATCCAGAAACACCCGGAAGCAGTGGATGTGCATGGTGGCACACGTAAGGCCCTCGGTGATTTTGTGGTGATGATCGAGAGTTTCCGTACGATGATGGATACGCGCACCGCTCACGCGATGGGCGAGTACATCGCGCAAAAGACCGGCGTGCTGAAGGACTTCTTCGCGGATAAGACACCGGAAGGCGTCAGTCGGTATGAGAATATCCAGGAGCTGCTCGCCGGCATGAAAGAATTCAGTGAAGTGAACACCGAAGGCACCGACCTGCCACGAACGCTGAGCGATTTCCTGATCGATGTGGCCCTATTGACCGATGCGGACAACACGGACCCCAACGACAATGATCGTGTTAGCCTGATGACGATCCATAGCGCGAAGGGGTTGGAATTCCCTTACGTGCATGTCGTGGGTTTGGAAGAGGACCTGTTCCCGAACCTGATGAGCGTGCAATCCCGCGCGGACCTCGAAGAAGAAAGGCGGTTGTTCTATGTAGCGCTGACCCGTGCCGAGAAACGATCGACCCTCAGCTACGCCATCAGCCGCTACAAGTGGGGCAATCTTACGGCGAGCGAACCGAGCCGCTTCATCGACGAGATCGACCCGAAATACCTGGAGCTTCCCGCACAGAATGAACGCGGTGCGTTCAGCACTGGCCACTACGAGCGACCCGGCACGCCGCCGTGGGCAAGGCAAGCGCGTGGTGTGGACCGTCCAGCGGATGAACGCAGTTCGTCAAAGCCGGTGTATGGAAGGGAACGAAGTGCGCCGGTTGTTGGGAAAGGGAATGCGGCCTCACCCCTTACCCCTCTACCAAGGAGAGGGGAGTCCGCTCCGAAACCAGTTGCGAAGCCCGGAAATCTCAAACGGATCTCCGCCCAAGGCACGCCGTTGGAAGCAACCGGCTCGCTAGGCGGCGCGACACCGGACCTCGTCGAGGGTATGACCGTGGAGCACGAGCGCTTCGGCAAAGGCAAAGTGCTGAAGGTGGAAGGCAATGCACCAGATCTGAAGGCCACCATCTTCTTCCCAACCGCCGGGCAAAAGCAATTGCTGTTGCGGTTCGCGAAGCTGACGGTGGTGGAGGGATGACCGCCTGATCGGCACCATCCTTGAGCAGTGCGCGAAATGCATCCAGCAGCGCTTCTGCTGATCCTGCTCCTCGCAACGAATGCTACGCCATGGCCTGATGTTCCAACGTTGGCCACGTACGAGTACGGTTTCAGTCTGAACCAGGCCGGCAGCAACGACAAACAATACACGCTCTTCATCTACAAGGTCCACGAGGGGCATGTCTTGGAAAGCACGGCCATTTCGGAGAAGACATTCATCCTGCAAGCCATGGGGCTGGAAGCGAGCCGCGCAAACCCGGCAGGGATCGACCTGTTCGAGCAGTATAAGATCACTGATTGTGATGCTCTGCGCGACAGCCTTTCCGGCCAGTACGCCTATCGCTGTTCTCCGTTGAACGACCTCTGGCGGTTGCGGTACGGCGGAGCGACGAGCAATACCGGTAGCGCTGGCTGGGCCCAGGACTTGAACACGCCGGGCATTCGTCAACAGATCATCCTGCAGGTCTACCGATCGCCGCATGAGGAACATTGGCTTGGACCCTATTTCGGCGCCAAGGCCTTCTCCCTGCTGCGGGACATGCAAGACCCGGC
>Ga0075163_10013754_pt1 | contig 10474 bp, 11 predicted proteins | sample JI1023141ADNA_FD_71478 | JGI IMG/M metagenome (GOLD analysis project Ga0075163, IMG submission 71478) | Wastewater effluent complex algal communities from Wisconsin, to seasonally profile nutrient transformation and Carbon sequestration -... | ecosystem: Engineered > WWTP > Effluent > Algae... | reverse complement strand
TCCCGCGTGCCGCGGTCGGTCTGCGTCTCGGCCGGCTGGTCGAGCACCTCGAAGAGGCGTTCCGCCGCGGCGAGCGACTGCTGCGCGGTGGTGGGGGCCTGCGAGAGCTGCTTGATGGGCTGGAGCAGGCGCATGACGAGGATCATGAAGCCGATGAGCACGCTCCCTTCCATCCCGCCGCCGCCGAGCACCTCGCGCGCGCCGATCCAGAGGACGCCCATCGCGATGATGGTGCCGAGGACCTCGGTGAGCGGGCTCGACATGAGCGAGAGCCGCTGGATGCGGGTCATGCCGCCCGAGTAGCGCGCCGACGCCTTGATGAAGCGGTCGTCCTCGTAGGCCTCGCCGCGGAACGACTTCACGAGGCGGATGCCGCTCACGACCTCCTGCAGCACCGAGGTCATCTCGCCGTACTCGTTGCGGAGGCGGCGGCTCCCCTTCCGCAGCTTGCGCAGCAGCGGCTGGAGGAAGGCCATGATCACCGGCGCGATCACGAGCGCGACGAGCGTGAGGCGCGGCGAGATCTTGAAGAGGATGATCACCGTGACGCCGATGGTCGCGGCATTCTGGACGGTGCGGGTCGCGACCTCGGCGAGGATGAGCTTGGTCTGCTCGGTGTCGGCGAGGACGCGCGAGATGATCTGGCCCGTCTTGGTGCGCCCGAACCAGGGGAGCGGGAGCCGCTGCATGTGGGAGAAGACCGCGGCGCGGAGGTCCCGCGTGATCATCTCCTGCAACGAGGCGCCGAACTGCCCGCCGGCCCAGAGGAAGATGTTCTTCACCGTGACCATGAGGAGGATCACGATGATCACCGCGCGGAGCGACCCCATCGGTTGCGCCGGGTCGAGGAACGGGCCGATGAGCCGGTCCTGGAGCGCGGTGAGCCAGCCCATCCCGCCGGCGATCGGGGTGTCCGAGCCGAAGAGCGTGTTGAGGAACGGGATGAGCAGCGTGAAGGCGACGCCATCGAGGGCGGCGGCGATCACGTTGAAGATGACGTTGCCGCCGAGGCGCCAGGCGTGCGGGCGCAGGAAGCGGAGAAGGCGGCGGTAGACGCGCATCAGCGACGGCGGGTCGGGCGCAGGGACGTCGCGATGTGCATGGTCAGGGAAGATAGTCCTTGTCAGGGATGCGTTCCAATCGCCGTTCGCCCCTTCCGGACGGCGCGGTGTGGGCCGCAGTTTCTCGGAGTGACGCCGCCCACTTCGCCGTTCGCGCCTCATCGCGCGACCTTCCCCTGTCCCGCGCTCCTTGCGCAGGCGGGCCGGGCCGGGCTCGGCGGTCCGCGGGAGGCGCTGCTCGGCGCGGTGATGGCGGTGCGCTTGGTGCACGGGATCCGCCTGCCTTGGCCGCTCGATCCGGCGGTCCGTGCGGCACGGGCCGAGGCCGCGCGGCAGTGGCTGGTGGCGGTCACGATGCCGGCCAAGACGCGGACCGCGCTCCAGCGGGCCTTCGCGACGAGCGCCTCCGGGGACCCCGCGACGGCCGCCGACGCGCTCGAAGTGGTGACGGAGGTCACGCTTTCGCACCTCGACAAGGCCGCGCGCGCCGAACTGGTGCGCTTGGTCACGGCGCTCCGGGCGGACGCGGCCCAACTTGCCGGAGATCGTGACCGAGCCGTAGAATAGGACAGTACGTTCGTCCTTACCTTAGAGGCATCCTGCGCCCCACCGACATCTCCCCGATCTCCCGCGTCATGCGTCGGATCGACCTGGTGGCGGATGGCGCGCTGGCGGGGGACACCGTGCGCACCGGCTTCCCGAGCATCGATCGGTGGCTGGGTGGCGGGATCCGCGCGGGTGACCTGGTGGTCCTCGGTGGCGACGTGGGGAGCGGCAAGTCGGCGCTGGCGCTGGCGATGGCGCTCCGGATGGCGGAGACGGGGACCAAGGTGGCGTTCCTCACCGGCGAGATGTCGGCGGAGCGCGTGATGGAGCGGGCGCTCGCGATCGAGGGGCGCGTGAAGATGGACGACCTGCGGCAGGGGAAGCTCGACGACCTGCAGCGATCGGCGGTGGGAGCGGCGGCGGTACGGCTGCGCGAGCGTTCGCCGCGGTTCGAGGTGCTGGCGCACGAGTCGGCCGAGGGTCTGGGGTCGCGGATCCGCGCGCTGGGCGTGCAGGTGGTGGTGGTGGACTCGTTGCAGACCCTCGCGGCGTCCTCCCGGGCGCAGGACGAGGAGCTCGCGGCGGTGGTGCGGATGCTGAAGGCGGAGGCGGTGTCGCAGGACCTGTGCGTGCTGGTGACGGCGCAGCTGCCGGCGCTGACGGCGCGTCCGGACCCGCGTCCCCTGCTGGGGGACTTCGGGGCGATGGGCGCGGTGCAGCAGTCGGCGGATGTGGTGCTCGCGGTGTATCGCGAGGAGATGTACGCGCCGGACAGTGGCGTCGAAGGGGCGACCGAGCTCCTCGTGCGCAAGAACCGGAACGGCACGACCGGGTACGTGGACCTGTACTTCTACAAGCAGTGGCTCCGTTTCGAGGACATGCTGGATCCCGATCGATAGGAGATGTGATGCGACTCGTTCGTCCCCTTGCCGCCCTCATGCTGCTCGCCCTCGCCACCGCGCCCGCCGTGGCGCAGGGACGTGGCGACGCCATCGCCCGCCTCGAGGCCGCGCGCGCGCGCGGTCCGCAGAACGCGGCGGCGCTCCGCGCGCTGGGCGTGGCGTACTACAAGGCGCAGCGCTACAAGGACGCGCTGCCGGTCCTCGACCAGGCGCGGCGCCTCAACCCGCGGGACGGCGTGAGCGCCGTCTACACGGGCATGGCCGCCGAGCAGACGGGGGACCTGACCGTGGCGCGCAACGCGTACGAGACCTACCTGCGGGTGGGGACGTCGCGGCGCGCGAAGAACGACGTGCGCACGCGCCTCGTGGGGCTGGCGCGCCAGGAGGCGATCGCCGCGGCCAAGGCGGCGGTGGCCAACGAGGCGCGGCTCTCGCAGACGCCGGGCAATCCGCTGACCGTCGCGGTGCCGCCGTTCCGCTTCACCGGCAGCGACAGCACGCTCAAGCCGCTCGAGCGTGGCATCGCCGACCTGCTCATCACCGACCTGTCGGTGTCGTCGCGGATCACGGTGGTGGAGCGTGACCGGATGCAGGCGCTGGCGGACGAGATCCGGCTCTCGCAGTCGGAGCGCGTGGACGCGGCGACGGCGGTGCGGGCGGGCAAGCTGATCCAGGCCGGCACGCTCGTGAACGGCGTCATCCAGCAGACCGGTGCCACGATGGTCACGCTCGACGCGAGCCTCGTGAACGTCGCGAACGGGAACATCGGACCGGCGGCCTCGGCGAACAACACGCTCGACCAGATCTTCGACATGGAGAAGCGGATCGTCTTCCAGCTCTACGACCGGATCGGCGTGACGCTGACGCCGGCCGAGCGGCAGCGCGTGGAGCGGCGTCCGACGACGAACCTGCAGGCGTTCCTGTCGTACAGCCGCGGGTTGCAGGCGATCGACGACGGGCGGTTCCAGGATGCGTCGCGGTTCTTCGAGAATGCGCGCCTGCTCGACCCCGGGTTCGGTGCGGCGTCCGACCGCGCCGCGGCGGTGCAGGCGTCCATCCAGGGCGGGCAGCAGGTGACCACGACGACGATCGAAGCAGGGCTGACGGGGGCGGAGAGCCAGGTGGTGCAGGCGGCCGACCGTGGCAGCTCGGCGCCGACGTCGAACGCCCTCGAGGAGGCCGCGCGTCGCGCGGCGCAGACCGTGAACCCCCCGGCGACGAACCTCGCCGTGGGCAGCGGCTCGACCACCGTCACGTCGGCGCCGCCGGAACGTGACGCCCCCAGCTCGGGCACCGGCACCGATACGCCGAACCGCACCGGGCAGGTCATCATCGTCATTCGTCGCCCGTGAGCGAGGATCGATACGTGAAGCGCACCCTCATCGCCGCCTCGCTCCTCGCCCTGCCCGCCGTCCTGCCCGCGCAGGGCCTCGGCGACATGGGTGTCATCCTGGCGCCGCACTCGACCGTCTATACGATCACGTCCCCGGCCGGCGGCAAGCGCTCGGTCGCGCAGACGGCCATCCCGCTCGTCTTCACGCTGCCGGTGAACGAGCGACTCAGCATCGACCTCAGCACGGCGTACGCGGTCACCGACGTGATCGCCGACGGCAACTCGGTCAGCGCGATCAAGGGCCTCACCGACACGCAGCTGCGCGGCAACTTCACGCTGGGTGACCGGCTCCTCGTCTTCACGGTCGGCCTCAACCTGCCGACCGGTCAGTACACGATCCCCGAAGGACAGCAGGAGGCGGCGGGCCAGATCGGCAACGACTTCCTCGGCTACCCCATCAGCTCGATGGGCAACGGCTTCGCCGGCACCGGCGGCGTCGCCTTCGCGCGCGCCCTCGGCAACTGGAACGTCGCCGGCGGCGCGAGCATCCGGAAATCGACCGAGTTCGCCGCGTACAGCGTGGCGAACGCCGAGTTCCGCTTCACGCCCGCGGACGAGTATCGCGTGAATGTCGGCCTCGACCGGCCGGTGGGCGACGGGCAGGTGCAGCTCGGGCTCTCGTACTCGGCGTTCGGCGAGGACCTCGCGGACACGACGTCGTACAGCACGGGCGACCGGCTCATCGCGTCGGGCTCGTACAGCTTCCCGGTGCGCAGCACCTCGGTCTTCCTCTCGGGCTGGAACCTGATGCGTCTCTCCGGGCAGCAGCTCGGCGGCGATGCGCCGCCGGAGAACGTGCTGAACCTCGCCGGCGGCGTGAGCTTCACGGCGAAGGAGATCCTCATCCAGCCGAACGTCGAGCTCCGGCTCTGGCAGGTGGACGGCGTGAAGGCAGGCAACCTGATCAACACCGGCGTGCGGCTCCGCTTCAGCGCCGGCAAGTTCAGCTTCTATCCGCAGGTGGGCTACAGCATCGGCAGCCTGTACAGCCTGCAGGACGGCAGCGCGGACGACGTGACGGGGATCCGGAGCAGCCTCACCATTCGCTGGAACTAGGCTGACGGTCGAAGGATGAAGGAGCGGGGCGGCCTCCCTCGGGGGGCCGCCCCGCTCCCGTTCCGTCCCTCCACAACCGCCGGGGGAACGGAGTATCTTACGGCCTTGGCTGAAGGAGGCCTTCGTCCTCCATCCTTCACCCTCCATCCGCAGTCCAATGGCCGGCCACTCCAAGTGGAAGCAGATCAAGCACTACAAGGCCGCCGCTGACAAGAAGCGCGGTGCCATGTTCACGAAGCTCCTCCGCGAGATCACCGTGGCGGCCAAGGCCGGCGGCGGCGACCCGGACGGGAACGCGCGTCTGCGGACCGCGATCGAGAACGCGAAGGCCCAGTCCTGCCCCAAGGAGAACATCGAGCGCGCCATCCTCAAGGGGACGGGCGAGCTCGAGGGCATCGACTACTCCGAGGTGCTCTACGAGGCGTACGGTCCGGGGGGCGTCGCCCTCATGATCCAGGCGCTCACCGACAACCCGACGCGCACCGTCGCCGAGGTGCGGTTCAAGCTCTCGAAGTTCGGCGGCAACCTCGGCGCGAGCAACTCGGTCTCGTTCATGTTCGACCGGAAGGGGCAGATCTACCTCCCCACCGCCGGCAAGAGCGAGGACGACGTGATGGAGCAGGTGCTCGAGGCCGGCGCGGAGGATTTCACCGCCGAGGACGAGCAGTTCATCGTGACCACCGCGCCGAACGACCTGCACGCGGTGAAGCAGGCGCTCGAGAAGGTCGGCATGGTCGCGACCGAGGCCGAGCTCTCGTGGATCCCGAAGAACACGGTGAAGGTCGAAGGGGCCGCCGCCGAGTCGCTCGTGAAGCTGCTCGAGGCCATCGAGGACCTCGACGACGTGCAGAAGGTGGACGCCAACTTCGACATGGACGTGTCGGAGCTGCAGGCGGGGTGACGCGCGACGGCGGGGCTTCACGATGCTGATCCTCGGCATCGACCCCGGCACCGCCGTCACCGGCTATGGCGTGGTGCGCGCGGGCGCGACGCACCAGCTCGTGGAATGCGGCGTGATCCGCACCCGCGCCGACCGGCCGCTCGCCAGCCGACTGAAGGACATCAGTGACGGCGTGCGCGAGCTCATCGCGCGACACCGGCCCGACGCGCTGGCGGTGGAGGACGTGTTCTACGCGCGGAACGTCCGCACCACGCTCGTCCTCGGCCATGCGCGCGGCGTGATCCTCCTTGCCGGCGCCGATGCGGGGCTCTCGATACACGAGTACTCGCCGGCCGAGATCAAGAAGGCCGTCGTCGGCACCGGCGCGGCGACCAAGACCCAGGTGCAGTTCATGGTGACGAAGCTGCTGCGACTCAAGAGCGCGCCCCAGCCCGCCGACGCCGCCGACGGCGTGGCGGCGGCGCTCACCTGCGCCATGCGCGCGCCGCTCGCCCGTGCCGTCGCCGGCATGGGCGCGGGTGCGCGCACGGGAGCGGCACGATGATCGCGCGCATCCAGGGGACGCTCGTGAGCGGGGGCCTCGACCGCATCGAGGTCATGACCGCCGGTGGCCTCGCGTACGAGGTGCTCGTGCCGCTGGGCGTGCTGGAGACGCTGCCGCGCGTGGGCGGCGAGATCGCGCTCCACACGGCGATGGTCGTGCGCGAGGATGCGTGGCTCCTCTTCGGCTTCACGAGCGCGGAGGAACGGAAGCTCTTCCAGCGCCTCATGGGCACGACCGGCGTGGGCCCGTCGCTCGCGATGAACCTCCTCTCGACGCTGAGCGGCGAGCGGCTCGTCCGCGCGATCCGCGACGGCGACCTCGCCGCGCTCACGCAGGTGCCGCGCGTGGGGAAGAAGCTGGCCGAGCGGCTCGTGCTGGAGCTGCGCGACAAGCTCGAGGGGACGGGTGTCGAGGCGGCCGCGTCGCCGGGCAAGCCCGCGGGCGCCTCGGGTCCTGGCGCCGACGCGGTGCGCGCGCTCGTCGCGCTCGGCTACGCCCCGGCAGAGGCGGAACGTGCGGTGCGCGCCTCGCTCGAGCAGGCGGCGAAGGGCGAGTCCACCGCCGACCTGATCCGCCGGTCGCTCGCGGCGATCAAGAAGTAGATTCCCGCTCATGTCCCGCCCCGAGATCACCACCCCGGAATCGCTCGCCGACGAGTCGGTCGTCGAGCTGTCGCTGCGTCCGCAGCGCCTCGCCGAGTTCATCGGGCAGGGGAAGGTGAAGGACGCGCTGCGGATCTACATCGACGCGGCCACCGCGCGGCGCGAGCCGCTCGACCACACGCTCCTCTTCGGCCCGCCGGGCCTGGGCAAGACGACGCTCGCCGAGCTCATCGCGCGCGAGATGGGCGTGAACATCCACACGACGTCGGGGCCGGCGCTCGAGAAGCCGGGCGACCTCGTCGGCACGCTGACCAACCTGCGCGCCGGCGACATCCTGTTCATCGACGAGATCCATCGCCTCCGGCCGATCATCGACGAGTTCCTCTATCCCGCGATGGAGGACTGGAAGATCGACATCCGGCTCTCCGAGGGCCCGAAGGCGCAGACGATCACGATGCCGATCGAGCGGTTCACGCTCATTGGCGCGACGACGCGCCTGGGGATGCTCACCGCGCCGCTGCGCGCGCGCTTCGGGATCGAGCTGCGGATGAACTACTACCCGACCGCCGAGGTGGAGGAGATCGTGCACCGCACGGCGGCGGTGATGGGCGCGGGGATCGATGCGCCGGGTGCGCACGAACTCGCGCGCCGGGCGCGCGGCACGCCGCGCGTCGCGAACCGGCTGCTGCGTCGCGTGCGCGACTTCGCGCAGGTGAAGGCCGAGGGGCACATCTCGCAGGCGGTGGCGCGCGAGGCGCTCGCGATGCTCGACGTGGACGAGTACGGCCTCGACGAGATGGACGGACGCATCCTGCGCGCGATCGTCGAGAAGTTCGAGGGCGGCCCGGTGGGCGTGGGCACGATCGCCGCGGCGGTGGGCGAGGATGCGGACACGATCGAGGAGGTGTACGAGCCCTTCCTCGTGCAGAACGGGTTCCTGCAGCGCACGCCGCGCGGGCGCATGGCGACGGCGCAGGCGTACCGGCACCTCGGGTATCAGCCGCCTTCGGCGTCCGCGGAGCAGCTGGAGGCTCTCTGACGAGGAAGGGGGGAGGGGGAAGGTGATGCGCACCGCTGACTTCGACTTCCAGCTCCCCGAGTCGCTCATCGCGCAGGAGCCCGCGGCGCGGCGCGATGCGAGCCGGCTCATGATCGTGCACCGCGACCGCGGCACGATCGAGCATCGCCGCTTCACGGACCTCGCCGAGTACCTGCGCGCGGGGGATGCGCTCGTGCTCAACACCACGCGCGTCTTTCGGGCGCGGTTGCTCGGCACGCGCGACTCGGGGGCGCCGGCCGAGGTGTTCCTGTTGCGCGAGGTGGCGCCGGACACGTGGGAGGCGATGGTCCAGCCGGGGAACAAGCTCAAGCCCGGGCGTCGCGTGCACATCGCGCCGGGGTTCGACGCAGAGATCCTCGAGGCGACGGCGCGCGGCACGCGGCTCGTGCGGCTGCACGCTGGCGACCCGCGCGCGGCGATCGCGGCGCATGGGCACATCCCGCTGCCGCCGTACATCGCGCGCGGTGACGCCCCCGCCGATGCGGAGCGCTACCAGACGGTCTTCGCGCGCGAGGAGGGATCGGTGGCGGCACCGACGGCCGGGCTGCACTTCACGCCGGAGCTTCTCGCGGTGCTCGAGACAGCGGGGGTGCGGCGCGCGGAGGTGCTGCTGCATGTGGGCGCGGGGACCTTCAAGCCGGTGGACGTGGAGGATCCGGCGGACCACGTGATGCACGAGGAGTGGTACGACCTGCCTGTGGCGGCGGGGGCGCTGCTCGATGCCACGCGTGCCGCGGGCGGACGCATCTGCGCGGTGGGGACGACGAGCCTGCGCACGCTGGAGAGCGCGTACGAGGCATCGGGGAGCGGGGGCCGGTTCCGCGCCGGGAGCGGCGAGACGTCGATCTTCATCCGCCCGCCCCATCGCCCGCGTGCGGCCGACCTGCTCGTCACCAACTTCCATCTTCCCCGTTCGACGCTGCTCATGCTCGTCGCGGCGATGGCGGGGTACGACCTGACCATGCGCGCCTACGAGACCGCGGTCCGCGAGGGCTACCGGTTCTACTCGTACGGTGACGCGATGCTCGTCACCTGACCCGGGCGGGGCGCACCCGATAGATTTCCATGGGTGGCCGCGCGCGTGGACCGCGCGGGCCCTCGAACGTCCCCCCAGCCTTCCGACCGCCCCATGCATCCGATCCTCTTCGCCCAGACCGCTGCGCCCGTCGGCCCCTCCGGCCTCGGCCAGCTGATCATGTTCGGCTCGATCTTCGCGATCTTCTACTTCCTCGTGATCCGCCCGCAGAGCAAGCAGCGCAAGGAGCACGAGGAGAAGGTGATGAACATCAAGAAGGGCGACTCGGTCGTCACCGCCGGCGGGATCGTCGGCGAGGTGATCCACATCGCGATGGGGCAGAAGGACGGTGCCACCGCCGCGACGCTCGGCGACCACATCACGATCAAGAGCGGCGAGAGCCGCCTCGTGGTCGTCCGCAACCGCATCGCCGCCGTCGGCGGCGAAGAGCTCCCGGCGGCCTGAGTCGGATGGCGATCCTCCCCATCTCGGTCCTCGGCCAGCCGATCCTGCGGCAGGAGACCGTCCCCGTGGAGGTCGTGACCGACGAGCTGCGCGCGCTCGCCGACGACATGATCGAGACGATGCGCGCCGCGGAGGGCGTCGGCCTCGCGGCGCCGCAGGTAGGGCGCACCGAGCGGCTCGCCGTCGTCGAGGTGGACGGGCAGCTCTTCACGCTGTTCAACCCCGAGATCGTCGCGCGGCAGGCGAAGATCAAGTGGGAGGAAGGGTGCCTCTCGATCCCCGACGTGTACGGGTGGATCGAGCGCTCCGAGTACGTGAAGGTCCGCGCGATGGGCCGCGACGGCGAGCCGGTGGAGGTGGAGGGCACGGGGCTGCTCGCCGTGTGCCTGCAGCACGAGATCGACCACCTGCATGGCAAGCTGTTCATCGACCATCTGAGCTTCCTCAAGCGACGCGCCGCCCTGGCCGTGTGGGAAGAAGAGCGCGGCAAGTATCCGGACGGGCTCCGGGTGCTGGCGGGAAGGAGCGAAGAACGAGGGGAAGGAGCGAATTCGGAGGATGTGAAGTAGAAGTCTCAGGGGGAGGGCGGGGAGATGGGGTCCTTGGAGCTCTCCCTCACACCTCCCCCTTCCCCTTCTCCCTTCCCCTTCCTCTCGCTCCTCGCTCCTTCGTGCGAATCCTCTTCTTCGGCACCCCCGACTTCGCCACCCCGCCCCTCCGCGCCCTGATCGGCGAAGGGCACGATGTGGTCGCGGTGGTGACGCAGCCTGACCGCCCGCAGGGGCGCTCGCGCTCGACGCTGGTGCCGTCGCCGGTGAAGGTCGTCGCGCTCGAAGAGGGGATCCCGGTGCTGCAGCCGGACCGGCCGCGCGGCGAGGAGTTCATGGCGGCGCTGCGCGCGCTCGAGCCGGACCTCGCGGTGGTGGTCG
>Ga0075163_10013753_pt1 | contig 10474 bp, 5 predicted proteins | sample JI1023141ADNA_FD_71478 | JGI IMG/M metagenome (GOLD analysis project Ga0075163, IMG submission 71478) | Wastewater effluent complex algal communities from Wisconsin, to seasonally profile nutrient transformation and Carbon sequestration -... | ecosystem: Engineered > WWTP > Effluent > Algae... | reverse complement strand
AGCACGCCCAGACCCTCCAGGCCGCGCGCAAGACGCTGACCTGGGCGCAGAAAGCCCAGCTGCTCGTTCAGCTGCTGGGCGCACTCTCCTACCTGCACCGCCACGGCATCCTGCACCGGGGTGTGACTCCGTCGCGGAGTGGTTGATTGTTTTTCCCGTATCGGAGGCCAGCGACGGAAGGCCCAGGGAAAAGAATGATACCAAGCTGCCAATGGGAGGAGGTCTCCCTGGCGGTCACTGAGTCCTGGAAAGAGACACTGTTCTGATCGCTCCACCTCGTCGTATTTCTGACAGAACCCTGCGGCCCGATGGAATTCCCTAAGCCAGCGAACACGCCTCTGTCAATGAGGCCCGCTGTGTCACAAAAGGGCCCCTCCATTTCCCTGGCTGGCGCAGCCCCGCCTCCAGTGTGCCAGCACGGAGCCGATTCTGAGATGACCGCACCCGCTCTGTGTGAATGAGCTCGCGGCACCCTTTTTGCCTGTTCGTCCAGTATCCCTTTTTATTCGGATAGCAGAGGAGGTTCCGATGAGCTGGAAATCTTTTTCGCGATCAAAGTTGCTGCATGACATCGTTCCGGTGCTGCCTGCGCTCGGCGCGGCGCTGCTGGCCTGCGGCGAGCCAGGCATGGAACCAGACGATGAGGTTCCACCCGAGCCCAGCGACAGTGCCCTGGACGAGCCGCTGCAAGCTCTGAGCTCGTATGAGCAGGGGCTGGTGACAGCGGCAGAGGTGTCGGGCACCGAGACGCCGGTGGCCGCGCCCTACTGGCCGCGCGGCGTCGACCAGGGCGCGGTTGATTCGAGCACCCGGTTCCGCGCGCTCATCACCTTCCAGCTGCGCAACCAGAGCGAGCTCACGTCGCGCATCCAGACCATGTATGACCCTGCCTCATCGCAGTTCCGCAAGTATCTGACCTTTGCTGATTTCATGGATCGCCATGCGCCCACCCAGAGCACGGTCAACGCAGTGAAGAGCTGGCTTACCGACCAGGGATTTACCGTGCTGCGCACTGCGCGCAACCGCCTGATGCTCGAATACAGCGGCACGGTCCGGCAGTTCAATGCGGCCTTTGGCACCCGCCTTCACATCATCCAGCGCTCGTCCGGGACCTGGCGCGCGCCGGCCTATGCACCGCTGACATCGCTCGATGTGCCGCAGGAGCTCATCGGCAAGATCCAGCGCCTGCTCATGCCCGATCAGGCGGCCGAGACCGGAACACTCAAGCGCGACATCTCACCCATCGTCACCACGCAGCCGAGCAATGTCTCGGCCCACTTCACACCGGCTCAGATCGCGCGGGCGTACGGCATGAGCACCCTGTACAAGCAGGGCTATAAAGGCGCCGGCATGACAATCGGAATCATCGGCGCCACGCTGTTCAAAGACTCTGATCTACAGTCCATGTGGCAGGCCTTCGGGATCCATCGCGAGAGTCCCACAATCGTCGAGACTCTGGAGCCCATCATTACGCGCGATCTCGAAAGCACGCTCGATGTCGAGCTGGCCGGCGCCATCGCACCGGGCGCCGCGCTCATCTATTACGGCGGCCCGGACAACTCGGATACCTCCCTGCTCTACACCTTCAACCATGCGGTTGGCGCTGCGCAGGCGCAGGTTCTCTCCGACTCCTTTGCGCACTCCGAAGCGACGACTCCCTATCCGGTGTCCCGCGCCTACAATGAATCGGCCATGATGGCGGCCGCCCTTGGTATCACCGTGGTATCGGCCTCTGGCGACTCGGCGCAGATCGATGTGCCATCGAACTCGCCGTATGTCACGGCGGTGGGCGGCACCAACATCGAGCTCACTGCGGATGGATTCTGGGAATCGGAGCGCAGCTGGGGGCTTTCGGGATGCGGCCGCTCGCGACTTTTTGCGCTGCCCGCCTGGCAGCAGGGAGCCTATGACGACGCCCGCGGCGCGCGCACCGTGGCCGATGTCAGCATCGCGGTCGGTCCCTACTGGGTCAAGTACCTCAGCAAGTGGACCTACGCTGACGGCACCTCGGCGTCGTCGCCGATCTTCGCGGCCATGGTGGCGCTGCTCGATCAAGGGCGCGCGGCCAGCGGCAAGCCTGCGCTTGGGTTCTTAAACCCGCTCGTTTACAAAAACAGCGCGACGCGCAGCGCCTTCCGCGACACCACCGAGATGGGCTACGGTGGCTGCACCACCGGCCGCGGCTATGATATGGCAACCGGGATCGGTACGCCCAGGGCCATAGCGCTCAACACCGCGATCCCATGATTGTCCTTGCACAGGGAGTGCGCGCGAAGATCAAAGCTATTTGCGTGCAGTGATCAGTGCGTAGTCCCATCGCTGCATGAAAAAGCTCGCCATGCCCAACATGTAGAGCACATCCAGATTCCACATCTTTGAGAGCGGCTGCGCTCTCAACCAGCGAGGATAGTGGGGAATTACGTCTTCGCGGATGGAGCGCATCAGCTCGACATGGAGTCCAGCGGCAGTCAGGTTTCGTGTGTACTCCGGAAGTCCATAGACATTGCCGCCCGGAATCTGGAGTGCACGTCGCAAGACCAGGAACTGCGAGCGCTGCAAAACATTTTTCGGTGGCAGCGGAATCAGATCAACCATGGCAAGGAGGCCGCCTGGCTTCAGCACCCGATAGGCCTCTGTGAAGAAATGCGTCCGCAGCGAAAAGTGAAACGCGGCCTCAACACAGATGATCCGGTCCACGCTGCAGTCTGCCAGCGGCATGCTGGTTGCCGAGCCGCGTACGAATCGCACCTGCTCGCCCAGCCGCTCTCGGGCAGCCATCGCTGCACCCCAGCGCAGCTGCACGCTCGAGGTATTCAGGCCAATGATGCTGCGCAGCTTGTACTTGCGCAGCAAGTAGAGCGCATTGCTCCCAAAGCCGCAGCCAACATCCAGCACCGTCTGCTCCGGATCCTCCAGATCCGCATATTCCCCAATGAGCGTCTGCAACGCCTGCGAGGCCTCGCGCAGATCTGTCGGCAGTCCAGCCGGCGTCTCGCGCCAATACCCCATGTTCATGATGGGAACTCCATCTTTCCCACAGAGCAGCGCTGGCGTTCCAAGCATATCGTAAAAATTGCCAGCTTTTGAGTCTGCTTCAAGCATCATATCGAGATACTGAAGATTTCTAGCAAGCGACATAGATATCCCGTTTCGGTGGATTGTTTGTGAGCCTACCCGCCAGCTCTTCCGTATATGTGCATATGTCCTGGATTCACCCTTGAGCCGCCTGAGAGCGACCCTACGGATGAGCTCTTATCGGTGCCGTTTTGGAAAATTGCATAGTTAGAAGCGTGACACTCGAAAGTTAAAATCCTATAGAAATCGACCTAGTTGATTACCTAGTTTTTTGCACTCAACCAATCGCCTCGGATACTTCCTAGCTAAGCATATTCAGAGGGTATGGTTTTCCGGATTTATGGCTTGCCGTTCAAACCGTGTTTGCCCACAGTTTGATGTAATGGTCATTACCCGAATTAGGAGATAGCTCATGCGCCAATCCGGCTTTGCATCTCTTTGTGCGCTCGTCTGTCTACAGTGCGGCTCGCCCGGATCAGGCGTCGCTACGTTCCTGCCCAGCAGCGACAGCGAGTCTGAAGTTCTGGATGGCCCCGAAGAGCCGACATCGGACGATCCCGGAACTGATACCGGCGATTTCGGCGGGGTTGTGCAGGCGCTCGGCCAGACGCCTGGCCAGAGCTTGCAGCCAGCCGGGTGGCGACCCATGAGGCCGTCCGCAAGCGCTGGCTTTGCCGCGCGCAGCGGTGCTGTGGTGGTCTGGGCGCCTCGCTTCATGCTGGTGTATGGCGGCCGCCTGGCGGACGGCTCCTACTCAACTGAAATCGCCGGCTATTCGCCCGGCGCTGACCTGTGGGTCCGCTCGCCTTCTTCCCCCCTGTCGCCGCGCAGCCACGCCGTCGCGGTCTGGACGGGCCGCAAGATCTACATCTTTGGCGGTCGCAACGCGACCTATCGCCACATGAGCTCCGGGGGGGTCTACCTGCACCAGGGTCTTGGCGATGGCATCTGGTACACAATCCGCTCAGCGCCGCACGTCATCAAGTGCGACGAACAGGGAGTTTGGTCGCCATCGACCCAGGAGATGCTGGTGTTTGGCTGCACCGGCTCCGCCGCCAACGGCTACGTCGCTGCCGGACTGGCCTATGACACGGTGCAGAAGGTGTGGCGCGAGCTGCCGCCGCCGCCGATGGCCGCGCGGCTTGGAGCCCGCGTCACCTGGGCCGGGGGCAAGATGGTGGTCCTTGGAGGCGGCGATCCGGTCACGCGCGCTCCGCTGGGGGACGGCGGCGAATTCGACCCGGTCACAAGGACTTGGGAGCACATAAACACCGGCCTGCCGCGCCTGTATGCCGCGGTCGGGCTGACCACGGGCCGGCACCGAGATCAGGCCAGCATCTGGGGCGGGCGGCCAGCCGACGGAGCGACCGCTTTCGACGACGGGGCGACCTATGATCCAGCGGCGCCCATGGCCACCGCATGGGCAAGCATTTCCTCACCGGGCGCTGCGCTGCCCGACCCGCACCGTCGCTATGTGTCCTCCTGGTACTACGACGACAGCCTGTTCCTCTGGGGCGGCCAGCGCTACGTCGCAGGGCAGGACCCGATCGTCCTGGGAAGCGGCGCCGTATGGGATCTGGCGCAGCGAAAGTGGAGCGCGCTTGTGGACGGTGGCCCCACGCCCCGCGCCGGCGCCTACGCGCTTGCGGCCGGCAGTGAAGCCATCATCTGGGGCGGCTTTGATAAGGCGAGCGGCGGGGAGCGGCTGCTCGACGATGGCATGATCTACCAGCTGCCATCGCGCAAGCGGGTCGCCGCCAGCGTCTCCGCCGGGTTTAACGCCAGCTGCGCGTTCGTCGAGGATGGCGCGCTCGAATGCTGGGGCTACTTGCTGAACACGGCCGCGGTGGATACGGGCGCAAACCCCTTGCGGCCCTACGTCATCAAGAGCCTCCGCGCGACCGGGCCGCATACGCTTTCGGTCGGAGGTTCGCATGCCTGCGCCATCACAGCCAGCGAGGGTCCTGTCCACTGCTGGGGCAGCAACTCGCGCGGCGAAATCGCTCCGCTGGGCACGATCAGTGACTTACCTTCCGAGCCCGTCGTGGCGCCATTGCCAAGCCCCGCAACCCAGGTCTCGGCGGCCGCAGAGTCCACCTGCGCGCTGCTCACAACCGGCGAGGTCTGGTGCTGGGGCCGTAACTCCGATGGTCAGTGCGGAAATGGGACACAAAGTTGGAGCAGCTCTCCGGGTCGGGTTCCTGGCATCAGCAATGCGGTCCAGATCGCGGCGGGTGGCGACAACGCCTGCGCGCTGCTCAGCGATGGCACCGCGCGATGCTGGGGGCAGAACATCAATGGCGTTGTCGGAGACGGCACCGGCGAAACCAGACTGTCTCCGGTGAGAGTGATCGGGCTGACCGATATCGCCGAGATCGGGGTCGGCATCGGTCTGGCCTGCGCTCGCAAACGCGACGGCACGGTCTACTGTTGGGGCAGCAATCACTTCAGCGGGCTCGGTCAAGGCACAACCGATCTCGACCTGCACGGCACGCCCGCGCAGGTGCCAGGACTCACTGAGGTTGTAAAGCTCGCGGTGGGCAGCGCGAATGTCTGTGCAGCGCGCGAAAGCGGACAGCTCCTATGTTGGGGATCGGGGGTGACGCGCCCTGCGCCCGTGTTGGGAATCGACGACGTCAGCGAGGTCTCGACAGCATTGGCGCATGTCTGCGCGCGCAAGCGCAACAGCGAGGTCTATTGCTGGGGCAAAAACGACTGGGGTCAGCTCGGCGATGGCACCAACATCACTCGCTCCGACCCTCGCGAAGTGCTCTGGTAACGCTTCGCGACAGTCGGGTTGCAGGTTCTCGACACAGAAAACTGGCCCGGTCTGAGCTCACGGATTGCGCTCGAACTCCTGGGAGATGCGTCCGCACCGAGCGGATATTCCATCAAGTCGATCGCCAAGCTCGACCGCCGGTATTGGGAGCCTAAGTACCCATCTATGCCGCGACTGCGCTCCGGACGAGGGAAAAAGAAGATCTTCTGTCCATCCACTGCATGTAGCCCGACAATTTGGCCCCGCACAGGCACTGCTTGAAATCAATGCGCGAGGTGAAGCTGGAGCGCTACCCTCGGCTCGCGGATACACCGAACGACACTGAGCTCCTGCCGCACCCAAACTCTCTTGATTTCACTTCCGATCCGGATTCCCCTGAAAGCTAAGATTTGCGTGCAACTTCGTCCGAATTTTTCTTGCGGTCCTCTGCTTTTTGGCCAATTTGTTCTTCCCTCAGAAGCTCCTTCAGATGGGTCGGGTGCTAGCCGCAGGAATCGCGCTGGCCGAGGTGTTTCCTCTGACGCCAATGCCCGGACTGCGGATCTACCAGTGGCGACGCAGCGTGTGGGCGATTCTGTTCGTTCTAATTGTCCCTTCCTTCTTCGTCATGAACTTCATCTTATAGTCGTCACACATGAGCCTGTGGTCCACCGACAGGCTGCCGCCAAACGTGGGCCTGATGCGAGCTCGTGGAGAGGTTGATGGGTTGATGCGGTCGAAGAGGGTGCAGGCTTCTCTGCTCCGTCTTGGCGGCGCTGGTTTCACTGGGGGCTCATAGCGATTGAGCTGAAAGCCCCGATTCTGTGCCCAGGCCAGCGGCGAAATCGTCTACTAAAGGAGTGCAAACAGAAAGAGCGCGAGACTGGATGAAAGCAGCGTCGAATCGCCGCAGGGCTAATTGTCTCCCACGGCGCCGTAAGTCAGTGGCTCCGAAGTCGCGGCCCCGAGCTGCAAGTGATGACGCAACCGCGATCAGACCCCTGTCATTCCAGCCGGGTTATCTGTAAAATTCCGCACTCCGCTTTCCCATTTGTGAGGTGTGCGAGACATGCAGCAGCCCTGGCTCCATGCAAAGCCTGCTCCGCTGAGCGGCGGTATCTGCCTCTTCGTCGGCGTCCTCACTCTTCTGCAATCGCCAGAGTCTAGCTGGGGCCAAGCCCTGCTTGCCAATGTCCAAGGCGTGGTAAAGGCTCGGGAATCGGGCAGGCCGCTGGCTTCGGTCACAGTGGTCGTGACCGGGCCGGCGTTGCAAGGCCTCCAGAGCGAGGTCACGGATGCCGAGGGGCGTTATGTCATCACGCAGCTGCCCCCCGGAGACGGCTACGAGGTCCGCTTCTTCTTTGGCGCCGATGAGCAGCCGCGACTGGTGCGCTCGGGGCTGCGCCTGTCTCTTGGTCAGGCCGTTACTGTCGATGCAAGGCTGGGGATGAGCGAGCGAATGGATCACAGCGTGATCGTGGAGTCAGCCCCCAACGTCGATACCGCAGGCAGCGTAATTGGCGCCGAGATCGGCCAGGAGCTCTTGCAGAACACGCCGATGCGCGGCCGCACGGCAGAGAGCGCGCTGGCCCTGGCTCCGGCTGTAGCGGACGTTGCGCCGCGCCTGTTTGGGAACGTCTCGCAGGGTCCGGCGGGCGGAGAGGTCGGGGTCTCGATCTCAGGGGCAACCGGCAGCGAGAACCTGTACATCATCGACGGCGTGAGCACCACGGATCCAAAGGTGGGTCTCATCGGCAGCGAGCTGTCGCAGTATTTCATCAAGGAGCTGAGCGTGCTCGCAGCCGGCTATCAGGCCGAGTTCGGCCGAGCCACCGGAGGCGTCGTGACCATCGCCACCAAGTCGGGGAGCAACGAGCTTCATGGCAGCATCTTCGGCTCCCTGCTGCCCTACCAGCTCGATCCGCCGGCAGTGGCGCGGCTGGGCGAGGCGCTGTCGCTGCGTCAGAAGCAGCAGGTGGTGTTCGACCTGGGCTTCGAACTCGGCGGTGCGCTGGTCAAAGATCGCGTCTGGTTCTACCTGGGCTATGCCCCGACCGTCACACGGCTGACCACGCAGCTAAGCGTGCGCCAGCAGATTTACGACGAGACCACGGGCCAAGCCAAGACCGATCCTGGCCTTGGGTGCCCAGGCTACCTTTCCGATTCGCTGCTCTGCCTGGGAACTCGGCGGCTGGCGCTGGCCACGCAAGAGCTCGATGGAGCAGGACGCGATCTACTGCGCGAAAAGCAGCTTCACAACTTCCTCACCAAGCTCGACTTTCGCATCAGTCCGGCGCACAGCCTCACGATTGGCTATCTCGGGTCGCCCACGAGCTACGATGACTACCGGCTGATTCCGGGACAGAACGTCGATGTGGATGGGCAGAAGTATTCGCGAGTCGATCAGCTGCACGATCTCAACTTTCATTACCTCGGCAAGCTGCTCGCTCGCAGGTTGCAGCTCGACGTTCGCTACGGCTACCACTACCAGCGCATCCAGGAATCCCCGGAGCAACCGTCGGTTCCCTTTACGATCTATTATGTTGATGCTGGAAATCCCTACTCGCTCTCGGACTTCGAAGATATACCTGCCTGCCGTCGGCAGATGGGGACGTTTTCCGGTATGTCGCGGAGCTTCAACCCCTGTCCGATCACGCAGTACCTGCGCGGCTTTGGTTACATGCTCCGCGACGATTTTACCCAGCGCCACAGTCTTCTGAGCTCGGCCACCGCATATCTGCATCTTGCTGCACGGTGGAACCCCTTGCGGGGCGTGCATGCGCTGAAGTTTGGCTTTGACTTTGATGCCACCACGTCCGACAACCTGCGTGGAGTCACCGGAACGGACCGCGATGCAAGCGACCCGTCGCGTGGACACCGCAGCTACTTCGTCATCGCGGACGGCACGCTGGTTCGCTATAACGAGTCGGCGCAGCGGGATGTCCCAAGCTGCAAGGCGCCGCTCTCCACCGATACCTCGATCTGTCCGCTCGATGCCTTTCGCGGCCTGACCCAGACGCGCAACTTCACCGTGTACCTGCGCGACAGCTGGCAGGTGGGCTGGGCGCCGGGGCTGGTCGTCAACTTGGGGCTGCGCTGGGAAGCCCAGGAGCTCTACGCAATGGCGCATCCTGCCGATCCCGAGCAGCCGCGGCTGGGCGAAAAGTCCATCGCCATCTACGACAACTGGGCGCCGCGCATCGGGCTGGTCTATGACTTTACGCAGCAGACGCGCCGGCCGGGTCGGGGCAAGCTGTTTGCGCACTACGGCCGCTATTATGAGTCGCTGCCGCTCTCCATCAACGATCGCGAGTTTACCGGCGGCGGCTTTTATGCGTCGGGCTTCTCTTCCGCATGCCCCGACAAGAATCCCCAAGGTCGCCGCCTTCCCGACGTGACCTCGCCCGACTGTCGCTACCCAGCGGGCACTCTAATCGGCGGAACGATGACACCGGTGGCGCCTGTCCTGAAGGGGCAGTACCTGAATGAGTTCGTCGCTGGTGCGAGCTATGAGCTGGGCTTTGATATCGTCGCTGGCATCAGCTACGTACACCGCGACCTCGGCAATATCATTGAAGATATATCGACCAACGGCGGACTTTCCCGCATCATCGCCAACCCCGGTCAGCCCGCTGAGCCCGGTGCAGTGCAGGAGCTGGAAGCCGAGGTCCGGCAAGCCGCGCCGAGCATGGGTGCGCTTCCAGTAAGCGACATCTGCCGCGTGCCGGGCGCAGCCACGGGAGCGCTGGGAGTGGCGTGCAACCGCTACGTGTCCTATCTGGCGGCCGGGACGGCTTTCATCAAGCCGCAGCGCGACTACAACGCGCTTATCCTCACGCTGAGCAAGCGTCTGTCGAGTCGCTTCAGCATGCTGTGCAGCTACACCTATTCGCGAACCATCGGCAACTATCCGGGGACCTACAACGCCACCAAAGGTCAGCTGGAGCCGAACCTATCGACGCAGTACGACCTGTCGGATCTGCTCGTCAACCGCAGGGGACCGCTGCCCACGGATCGGCCGCACAACTTCAAGGCGACGGGGTTTTTCGAGCAGCGGCTGAGCGTCAATATCAAGCTGACGCTCGGCGCGACGTTTACCGCGATCTCCGGTCGCCCGATCGAGGTGCTGGGATCGCACCTCTACTATGGTGCCAACGAGGTGTTCATTTTACCGCGTGGCTCCGGCGGGCGCACTCCGACCGTAACCCAGTTCGATCTCCAGCTTGGCTATGTGCAGCAGCTCTCGCCTCGGGTGCAGCTGGCCTGCTTCATCAGCATCCTGAACCTCTTCAACCAGCAGCAGGTGACCAACGTCGAGGACAGCTATACCTTTGACCCGGTAGCTGCGATTGTCGCGGGAAGGCCCTCGGATCTGCTGCACCTGCGCACGGTCTTTGGGACCCGTCCGAGCCTCAATAGCAACTATGGACAGCCGACCGCATTTCAAGAACCGATGTACTTTCGCGCAGGTGGCCGATTGAGCTTTTGATGGGTGCAATCGACCGGCCGCTTCAAGCCACCGACTGGTCTGTATCGTCGCTGCATGATAAGATGAGCCTCGGTGTGGGACGACTCCGCGGCGCTATCGATCATTCGGCTGGCAATCGACCGCGGACTGCTGGCGCGCGAAACAGAGACGCT
>Ga0075163_10013751_pt1 | contig 10475 bp, 11 predicted proteins | sample JI1023141ADNA_FD_71478 | JGI IMG/M metagenome (GOLD analysis project Ga0075163, IMG submission 71478) | Wastewater effluent complex algal communities from Wisconsin, to seasonally profile nutrient transformation and Carbon sequestration -... | ecosystem: Engineered > WWTP > Effluent > Algae... | reverse complement strand
TGGAGGCGAGCCCGACGACGAGTTGCAGCACGCCGAGGCGCTGGAAGCGGCGCGGGATGCCGCCCGGGTGCTGTTGCGGCGCCTGAACCTGCCGAGTGCGCTGTGGAGCCTGCCGCCGGCCACCTTCTCCGGCGGCGAGCAGCAGCGCATCAACATCGCGCGCGGCTTCGTCGAACCCGCCAGGCTGCTGCTGCTCGACGAGCCGACGGCCTCGCTCGACGCCGCCAACCGCCGCGTGGTGGTGCAGCTGATCGAGGAGGCCAAGGCCCGCGGCACGGCCGTCGTCGGCATCTTCCACGACGAAGAAGTGCGTGACGCGGTGGCCACCCGCTGCGTCGAACTGGGGATGCCGAGTGACCGCTGAAGTGATCCTGACCAACGCCCGCGTGGTGTTGTCGGCCGAAGTGCTGCCGCGTGGCACCGTGCACCTGCGCGACGGCCGCATCCACGCCATCGACAGCAAGACCAGCGCCCTGAGCGCGGCACGCGACCTCGATGGCGACTGGCTGCTGCCGGGCCTGGTGGAGGTGCACACCGACAACCTCGAGCGCCACGTCACGCCGCGGCCGAAGGTCAGCTTCCCGATGGCCGGCGCAGTGCAGGCGCACGACGCCGAGATCGCGGCTGCCGGCATCACCACCGTGTTCGACGCCATCGGGGTCGGCGACCCCTACGGCGAGGGCTTTCGCGCCCGCGACCAGAGCGCGCTGCTCGAGGTGCTGGACCATCTCGACGCCGCCGACGTGCTGCGCGCCGACCACCTGGTGCACGTGCGCTGCGAGCTGCCGGCACCGAATGCGCGCGAGCTGTTCGCACCCTTTGCGCGCCACGAGCGCCTGCGGTTGATCTCGCTGATGGACCACACCCCCGGGCAGCGCCAGTGGCACGACCTCGACCATGCCCGCGTCTTCTACTGCGGGCGCAAAGGCTGGAGCAGCGAAAAGTTCGACGACGAGGTGCGGCTGGCGCCGGAACGCCAGGCGCGCTGGGCCGCGCCGAACCGGGCCTGGTTCGCCGACCACGCGCAGACCTACGGCATCACGCTGGCCACGCACGATGACACGACGGCGGCGCATGTCGACGAGGCGGCGGGCCTCGGCGCGACGATGAGCGAGTTCCCGACCACGCTGGCAGCCGCCCGGCGGGCCCGCGACCTGGGGCTGGCGACGGTGGCCGGTGCACCGAACGTCGTGCGCGGCGGCTCGCATTCGGGCAACGTCTCGGCGCTCGAGCTGGCGCGCGAGGGCCTGCTCGATGCGCTGTCGAGCGACTACGTGCCGAGCAGCCTGCTGCAGGCAGCCTGGATGCTGATGCGCGAGGCGCATCACTCGCCATCGCGGGCCGTGGCGCTGGTCAGCTCAAGTCCCGCCTGGGCCTGCGGCCTGCGGGACCGCGGCGAGATCGCGCTCGGCCAGCGGGCCGACGTCATCCGCGTGCGCGAAGCGGCCGGCCTGCCGGTGGTGCGCGAGGTCTGGCGACAAGGGCGGCGGGTGGCCTGAGCCGGCCGCTGCCAGGCCGGCCCTTCAGGCCAACGCGCGCTCGCGTGCCTGCGCTTCAGTCGCGACGACAGGGATGATCTGGTCGAGTGCCGTGTGATTCAGGCCTTCCTGCACCAGCGGCTGTGCGCCGAACAAGACCATCGTCGCGCCCTTTTGCGCCAGCGCCCTTGCCGCCGAGACGAACAGGCGAATGCCGATGGACGTGAGCAGCGTCACACCGGAGAGGTCGACCACTGCGGGTCGGCCGACGGCCGCCACCGCCGTCGTGAAGCGCAGGTCGATGCGGTCCACGCCAGGCGAGTCGAGCCGGCCCTCCAATCGCACGCAGGTGATCGGGCCGGGCAGGTCAGTGACGGTCATGTTCATGGCGGAATCGGTGAGGCAGCGGTGACTGAGCGGGGCCGTTGGCAATGTGCCCGCAGGGGCACACCCCCGCGCATGCTCGTCTCGCGACATGACAGCGTCGTGACAGCCGCGGACCAGTCCGCGCTGCAAGTCCCCGCGCTTCAGTGCCCCTTCTTGGGCCGGCCGGTCTTGATCGGCGTCAGCCGGTCCAGTGCGGCGACCAGCGACTTGCTGTCCAGCGCCGCCAGCGCCTGCAGGCCGGCACGGAGCAGTTCACTCTTCTTTGCAGCGCGCTTCGTGGCCAGGGCGCGCTCCTTCAGTTGCGCGATCAACGTGAAGTCGGACTGCGGCATCGTGAAACTGTCGCGCACCAGTTCCTCGCGCAGTTTGGCGGGCTTGGCAGGCTTGCCGGCTGGCGCAGGCTTGGCGGGCTCTACCGAGGCGGGCTTGGCGGCGACTGCCGTCTCGACGGCGACCTTTGCCGCGACCTTCGCCGGAAGCTTGGCGGGGGCCTTGGTGGGCGACCTCGTTGGCGCCTGGGTCACTGGTTTCGGTGCAGCCTTTTTCGAAGCCGGGGCTGGCGTCGGGGCCTTGTCGTCCGGAGTCCTGGGCGGTGTGGGTCTGGCCATTGGGGGGTCTCGTGCTGGAAACGTGTAAACAGTATAAACCGTTTATACGTTTTCCACGCTCCGCTCACCGAGCGTGCCGGCGGACACGCTGCGCAGCAGCGGCAGGTAGTAGTCCAGCGGCGGTGTCTTCTTGCCCGGCGTCTTCGCCAGGTCGTCCCACCGCCGCAGCGCCACGCCCTCCAGCGCGTAGGGCAGGTCCTCGAAGAGACGGCACTCTTCGTCGCACATCGGGCCGCCCTGCAGCGTCAGCGAGTGCACCGACGCCGGCGACAGCGTTGCCGCGTAGCCGCGGTCGGTGGCGACCAGGTAGCGCTTGGCCTGCACGTGCAGGCGCACCGGCTCGATCACCGCCGGCCCGAAGGCCGTGGCCAGGAACGGCACGGCGCGCATCTCGTGCACGTCGTCGAACAGGTCCGACGCCGACGGCGCTTCGACGAAGTGGCCGATGTCGTGCAGCAGCGCCGCCACCACCAGGCTGTCTTCGGCCTGCGCCCATTCGGCCAGTTGTGCGCACTGCAGCGCATGCTGCAGCGCGGTCACCGACTCGCGCCGGTTTCCCTCGTAGGCCGAGTGACCGTAGGCGTTGAACAGGATCTCGATGCGTTCGACGATGTCCATGGCAGGCTCCTGGGCTCCGGGTGGGTGTCAGACCAGCGTACGCCTCAGTCGTGACGAGATGACGTCGATGACCGTGACGCTGACCACCAGCATCAGCAGCACAGCCGCCGTCTGAGCGTACTGGAAGCCGCGGATCACGTCCCACAGCACCATGCCGATGCCGCCGGCGCCAACCATGCCCACCACCGACGCCGATCGTACGTTCGATTCGAAGCGGTACAGGGCGTACGACACCCACAGCGGCATCACCTGCGGCAGCACGCCGAAGGTGATCTCGGCCAGCGGATGGGCGCCAGTGGCGCGGATGCCCTCCACCGGCTGCGGGTCGATGGCCTCGACCGCCTCCGAGAACAGCTTCGACAACACGCCGGTGGTGTGTATCCACAGTGCCAGCACGCCGGCAAACGGCCCCAGGCCGACGGCGACGACGAACAGCAGAGCAAAAACCATCTCGTTGATCGAACGGCAGGCGTCGAGCATGCGCCGTACCGGCTGGTGCACCCACGCCGGCGTGAGGTTGCTCGAGGCGAGCAGCGCCAGCGGCACCGAGCAGACGATGGCCAGCGCCGTGCCCCACAGCGCGATCTGCAAGGTGATGATCAGTTCGGCCAGGTAGTAGCGCCACTCGTGGAAGTCCGGCGGGAAGAAGCCGCGCGCGTACTGCGCCATGTTGCCGGCATCGCGCCAGAGGTCCAGCGGGCGCATGTCCGCGCCCTGCCAGCTGCCGGCCAGCACCGCCAGCAGCAGGCCCCAGACCAGCAACGTGGACAGTGGCGTACGCGGCGGCGCCGGCATGGCGGCCACCGAGGGCACCGCGGTGGTGGCAGCGGCCATCGGCGCCGCTCCGGTCACTTCGCGCTGGCCACGAGCTTGTTCAGCTCGGCCAGGCGGGCTTCGATGTCCTTCAGGCGCTTGGCCTTCTCGTCGGCGGCCATCGTGGTGTCGTTCTCGATCTTCGTGCGGTCACGCACCAGTTCGATCTGGCGGATCGGCAGCAGCTGGCTGTCGTCGGACGGGATGAACGCGCCGATGGTCAGCACCCGCAGCAACTCCTTCTCGCGGGCATCCTTGCCGTAGGCCAGGAAGAAGTCGCGCACCTTCTTCTTGGTGTCGGCGTCGAGGTCCTTGCGCCACAGCATCGGGTCGCTGGCGATCATCGGCGAGCGCCAGATCTCGCGCAGCTCGGCGGCCTTCTCGGGCATCTTGATCTTCATGCGCTCGACCGCGTCGCTGGCGACGGTGGAGACGTCGATCTGCTTGTTGACGATGGCCAGGATGTTGGTCTCGTGGTTGGCGCGCACGGTGCGCTTGAAGTCCTTCACCGGGTCGACGTTGTTCTTCGTGAAGGCGTAGTAGCCGGGGATCAGTGCGCCGCTGGTCGAATTGGGGTCGCCGAAGCCGAGCGTCAAGCCGGCACGCGACTTCAGCACGTCGTCCAGCGAGCGCAGCGGGCTGTCCTTGTGCACGACCATCAGGCTCCAGTAGCCGACACCGCCGTCGGGCTGCTGCATGCGGGCGAAGACCTCGGCGCCGGCGCGGTCCACCGCCTCCATGCCGCTCTTGTTGCCCATCCAGGCCACCTGCACCTTGTTGAAGCGCATGCCTTCGATCACGCCGGCATAGTCGGGCGCGAAGAAGGCCTTGACGGTCAGGCCGGTGGCCTTGTGCATGTCATCGAGCACCGGCTGCCAGGTGCTCTTCAGGTTGGCGGTCGATTCGGTCGAGATGATGCCGAAGCTGATCTCCTTGCCCTGCGCCAGGGCCGGGGAAGGGAGGGTGCCCAACCAGGTCGTCGAGGTGAGGGCAAGCACGCCGAGCAGGTGTCTGCGGTTCATGGAAACTCCAGTTGAGAAAGTGGATGGGATTCAGGCGGCCAGCAGGGGCGCACGGGGCGACATCGAAGTCGCGCCGTCACGCGCACCGGACGGGCTGCCGAAGAGTTCGTCGGTCTGTGCGCCGTACAGCTCGCGCAGGCGTTCCGAGGTCAGGGCCAGCGTCGGGCCGTCGTGAACGATCTCGCCGCCACGCAGCGCGATCGTCCGCGGGCAGAACGCGAAGGCGAAGTCCACCTGGTGCAGCGACACCAGCACGGTGGCCCCCAGCTCGCGGTGCACCTGCGCCAGCAGCTCCATCACGCGGCGGCTCGACTCGGGGTCCAGCGAGGCGATCGGCTCGTCGGCCAGGATCAGTTCGGCACCCTGTACCAGGGCGCGCGAGATCGCGGCCCGCTGCTGCTGGCCACCGGACAGCGTGGACGCGCGCTGCCAGGCACAGCCCTCGATGCCGACCTTGGCCAGGCCGTCGTAGGCGCGTTGCATCTCGGTGGCCGGAAATCGGCGCAACAGCGCGCGCCACAGCGGCTGCCGGTGCAGCGCGCCGGCCAGCACGTTGTCCATCACCGGCAGGCGGTCGACGAGGTTGAACTGCTGGAAGATCGTCGCGATGTGGGCCCGCGTGGCGCGCACGTCGGCGGCCAGCTTGCCGCCGCTCTGCACCGTTCGCCCGAGCACGCGCACGGTCGAGTCGCTGCCGGCATCGGCGCGGTGCAGCCCGCACAGGTGGCGCAGCAGCGTGGACTTGCCGGAACCCGAGGCACCGAGCAGCGCGATCATCTCGCCGCGGCGCACGTCGAACGACACGTCCTTCAGCGCGCGCACCTTGCCGAAGCTCTTGCGCAGGCCGCGCACCTCGATCGCCGTCGTCAACGTCGGTGAGTCCATCGCCATCTCCTGCCGAAAGGAGCATCGTGGTCGGCGCCGATGACGGCCCGTTGAAGCGGCCGTGACGGTTCCGTGACGAGGACCTCCCGCAGGGTTGCCACCGATGTGTCACTCCTTCGACTTCGGACTTTCACAGTCGCCGCGCAAGCTTCGCGGCCCGAAGACGCCCCCGAGGAGAGAACCCCCATGCAAAGAAGATCCATCCACCGTGCCACCTTCGCGCTGGCCGTGCTGGCCGCTGCCGCCTCACTCACCGCCTGCGGCGGCGATTCGACGGTGCTGCCCACACTGAACGGCGCCACGCCGTTGGTGGTGGCCCATCGCGGCGCCTCGGGCTACCTGCCCGAGCACACGCTGGAGGCCTACCAGAAGGCCATCGAACTCGGTGCCGACGCGATCGAGCCCGACCTGATCTCCACCAAGGACGGGATCCTGATCTCGCGCCACGATCCCAATCTGGCCTTCAGCACCGACGTGGCCAGCCATCCCGAGTTCGCCAGCCGCAAGCGCGTGGACTTCTCCGTCGACGGCGAGAAGCAGACCGGCTGGTTCGCTCATGACTTCACGCTCGCCGAGATCAAGACCCTGGGCGCGATCTCGACCGACAGCGAGCGGCCGCAGGAATTCAACGGCAAGCTCAAGGTGGTGACTTTCCAGGAGATCATCGACCTGGTGAAGGCGCAGTCGGCGAAGACGGGCCGCAACATCGCCGTCTACCCCGAGACCAAGAACCCGACCTTTCACCGTGACCTCGGCCTGCCGCTGGAGGACAAGCTGATCGCGATGCTCGAGGCTGCCGGCTGGAACAACCGCGTGGCGCCGGTCTTCGTGCAGAGCTTCGAGCCCGGCAGCCTGAAGCTGATGAAGTCCAAGGGCCTGCTGACCCCGATGGTGCAACTGATCGATGCCGACGACTACGACCTCAAGGCCGGCACCCTGACCTACGCCGCGCCTTACGACCGGCCTTACGACTGGTTCAAGGCCGGTGACAAGCGGCTGTTCAGTGCGATGGTCACCCCCGCAGGCCTCGCCGAGATCAAGACCTACGCCGACGGCATCGGACCTTGGAAGCCTTACATCATCCCGGTCAAGGGGCAACTCGATGCCAGCGGCAACCTGAAGGACGTCAACGGCGACGGCAAGGCCAACCTCAACGACGCCTCCAGCCAGGCGCCGACCACGCTGATCGCCGACGCCCACCGGGCCGGCCTCTTCGTGCACGCCTACACCTTCCGCAACGAAAAGCGGCGCCTGACGGCCGATGCCAAGGGCGACCCGCAGGCCGAGTACCTGCAGTACTACCGGCTCGGACTGGACGGGCTGTTCTCGGACTTCGCGGACACCGCGATCGCCGCGCGCAGTGCCTACCTCAAGGAAATGGGCCGCTGACTCCGGTCGATGGGCGGTCGGTGCGGAACAGCCTGGGGCACTTTGCGGTCATTGTGTTGCGGGCCGATACTCCGAGTCCGTTGTCCCCAAATGCCTGGCATCTGCCGAACCTGTTCGCGAGATTCGGAGCCACCACGAGACTCATTTCCGGACCTTCCATGAGCTCCCCCCAGTCCCTGATCGCCGCCGCAGTTGTGTACAGCCTGGCGACCGCTTCTTTCGCCCAGACCCCGGCTGCCGCAGCGCCCGCCAAGGCCGCTTCCAAGTAGGTTCCAGCTGTCGCCTGCATGACGAGAACGGGGCCGGCTTTCCGGCCCCGTTCTCGTTTCTGATCACGACACGATCGCCAGCACGCGGCCGCAGGTCCAATAGGCGGCCACACCACCGATGCCGTAGAGCGACGCGACGCGCAGCGGCGCCACCTGGGGCAGGTGGCGCACGGCCCGGACCACCAGCCAGGCCGCGGCCACGGCCATCAGCTGACCGACTTCGACGCCGACGTTGAAGGTCAGCAGGGCGACCAGCAGATGGTTGTCCGGCAGGCCGATCTCGCGCAGCGCGCCGGCAAAGCCCAGGCCGTGCACGAGGCCGAACAGGAAGGCCACCAGCGCCGGCCACTGCCGTGACAGGGTCGGCCGCGTGTGCAGCGCCTCACCGGCGACGAGCATGATCGACAGCGCGATCGTGGCCTCGACCGGCGGCGAGCGCAGTGTCAGCCAGCCCAGGGCACTGCAGGCCAGCGTCAGGCTGTGCGCCGCGGTGAAGGCGGTGATGGTCCACACCAGACGGCGCGTGAAGCCGACCAGGAACAGCAGGCTGACGACGAACAGAAGGTGGTCGATGCCGCCCAGGATGTGCTCGACGCCGAGCACGGCATAGGCCCAGGCGATCTCGTCCATGCCGCGGCGGTCATCGGCCGACCCGTACAGCTGCACCCGCGGCTGGCCCTTCGTGATGGTGTAGACACGCGATTGGCCGTCGAGCCAGAAGACCTTGACCATCGCCGCCGAGTAGCCCTGGCCGATCCCCTCGATCGCCAGCGTGCCCTGCAGGCCGCGTTCGCCGCAGCGCAGCATCGCGCCCTCGGCGCGGCAGCCTTCGGGCCACATCGGGTTGAGCTTCGCGGAGGGGGCGAGTTCGTTGGTGGCCGTCCATTGCCAGAGGAACTCGCCAGGCGCGGTCTCGCGAACCTGCATCTCGGCCATCGTCATCTCGTGCGCCGAGGCCACGCCGCAGCAGGCAGCCAGCCAGGCGACGAACAGTGCGCGCAACCAGGTTCTCATGGCGCCGCGCCCTCGATGCGCACGACGTACTTCTTTGCCAGGGCGCGCACGGCGGCGGTGCGCTGCTCGGCCATCGTGGCGTCGGTCCAGTCCTGCAGGATGACACCGCGCAGGGTCTCGAAGACTGCCGGCTTGGCCGGCGTCACCGCTTCGAGCCGCATCGCGCGCCAGCCGGCGCTGGTGCGGTGGGCTTGCCACTCGCCGACCGGCGCGGCTTCGAGCGCCTTCGCGAAATCGTCGCCATAGGTCTGCACGAGGTTGGCATGCGGCCGCCCCTTGAAGACGCGCAGGCCGGCCTGCGCGTCGCCCGGAGCGCCGCGGTTCAGCAGCCCGACGAAGTTGCGCACCGCGGACTCGGTGTTGTCGCCCGCGAGCACCGCTTCCTGGAAGTCGTAGCGTGCCGGTTCGTCGTACTTGTCGCGGCGCTTCTCGAACCAGTCGCGCAGCAGCTTGTCGTCGAAGGGCGGCAGCTTGGTGTTCGCGTCGACGACGCTCAGCGCCTTGAAGATCACGCGGTCGCGGATCGCCGCGTCGCCGCGGTCGACCTGCAGGGCCAGGCCCTCGCGGTACAGCACCTCGTTGTCGAGCCAGCGTTCGCGCAGTGCCTTCAGTTCGGCGGCATTCGGGTCGCGGTTGCGCGAGCCCCTGAAGATCTCCTTCATGCGGGCATCGTCCTGGAGGCCGAGCACGATGACGCGGGGGTCTTCCTTCTGACTTGCCAGCCAGTGGTCGACGGCGAACAGGGCGGCGCCGAGCAGCAGGAAGTGCAGCAGCGGCTCGCGCGCCCAGTCCGGCACTCTGCGTGGGCTGGGGGAACTGGTGGCGGGGGTCGGCAGGGATCGGTCGGTCATGGGCAATGTCTGGAGATTCGAAACGAAACGAGGCGCCGCGCGTGGCCGCGCGGCGCCTTTCACACGGAGACCCGGGTGGCGCTTACTTCACGCCGGCGACCACCGTCGAGCCCTTGACCTCGATGTAGATCGGGTTGCTGTAGAACCACAGGTCGGCCCAGGCCGCGACGTCGTAGCTGACGTACTTCTGGCCGTTGAATGTGGCCATGTGCGACGGGCAGCCATTGAACTCCGTGCTGCCGACCGTGGTGCACGGAATCTTCAACAGGCTCGGGTCGTTGGCATTGGTGTGCAGGTCGGCCAGCGGGTTGCCGTTGGCATCGGTCTCGAACGGCACGGCGGCCGGCAGGTTGCTGCCGCGCAGGCGGACGTACTGCGACTTGTCGACGGCCGGAATACGGAAGCTCATGACCCGGTAGCCGTCACCGGCATTGGTCCAGCTGGTGGCGTTGAAGGTCTTGATGACCTTCGCGCTCAGGTTCTTGGCCGCCTCCGGCACGGTGTCCATGTTCGGGTTGTCGATCCAGCCGTTCGGCCACTGGCCGGCATAGCCGGGAGCACCCGGGGTCTTGTAGCCGGTGACCCGGCCATTGATGACGTCGACGTGGTCGAGCACCGGCTTGTCCAGCGGCTGGCTGATGCCGATCTGCTTCAACGACGGGTTGTCGAAGGTGTAGGGCGAATAGTTGCTGCCCTGCGGATCGCGCAGCGCGATCGTGACGGTGATGTCCTGACCCGGACGCACGACCAGCTTCTCGCCCATCGTGACGCACTTGCCGAGGTTGGTGTCGGTGTTCGACTTGGCAGCCTTCAGGGCCAGCACTTCGGTCATCGCGCCGCCGCCGGTGCAGGCGAAGAACGCCAGCCGGTCGATCAGCTGACCGGTGGCCGCGAAGTTGTTGCCGCTGCGCAGGCCGTCGACGATGGTCTGCGGGCGGATCTTGTCGGCGCCGGTGCGCACCATCGTGTAGTTGCGCTGGTACTCACCCGGCAGGAAGTCCTGCGTCGAGCGGCGGTCGTCGGCGCTGAAGCTGCCGCGGTTGTGCCAGTCGGAGCTGGCGAAGAACCAGAACCTGCGGCCTTCGCCGAGCAGCGCGTCCCACACGCCGCCGATCTGCGCACCGTACACGCCGGTGCCGCC
>Ga0075163_10013750_pt1 | contig 10476 bp, 10 predicted proteins | sample JI1023141ADNA_FD_71478 | JGI IMG/M metagenome (GOLD analysis project Ga0075163, IMG submission 71478) | Wastewater effluent complex algal communities from Wisconsin, to seasonally profile nutrient transformation and Carbon sequestration -... | ecosystem: Engineered > WWTP > Effluent > Algae... | reverse complement strand
GACACTTAAAATCTCCTTTGCGCACACGACCGCGTTGTAAACCGCGTATCGATCGGTTCCAATCGGCAGGCCCCATTGGTCGGCACTGGTTTTAAGGATTTTATCCAAAATTCCTTGGTCGTAGGCGGCGACCGAACTGCTAGCCACATGCAGTTGGCTGGAGCCGCTGCGATTCATACTCGTGCCGGAGATCTGAAGTTTGGTTGCATCTTTGCTGATGGAGTAGTTATGCAGGCTTTCATCCGAAGGTATTCCGTTTCGATCGAAAACTCGTTTAACGCTAATGAACGAAGTTCCATCGCGGTACGAGATCACGCTTAGTCCAATTTTCATCTTGGAAGTGCGACTCAACGTTATCGTTAAGTCGTGTATTTCATTGTTCGCATGTCCGACATACCCACATTCTCTGGTGTCCGCGACTTCATCCTCCACCTTCTCCATGAGTTCGGTATCGGCGGCATGTAAGTATGCCGGCAGGACAAACAAAGAAAATAGGGATAAACCAAAGGCTGTTTTTTTGATCATATCTCACAATAAAGCAAAATTAATGCCTAATGGAGCATCATAATTTCAAAGCCTTAGCCTTGTCGGCAGGGTACAGATGGGGTAAATCTGTGAAACGTTTGACCCAGTCTATGAACCAGGAGGCTTTATGAAAAACATCGAAATTGGTATCGGAGAAAAAGAACGCAAAGAGATCGCGGCGAACCTGTCCAAACTTTTGGCGGATACATATACACTGTACTTGCAGACCCATAATTTCCATTGGAACGTAGAAGGTCCGATGTTCCAGACCCTGCACTTGATGTTCGAACAACAGTATAACGAGTTGTGGCTCGCGACCGATTTGATCGCCGAACGCATTCGCGCGTTGGGATCTCCGGCTCCGGCAACTTACGCAGAGTTCGTCAAGCTTAGTTCTATCAAAGAAGTTCAGGGCGTGCCCGCGGCACAGAAGATGATCGAAATTTTGCTCGAAGGCCAAGAAGCGGTCATCCGCACCGCGCGCTCGATCTTCCCGGTGATCGACGAAGTGCATGACGAGGTTACCGCCGACCTCCTTACCCAACGCATGCAAATTCACGAAAAGACCGCATGGATGCTGCGAAGCCTGCTTCACTAGAAGGCATTTATTCGTTCGTCGTTTCGATTCCACCCTCGACGCCCGCGGAATTTTCCGAGGCGTTGGTGGAGGATATCAAGCTTCGTTTCGTCGACGACGGCTTCGCCGGCATCTACGAAGAAGTGAACGTCGATACGTTAGAAACCATTGCTTGCACCGTCTATCTCGATTCCTTGGAGCAGGCCATTCGTTGCTCCGCTTGGGTACAAGCGAACACTTCTTTAAAATGCTCGGATCCGGAGAAACAAGAGAACAAAGATTGGAACGAGGCCTGGAACCAGGCATTTCAAGGGATCGAAATCGAAAACCTTTGGAAGATCATGCCATCATCGCAGACAACTGCACCTCTGTCTCGGACCGATTGGCCAAAGGTGATTGTCTTGACGATGGGCGCCGGATTCGGCACTGGCACGCACGAAACGACCAGGCTATGTCTGGAAGCGTTGGCCATGTTCGGTACGCTGGAATCGAAAAAAGTACTGGATTTCGGTAGTGGCTCCGGAATTCTTTCCATTGCCGCTAGTCTCATGGACGCGGCGCAGGTTGACGCGGTAGAGATCGATGAATTGGCCATTCAAAACGCGATGGAGAACGTACGATTAAATTCCGTCGAAGTAACGCAGGTGCCCTCGTTATCTTCCATCGGTGACCGCGCCTACGACGTGGTCGTTGCGAATATATTGGCCCCGGTCCTGTTGGCCCACGCATCGGAGTTAAGCGCGAAGCTTGCGCCCGAGGGCGTCCTTATTTTATCGGGTCTTCTACATGGTGATGTCGATGAAATCATCGCGATCTATCAGCACGAGATTGGCGTGAGCCACCGCGCTGAAGTAACGGTCCTCAACGATTGGGCCCGCGTGACGTTCAAGCCTATCTCGTAACTAGGTTGGGGAACGCTTTTCGCATTTCGTCCATCGGAATTTCTCGGTACTGTCCGGATTCGATCTCGGGCAGGGTCAATGGCCCGTATCCGATTCTTTTCAACGCCGTGACTTCGTGCGCGATATGGTCGAACATTCGGCGCAACTCGCGATTCTTTCCTTCGGTCAGCGTCACTACGAGGTGGGTTTCTTTGCCACTGGCTTTGCGAATCAACACGTCTTTAGCGATCAGCAGTTCATCTTTCGACGTAATGCCGTCTTTCAATTGTTGCGCGTGCTTCTCGGTCACTTCCCCTCGTGCGGTTACGTGGTAAATTTTGGGTATCTCGCTCTGCGGGTCGGTGAGGTAATTGGAAATTTGCGTATCGTTGGTGATCAATAGCAAACCGGTCGTCGCCCAATCGAGTCGGCCGACGCTGTGGAAATGCCCGCCTTTTTCTTGGAAGAAATCGAAAATGGTCTTGCGACTTTTTTCATCCTCTCGGGTGCATACGGTTTGTTTCGGTTTGTTCAAAAGAAAGACTTTTGACCTGAACGTGGTGTTCACCGGCTGCCCATCGATATGGATGCGAATCATTTCGGGGGTAACCAGCGCGTAAGGATCGGTTTGCACGACGCCATCGACCATCACCCGACCGGCACGCGCCGCCGCGTTCGCCTGCGAGCGCGACAAAATTCCCAGCTTCGACAGCGCTCGCTCCAAATAAACTTTACCCATTTTCGGTTTATCAGTGGCCACGTGCTCTATATAACATAACTCCGTATGGACATTTGCAAGAAGAACAAGTTCGCCCGTGGGGACGGATGAAATGGCGTTACGCCGCCATTTCATCCTCTGCTGCGGCTCGCCTTATTGGTTATTTGCATAGAAAAAGCGAGCCGCAGAAGCCCCACGGGCGAACTTGTTCTTCTTGCAAATGTCACGACGGGTTTGTTTATAGTTCACTGGCCACGAAGATCAAAAGACCGCTTCGATAAAGTTAAAGTAGCTCTTGTTCGCGGGGAGAAAAGTAGGTGGGGCTCCTGGGCCTCTGCAGAGAGCCTTATCTATGCATATAAAAGAAAAGGCTCTCTGCAGCGGAGGTTCATTTCGCGGCGTAACGCGAAATGAACCGTCCCGGGAGCCCCACCTACTTTTCTCCCCGCGACGACGAGCGCTAGTTTAACTTTCGCGGATGGTTGTTTTTCTGGGCGATTGAACGTATTTTGCACGCATGCGTTTATTCAAAGCTGGCTTTTCATTCCTCTTCGCGTTGTCGTTTCTATCTCCTTCGTTGGCGAAGGATACCACCGTCGTTTTCCTTGGGGATTCATTAACCGAAGGGTTGGGTGTGAATCCCGATCAGGCGTTCCCGGCGTTGATTGGGAAAGAATTCGAGAAAGCGGGCAAAAAGATTTCGGTGGTGAACTCCGGTATCAGTGGATCGACGTCTACTTCCGCACCTGCACGCATGAAAAAAATCCTGACCACCAATCCAGATTGGGTGGTGTTGGCGTTGGGTGCCAACGATGGCTTGCGCGGTTTATCGGTCGATACCATGAAAAAAAACCTAGAGACCTCCATCGACTTAGCGCTTGCGCAAAAGGTGAAGGTAATGCTGGTCGGCATGCGGATGCCCCCGAACTACGGACAGGCGTACGGGAAACAATTCGAGAAAGTTTTTGCCGATCTCGCCAAAAAATATCCCACGGTTTTATACCTTCCGTTCCTTCTGGACAAAGTGGCCGGCGACCCTACATTGAACATGCCCGACGGTATCCACCCGAATGTCGAAGGACACAAAGTCTTGGCAACCTTGGTCTTTAACGTTTTAAGAAAGAAAATCTAATGCTCAGCGTACAACAGTTACATAAATCACACCGGCAAGGTGAAACCCGCATCGACGTCTTGAAAGGCATCACGTTGCAAGTCCGCGACGGGGAAACCGTGGCCATCGTGGGGGCATCTGGCGGTGGTAAATCGACGCTGTTGTCGATGCTTTCGGGCGTGGACCGCCCCGATCAAGGCAAGATCATCATCAACGAACAAGACACCTCCGCCTTCGATGAAGACACTTGGACGCGTTTTCGAGGGCAGCACTACGGCATCGTATTCCAGCAGTTCCACCTGATCGCGCATTTGACGGCACTCGAAAACGTGAACCTGGCGTTGGATATTTTGGGTCGTTCCGACATGAAACGCGCCGAGAAGTGCCTGGAGGAAGTCGGCTTATCCCACCGCATGCATCACCGTCCTTCGCAGTTAAGCGGGGGCGAGGCCCAGCGCGTGGCGATCGCCCGGGCCTTGGTCGTTGAACCAAAAATTTTATTGGCCGACGAACCGAGCGGAAACCTCGACCAACAAACCGGCGAACAAGTGATGCAGTTGTTATTCGACCTGGTGGCCAAATACCGGTCGACACTGGTGCTTGTTACCCACAATATTGAACTGGCCAAACGCTGCGAGCGCGTCTTACGACTGGAAGGCGGTTTACTCACCGAAAGTCGCGCCGCATGATCCTGAAGTACGCGCTTTCCGAATTGAAAGCTTACCCCCGCTACACGATGTTGTTCATCGTGAATATCAGTCTTGGTTTATTCGGTCTGTCGTTATTGCAAAGTTTTAAATCGAGTATTCAGAACCAGGTGTTGGCGACGTCGCGGGCGCAGACCGGTGGCGACTTGGTCGTATCGAGCCGGTTGGCGATTCCGAAAACCGCGCGCGACGAAGTGGAACGCATCGCTCAAGATCAAAAGGCGAAACTTGAAATCGGCGAAGTGAAGGAACTATTCAGCATGGCTTCCTACCAAGGAACATCGCGCTTGATTCAATTGCATGCGCAAGACATGAACTTGCCTTTCTACGGCGAGATCGTGTTGAACGATCGGTTGCATCATGGAGGGGATCCGTCCGATCTCGACCAAGGAAAAAATGCCTGGGTGTATCCAGAAATTCTTACCCAGTTCGGAATGAACATCGGCGACGAGATTTCGCTGAACGGGCAGGCCTTCAAGGTGACTGCCAGTATTGTGAAAGATCCTACGGCCCAAGTCGTGCGGGGATCGATGGCCCCGCGGGTATACATCGGAATGAACAGCCTGGCCGAATTAGGATTGATCCAGCAGGGCAGTACCGTCAGTTACCAACACATTTATAAAATCATACCTCCCGAGGCAGTGGACGAGATCGAGAAGCTGGCGCTTCGGGCGGTCAAAGATCCGGCGGTACGGATTGAATCCCATTTGCATGTGAACGAGTCGAATTCTCGGGCGCTGGTGTATTTAGGCGACTACCTTGGCCTGATCGCATTGATCGCCTTGGTGTTGTCCAATGTCGGCACCATCTACCTCTTTCGTTCCCATCTGATGGATCGCCTGCGCGATCAGGCGGTTTTAAAGATGTTGGGCCTTACGTCTAAAAAACTGACCCACATGGCCCTGATCCAAACGATGGCGCTAGGTACCTGCGGAGCGGCGCTATCGATGGCGGCCTCGGTGCTCTTGTTCCCCGTGCTCTCGGCGTGGAGCAAACAGTTCCTGCCGTTCACCTTGCCCTTAGCGGTGGACGCGCCGGTCTTCGCGATCGTACTTTTGGTGGGCGTATGTTCGACGGCGCTCTGCGCATTTCCGTTACTACGAAAGCTAAAGACGGTATCCGCGGCCGAACTTTTTTCGCAAGTATCGGCGAAGAACATGAACGTAGGCGTGAACGACATTTGGCACTGGATTCCTTTGGGATTATTTTTCTTCGCCCTTGCCGTGGTGCAATCTCGATCTTGGAAGCTCGGGTCTTTGTTTTGCGGCTTGATGCTTTTGTCGTCGTTGTTACTCATGGTTTTTGGTTTCATGGGATTGAAGGTCTTGGAGAAAATCAAGGGCAGGTTCCGCTTCGAATCGCGCTATGCCATTTTGGAAGTCATTCGCCGACCCCTGGAAAGCTTGATCGTCTTCGTAGCCCTGAGCATGGGGGCGTTGTTGATTTCCCTCGTATTCTTGGTTGAAGGTACCTTAAAAAAGGAGTTCGATCTCGGCACCAACGACGATCAGGCGTCGATGTTTCTATTCGATATTCAAGACGAGCAATTGCCGGGTCTGGTCGAACTCACCAAGAATGCCGGGCGGCCCCTGCAAAATATCTCGCCCATCATTCGTGCGCGTTTGGAAACGACGAACGGCAAACCTTTCGAACGAATGGAAAGTGCGGTGGTGCAAAGTCGCGAAGAGGAGACCAACGAGCGTGGCCGTAGCCGCAGTTATAACCTGAGCGAACGGGAGTTATTATCGACTTCCGAAACCGTCAGCCAAGGGACCTATTTCGACGGAATCTTCGATGCGCAAAAAGATCCCATGCCCAAAATATCGCTCGAAGAAAAGTTCGCCCAACGCATGAACCTCAAGATTGGTGACGTCCTAGGTTTCGACGTTCAGGGTTTGCCAATACAAGGAAAAGTGGTCGGATTACGAAAAGTCCGTTGGGCGAGCTTTCAGCCGAATTTTTTCATTCAATTCCAGGCCGGCACCTTCGCCGACTTTCCGAAATCTTATCTGGCCAGTCTCGGAGCCATGGCTCCCGAAGAGTCGAACGAATTGCAACGCAAGATCGTGGCTGCGGCGCCGGGGATCTCCATGCTCTCGGTCTCGCGCATCGTGGAGCGCATTTTAGAAGTATCTTCCCAGATGAGCTTCGCTCTCAAGCTCATGGCGATCTTAGTGTTTTTCAGCGCGGTGGCGGTGTTTTTTAGCATCGGCTTTTATCACGAGCAGCGCATGAAGACCGAACGCGACTTGCTTCACTATATCGGCTTGATCCGGGCGAAGATTCGCCGTATCGGTCACGCTCATACCTGGATGATCTGCGTCTTCGGCCTTGCCGCCGGTTGGGTCAATAGCTTTTTGATTGCTATACCCATCACCCGGATCATGTTCGACCATTGGCCGAGTTTTTCGTGGAGCACGTTGTACGTATTCGCATTACTAGTGCCTCTGGCCATTTACCAAGGTGTAACCTCTAAATGAAAAAGAAGGTGGCGAAAAAGAAGCCGGCTAAGCCAGTCAAAAAGGTCTGGAAAGTCTATATGATTCAGGCGACCTCGGGGGCCTATTACACCGGAATCACGACGGATATTGCCCGAAGGTTTTCCGAGCATATGGGGTTGGGGAAGAAGGCGGGCGCCAAGTTTTTCCACACGACGAAACCCGAGAAAGTCGTCTATCAGAAGCGCTGTAAAAACCTCTCGGAGGCACTTCGCCGGGAAATCGCCATCAAAAAGCTTCGCCGTCCGCAAAAAGCGAAACTATGCTGTTCAACCGCTTAAAATCTTGATAATAGTGGCGCCCCCATGGTCAACGTAGAAAATTTAACCAAGACATTCGGCGCGCAGACGCTGTTTTTAAACGCGTCCTTCATGATCGGAAGCCAAGAGCGTATCGGCGTCATCGGCCCGAACGGTGCCGGCAAATCCACGTTTTTCAAAATTCTCATGGGCGAAGAGCATGCCGACCGCGGCGAAATCCGGACCCCGAAAATTTTCAAAAAGGCGTTGTTGCGCCAAGAGTGGCTACCCAAAGATACCGACACGATTTTACAGGCTACGTTGCGTGGCAACGAAGACTGGTACGACGCCAAAGAAAAGATGGAGCACCTGGTTCCTGGAACCAAAGAATACCTTGAAGCCGAAAATCTTTTCTACGTACTCGGTGGCTACCAAGTCGAACCACGCGCCAAAGAATTGCTGGCCGGCTTGGGTTTTTCCCAGGAGACGTTCCAAACGCCCTGCCAACTGTTGAGCGGTGGCTGGCGCATGCGTATTCAATTAGCTGGTCTATTGCTTTCCGAACCCGATCTGCTGTTGCTCGATGAGCCGACCAATCATTTGGACGTAGAATCCGTGGTCTGGTTCGAAGATTTTCTGAAGAACTACCCTAAAACCTTTTTGATTATCAGCCACGATCGCCGACTGATCGAGAAGCTATCGACGAGCATTTTGGAATTGACCCCACCGAAGATCACGTTGTGGCCGGTGGGGTTCAAGAAATTCGAGCAAGACAAAGCCGTACGCATGGAACAGCTGACGTCGGAAATGGAAGGCAAAGAGAAAGAAGTCGAAAAGCTGAAAGACTTCGCTGCCCGTTTCGGTGCCAAGGCGAGCAAAGCCAAACAGGCCCAGAGTAAGCTACGCGCGGCGGAGAACGTGCAGGAAAAGCTCGACGAATTGCAGAGCCAAATGCCGTTGACCGCCAAACGGGTCACGCGCCTAAAGATCAAGCTGCGCAACCGCGTGCCCAAGGTCGCGATGGAATTCCAACATGCTACGTTCGGGTACGAGAAGATCAACCCACTATTTTCGCTCGAACATTGTGTGGTTGAAGGCGGTAAAAAAATCGGCATCATCGGCGTCAACGGAGTGGGTAAATCCACCTTCCTAAAGACCTGCGCCGCGGAGCTGCCGCTTTTGGCGGGCTCGTTGCGACGGAACGAGTCCTTGAATATTGGATACTTTTCGCAGCATCGTATGGAAGATCTGCCGCTAGCCCAGAAATCGTACGACTACTTGATGGAATCCAACGAAGGGTATTCCATTTCCGAGGTCCGCGGCGTCGCTGCGAGCTTGGGTTTGTCGGCGAACGACTTGGACAAAACCATTCGCCTGATGTCCGGGGGCGAAAAAGCGCGCCTCACGCTCAGCAAGATCGTCTTAGGAAAGCCCGACATTTTGCTGCTCGATGAGCCCACCAACCATTTGGATATCGAGGCCTGCGACGCGATGATCGAAGGGTTGAAAGACTTCGAAGGGACCGTCTTGGTTGTATCGCACAATCGTGACTTTTTGGATTCGCTCGTAGAGTTCATCATGGAAGTTCAGCCGGACGCGGCTTTCTTGCATCACGGAAATTATACCGAATGGTTGTCTAAAAAAACCGGCGCCAGCTCCGCGGCCAAAGCATCCTCCGGACTATCCGAGGCCCCACGAGCTTCCGGTAAGAAGACCAAAGAACAAAAGCGCCAAGAGGCCGAAGAGCGGCAACGCAAATACGCCTCGCAAAAGAACGGCGGCGGCACAGATCTTAGAAGCTGCGAAACGAAGGTAGACTCGCTCTCTAAAGAAGCTTCGGACCTCGACGCCTTTCTGATGAAGGCCGAAAATATGGGCGATCCAACCTTTCATCAAAAGATGAAGCGGCGAGGGGAGCTGACGACGGAATTGGAACGGGCCGAAGAGTTATATCTGCGGTTGCTGGAAGAAAAAGAAAAAGCCAGTTAGGGCTTCATCGGCCGAGCGGCGCTGACGTTCCCCCTGGGTCCAAATGGCTCCTTCCTTTATATTTTTTCTGGAGGTGGTCCGCTTTATTTTGCCCCCAGGGGGGATGTCAGCGCCTTGGGCACGTTGAGGGCCTAGCAGCCTCATCAAAGAAAAGAACCACGATCAACCTGTTTTCAAATGCTTTGTTTTTTTGTTGACGGCTTATTTGGTAATGATATTGATTATCAATATTGAATATGAACTTAAAAAACAAACATGAGTCTAGTGATTTGAATGTCCGTATGTGCGGTTGCGGGGCGGTGAGCGTCACCTTCGGGAAAATCTCGTTGCACCTAGATAAGGACGAATTCGAAACCTTCGCGGACAAAGTCGGCAAAGCCCGGGAGGTGGTGGCCGAACTCAATGCCGCGCCGGCCTTCGGAACCGTATCTTCGATGCGACACTAGGGTTCGTTTTTTAACTGTTAAATAAGGGGAAATGAAGATGAATGTACGATTAACTATAGCAAGCATAGCGATATTCGTGACCTCCGGTGCGATCGCAAATCAAGAGATTCACGATGACGCCGAGGAGATGGGATGCCGCATTTACGTCTCGGCGACGGTGAAACACCCGAGAAAGAATGATTCGTGGACGGTCGGAAAGAGTTTTTACGAGTGGGGCGTCACCAGTGACGATGAATGCATCCGTCTTGCGAAGGAAAAAAAGGCACAAACGTATTCGCATGAATTCCCGCGAAGGGCTGTACAGGGAAAAAGAACTTTATTTGGTCCAAAAGTTTATTACAAACCGCAAACGGTTGAATTTTGTTTGTACGGATCGGTTTGGACGCCTCTCTGTGATTTAGAAGAGTTGCCGCAATAAATTCTACGTTTTTCGAAACACCTTCGAGGCGCTCACCTGGGCGGTTGGCGTGATCAGAATTTCGTCGATGTTCACGTGCGCGGGGCGGGTGACGGCGAATAGAACGGCTTCGGCGATATCTTGCGATACCAGCGGATCCATTCCCGCATAGACGGCTTTGGCCTTGGCCTTGTCGCCGCCGAAACGTACTTCGCTGAATTCGGTCTCCGCCATGCCGGGGTCGATGGAGGTCACGCGGATGTTCTTACCGAAGGTCTCCAAGCGTAAGGTTTTGGTAAATGCCCGCAACGCGAATTTGGTACCGCAGTATCCGGCACCACCTTCGTACGCTTCACGCCCTGCGATGGATCCAATATTGACGACGTGG
>Ga0075163_10013748_pt1 | contig 10476 bp, 8 predicted proteins | sample JI1023141ADNA_FD_71478 | JGI IMG/M metagenome (GOLD analysis project Ga0075163, IMG submission 71478) | Wastewater effluent complex algal communities from Wisconsin, to seasonally profile nutrient transformation and Carbon sequestration -... | ecosystem: Engineered > WWTP > Effluent > Algae... | reverse complement strand
GGCCATGTCGCACCCGACGAGACCCTCGTTCTCGACGATCAAGATGCGGATGCGGTCGGTTCCGGTCATTTCTACAGATTTTTGGATCAACTATTTTAAGTCGAATAATTTGCAAAATCCATAAAAAATCAGGGAATGGCAATAAATCATGCCCATCGACTGCCTGTAGCCGTTGAGAATCGGGGTTCAGCCCCCCAACGCAGGCCTGATTCGAGCCAGCCGGATGATCTGCACGCTCCCATAGAGGATGATGCCACAGAGCGCCGCCTCGACGATGGATAGGATGACGTTCATCGGCTCCTGATTGGGGGCTGCCAACTCCGACTCAATGGCAGCCAAGGTCGCGTAACCGTAAAGCAGGCCTGCGGCAGCCATCAGCGAGGCACCCATGGTCAGTTTCAAGCCCCCGCCCACCCAGTAGCCTCCCAAGGCGAATCCGATGAGGCAACCCGAGGGGAAGAGCAGCCAGAGCCAGGGAAGACGACCAGCAAGAGCCGGCGCCACCAAATGGGTGCTCCAACCGATTGATGCGAGCGTCAGCAGCACCGCAGGGCCGATGACCAGCTTCTGCCAGCGCTCGAACTTCTGCTGCCATTCCTTTTGTCGCAGTGATCTCTCGTAGGCCGCCCGCTCCAAGGCCAGCATCTCGTGCTCATCTTCTCGCAGCACCGCGCCTTTCGACCGATGAGCCCAGCAAAGCGTGCAGTATTCATGGAAGAAATCGGCCACCTTGCCGCAATGCGGGCATTTCAGTCGTTTGGTCATGACGCGGCATGAAGGAGCAGCCCCCTCAAAGATGTCAATCGCAGCTCTTTCTGGGGTTTAACAGCCTTTTAGCCCTGAAATGACCCGTTCACCGAAAATGCACCTCTTGCCAAACGGGGTGCTACTCCCTAACCTCGCCCCCCTTATGACCGAAAAATCGCCTGTGAACTGGGACCAAATCGAGGCCAAACCCGCCTTCCGCAGCCTTTTGGCCCGGAAAGCGAAGTTCATCACCAGCGCCACGATCTTCTTCCTGGCCTACTACCTCACCCTCCCGGTGCTTGTGGGCTGGTTTCCCGACCTCATGAAGAGGCCTGTGTGGGGCAAAGTGAATGTGGCCTACGTCTTTGCCCTCTCGCAGTTCGTGATGGCTTGGGCTGTCGCCTTTGTTTACGTCCGCAAGGCGTCGGCTTGGGACAAAGAGGCGGCGAACGTGATCAAAGATCACCATTAAGCGCCTGGTTCGTCATTCTCCATTCTTCATTCGTCCTCCCTCTCCTCTCATGTCCATCGCTCTCTCCATGTTCGTCGGCTTCGTTGCGCTGACGCTTCTCATCACCTTCTGGGCCGCCAAAAAGAACACCGGGGCCAGCGCCTACTTCGCCGCGGGCCGTAGCATCACCGGCTGGCAGAACGGGCTCGCCGTGGCGGGCGATTACATGAGCGCGGCGAGCTTCCTCGGCATCTCCGGGGCGATCTGCCTGAATGGCTACGACGGCTTCATGTACTCGGTGGGCTTCCTCGTGGCCTATATCACTGTGCTGCTCATCGTCGCCGAACCGCTGCGCAATGCGGGCAAGTACACGATGGCCGACTTGCTGGCCTATCGTCTGAAGCCGCGTCCGGTGAGGGCGCTGGCCTCCCTGAGCACGCTCACGGTGTCCACGTTTTACATGATCGCCCAGATGGTGGGCGCAGGTGTGATCATTGAGAAGCTCATCGGCGCGTCCTTCCACACGGCGGTGATCGGGGTGGGCATCCTGATGCTGGTCTATGTGGTCTTCGGCGGCATGCTGGCGACGACCTGGGTGCAGATCATCAAGGCCATCCTGCTCATGATCGGTGCCTTCATGCTCAGCATGCTGGTGCTCAAACATCACGGCTACAGCCTGGATGCCTTTTTTGAGGCTGTGTCTGCCGCCACCTATGCGGGAACAGAAGCTCCGAAGAACCTCCTCCAGCCTGGCTTGCAATATGGCATCGCCGTGAAAGGCCCGTGGGGGCCGACGGACTTCCTTTCGCTAAGTCTCGCGCTCGTCCTCGGCACCGCCGGCCTGCCGCACATCCTCGTGCGCTTCTACACCGTGCCGGATGCGAAAACCGCGCGTTCCAGCGTCGTGTGGGCGATGGCGATCATCGGCCTGTTTTATATCCTGACGACGTTCTTCGGCTTTGGCGCCGCCACGATCCTTGAGAAGGCCCAGATCCTTTCCGATGGCAAACCGAACCCCAACATGGTCGCTCCAGCGCTCGCTCAACACCTTGGTGGTGAGCTTTTCTTTGCCTTCATCAGTGCTGTGGCCTTTGCCACCATCCTCGCGGTTGTCGCCGGTCTCACGATGAGCGCCAGTGCCAGCTTCGCGCACGACTTCTACACAAACGTCATCCATCACGGCAAGGAGACCAAGCCCGGCCAGGAAGTGAAGGTGGCCCGCATCACCGCCTTCTGCGTGGGCGCGGTCAGCATCAGCATCGCCATCTACCTCGGCCCCAGTGTGAACGCGGCCTTCCTCGTCGGCCTGGCGTTTGCCGTCGCGGCCTCGGCAAACCTGCCGGTCATCGTGATGAGTGTCTTTTGGAAGCGCTTCAACACGACGGGCGCTGTCTGCGGGCTGGGCATCGGCCTGCTTTCGTCCATCGTGCTGATCCTGCTGAGCAAAAACGGCCCCGCGTTCCTCGGACACCCTTTCCCGCTCGAGAATCCGGGCATCGTGAGCATCCCGGTAGGCTTCCTGGCCGCCTACCTCGGCACCATCCTCACTGCTCGCGATGAGGCCGCTGAGGCGAAGTTTGCCGAGCTGAAGGTGCGTGCGCACACCGGCCTCGGTGCGGAGAAGGCCACGGCGCATTGATGCGCGTCCACGCTTCATCGTTGTGCCGATGAAACCGACGCGCAGCTATCTCTCGCCGTGGATCTGGGCCGTGTATGCGGTTCTGCTGGCGATTTCCATCCCGTGGTATTGGCCGCAGGAGGTCGGGACGATCGTGCTCGGCATGCCGCTATGGGCGGCGGTGTCGGTTTTGGGCTCCGCGGCCATGTCGGTCTTCACCGCGTGGCTGTTTCTGCAACGCTGGCCGGATGAGGAGGATGATCAGGCATGAACGCCCTGCCCTTTGGCACTGGCGCGATGATCTTCATCGCGATCTACCTGCTCTCGATGGTGTGGATCGGCTGGCTCGGCCGTCAGGCACGCGAAGAGAACTCAATGCGCGATCATTTCATCGGTGGCTCGGGTGTGGGCTTCTTTGTGCTGCTGCTCACGCTCTACGCCACGCAATACAGCGGGAACACCATCCTCGGCTTCTCCGGCAAAGCGTCGCGGGTCGGCTTTTCATGGCTGGCGAGCGTTCACTTCATGACGGCCATCGTCGTGACCTATCTCATTCTCGCGCCGAAGCTCTTCACGCTGGCGAAAAAGCATGTCTTCATCACGCCGACGGATTTTCTGGCGCATCGCTTCCAGCATCGCGGACTGAATTTGCTCGCCACGCTGGTCATGGTGGCCGCGCTGCTGAATTTTTACCTCGCGCAGCTCACCGCGATGGGTCGCGCGGTGGAGGGACTGACCACGTTGCCGCCGGAGACGGCCTTCGCGTGGGGCGTGGCGGTGCTGGCGCTCATCATGCTGGCGTATGAGACGCTCGGCGGCTTCCGCGCCGTGGCGTGGACGGATGTCATCCAGGGCGGCGTGCTCGCCATCGGCTTCGTGGTGCTGCTGTCGCTCATTTTTGCCGAATACGGCTCGCTGGAGGTCACCACGCGAAAACTGGCCGAAATGGCCCCGATGAAGGTTTTGCCGCCGAAGGCTGCGGAGGCGCGGAGCTGGCTCAGCTACATCTTTTTGCTCGGCGTGGGCGCGGCGCTGTATCCGCAGGCCATCCAGCGCATCTACGCGGCCCGCAGCGCAAAGGCCTTGCGCCGCAGCATGGCCGTGATGGCCTTCATGCCGCTCTCCACCGCGCTCATCGCGGTGCTCGCGGGTGTCACGGCTGCGGCGCATCTCGGCGGCCAGCTTTCCGGGGCCAGCACGGATGCCGTGCTCGGCGTGATGATGCGCCAGGTACAGGAGCACAGCGCCTTCGGGCATGGGCTGGTGGTGCTCATCTTCGCCGCCGTGCTCGGCGCGATCATGTCCACCGCGGATTCGTGCCTGCTCAGCCTTTCCAGCATGATCACGAAGGACCTGTATGCCGGCTTTGTGCGACCGAATGCGAGTCAGGAAAAGCTCACAAGCCTCGGCAAATGGATCTCGACGATCATCGTCCTGTCGCTCGCCTCGCTGGCTATCTACATGAACAACTCCGGCGTGAAGTTCACGCTCGTCGAGCTGCTGGAGATGAAGTTTGACCTCCTGCTGCAAATCGCCCCCGCCTTCCTCATCGGCATCCATTGGAAAGGCCTCAAAGCCGGTCCCGTCCTCGCCGGCATGGCTGCGGGCCTCGTTTTCGCTCTCTCCTTCTTCTGGGTCGATGACAAAAGCGGCACCTTCATGGCCACGCTGAAGACCAGCGGCTTCCACCCCGGCATCTGGGCCCTTGGGGTGAACGGGGTGATTGCTGTCGGTGGGTCGTTGGTCATGACGAACAAGCCTTGTCAGCCACGCTGATTTGGGCGTAGCGTGCCTCATGAGACAGACGTTTATTTTTTGCCTGCTATGGAGTGTCGCCTTGCTCGCCAAGGACGAATCAAAGCCCACAGACCTGATTCAGATCGGTTACGTCATCAGCATTCAGATTCTTGAGGATAAAAGGGACGCTATGCAGCAGCGTGTCGCGGTAACCGGCGAAATCCAAATGCCGTATATTGGGTTGATGCGTGCGGCAGGCAAAACCTGCGCCGAACTGGCCGAAGAGGCGCGCAGGCAGATTGAACCGACGTATCTTTCAAAAGCTACAGTCGTCGTAAAGATTGACGACAAAAGCGCGGTGAAGGATCGCATCATCTGCTGGGTTGGATTTCCGACTGTCTGTGTCATGGGAAACGTCCAGAAAGCAGGCAAATACGACCTGCCGACCAACAAGAATACCACTGTTAGTGCTCAACTTGTCCGGGCCGGGGGGCACAAATCGGCGAGGAATGAGGTCCCCAAGATCAAGATCGTGCGAACGACGCCACAAGGCGAAAAGACCATCGTGGTAAACACCCACGGTATTTGGGTCGAGAAAAAGACCGAGTATGATCTCGTGCTCCGAGACAATGACGTCATGATCGTGGAGTAGCATGGCACCTACCGAACTCGCTGAACTCGAAAAACGCCATTCGTGGCATCCTTTCACGCCGATGCAGGCGTGGGGGGCGGAGGGGCATGAGCCGGTGATGATCGAAAGCGGCAGCGGCTGTGTGCTGCGGGATCAGCATGGGCGCGAGTATCTCGATGGGAATGCCTCGATCTGGACGAACATCCACGGCCACAACCATCCGGCGATCAACGCGGCGATCATCGAGCAGCTCGGCAAGGTGGCGCACACGTCGTTCCTCGGCTTTTCGCATGCGCCAGCGGCCTTGCTGGCAAAGCAGCTCGTCGATCTGCTGCCGGGCGGGAAGATGGAGCGCGTGTTTTTCTCCGACGATGGCTCCACGGCCATCGAGTGCGCGGTGCGCATGGCCTTGCAGTTCTGGCGTCAAAACGGCCGGCCGGAACGCGATACCATCGTCGCCTTTGATCGTGCTTATCACGGCGACACGCTCGGCGCGGCGAGCCTCGGCGGCATTTCGACTTTCAAGGGCAGCGCGAATCATTTTGGCTACCGCGTGGTGCGTGTGCAGAGCCTCGACGAGTTGCGCCAGCAGGAGCCGGAGCGACTCGCGGCGGTCATTATTGAGCCCTTGATCCAAGGCGTGGCCAACATGCGCCTCTGGCCAAAGGGCATGCTGCGCGAGTTGCATGCCTGGTGCGGTCAAAACGATGTGTTTCTCATCCTCGACGAGGTCATGACGGGCTTTGGGCGCACCGGAAAGATGTTCGCGTGCCTGCATGAGGACGTGGTGCCGGACTTTTTGTGCCTCGCGAAAGGTCTCACCGGCGGATACCTGCCGCTGGCGGCCACGTTGACGACGAAACGCGTCTTCGAAGGCTTCCACGGCCCCGAAAACACCTTCTTCTATGGTCACAGCTACACCGCGAACCCACTCGGCTGCGCGGCGGCGCTGGCCAGTTTGCGGGTTTTTCGCTATGAGGCCGTTTTGGAGCACCTAGAGCCGAAAATTGCCCTTTTGGCCGAGCTGCTCGCCGAGCTCCAAAACACGCCCGGCGTGCTAACGACGCGTCAACTCGGCCTCATCGCCGGAATCGACGTGGACGCGAACGGCGCGGAGGTTTGCCTGGCCGCTCGAAAGCACGGTTTGCTTACCCGGCCGATCCAAAACACGCTCGTCCTCATGCCGCCGCTGTGTGTAAGCGAGGCGGAGCTGCGGCAGATGGTGAAAGCGATCCAATTGGCCTTGGCTGAGTCGCAGAAGTGAGAATCAGCACTGTGATTTTTGCGTAATTCACCATATTGATTATTGATTCTATAATTCGAGAGTCTAAAGTGAGGGTGTTCGCAGCTCTGAAAAAGCCGCCCCAACAGCCATGACATCCTCGAATTCACTCCCCCTCCGCTCCGGTTTGCGTGACCAGGCCTTCGCCTGGCTGAAAAGCCTCTGCGCCGCTGCTTTGCTCAGCTCGCCCGCGATGGCGGTGGAGTTTGAGATGCCGCGCAGCTTCTTCGTCGATCTCTCCACGCGTCCTGATGCGCTGTCGCTGGCGGCGTTTGACCTGTGCGTCCTGCATGCGCAGGCAGAGGTGGACCTCGAGCCGGGTCACATGGCGGGCAACCGCTTCCTGGCGATGCTGAATGTGGCCGAGCTGCGCTCGAAGTCGTTCCAGGAAAAGCTGGCCGCGAAGCAATCCGTGACGCTCACCGCAGGCAGCGGCAAGGACCAGTTCGTCGTGGCCGATCCCTCGCAGCCCGGCTGGCTCGGCTGGGCAGTGGCTGGGGCCGCTGATCCATCGGCGAAAAAGGGTTTCGATGGCTTTGTGCTCAGCCTCGGCCAGCAGCCGGCGAGCAAAGCCTGGCGTGAGGCCGTGCTGGAGCTGGCGCAGGTGCTCAAAAAACGTTTTCAAGATAAGCAGATCCTTCTCGATGCCCGCATCGGTCTCGGTGGCGAGGCAGCCGGTATCGCTGATGGCGTGCTGGCCCTCGGCGTGCATACCCAGGGCGGCAAGAACGGCGCCGAGCTAGGCACGCTTGATACCGCTCGCGAAGTGTCCGCCGTGCTGCGTCATGCCCGCGCCGCCGGGATGCGCGTGTTTGGCGTCGAGTTCGCCGCGCCGCACGATCACGAGGCCATCCGCGAGGCCGCCAGCCGCCTTCACACGATGGGTGTGATGCCCTTCATCACCACACCTTCGCTTGATGGCGTGAATCTCGGCCCGGTGGAGGAAGTCAGCCGCCGCGTGCTCGTGCTGCACGGCTGGGACGCCTCGCTCACTGGCGAGGCCGCGCCTTCCGCCGACACCACGCTGGCCGCCCGCTGCCTGCATGCGCCGCTCGAGTGGCTGGGCTTCCGCCTTGAATTCCTCACCATGACGAAGGACGCGAAGCTGCCTGACGCCGCCGGTTTCCGCGGGGTGATCCTCGATGGCAGCCTGCTGCTCGATGTGGACCAGCAGAAGCAACTCGCCGCCTGGGTCAAAGACGATGCGAAGGCCAAAAACATCCCCGTCCTGCTCGCCGGCATGCCCTGGCGTGATGAAGGCGTGCTCGCCGAAGTGCGTGACACGCTCGCCCTCGGCGGCACCGGCAAGCCCGCGCCGAAGCTCGTCAAGACCAGCGTGGCCCGCATGGACTCCACCGCGCTGCGCAGCGGCGTGAAGGCCACCGCGCGTGCGATGGGCTTCCTTGATCTCGAAGCGCCGGAGGGCGCGAAAGTCGTGCTCGCCGTGCGCGGCCAGGACACGCTCGGCACCGAGCATCGCTTCGATCAGGTGTTTCACACCGGTTGGGGTGCTGTGTGGATGGAGCCCGCCGCGCTTTCCGCCGGACCACAGGCCGATCTCTTCGCGCTCACCGCTGAATGGCTGGGCAAAGGCGGCGTCACACCTGCGCCGGACACGACGACGCTCGATGGCCGCCGCGTGTTCTTCAATACCTTCAGCGCCGAGGGCTTCACCACGCCTTCTGCGCTTCCTGGCTTCCGCCTCTGCGCCGAGGTCGTCCGCGAGCGTGTGCTGGGCCGCTACTTCCTGCCCTTCACCGTCGCCGTGTGCGAGGCCGACCTGCGTGGCTGGCGTCCCGGTCAGAATCCCGAGGACGCGCCGCACTTCGAGCAGCTCGCCCGTGCCATCTTTGACATGCCGCACGTGGCCGCCGCCTCGTATTCCTTTTCGCAGCCTGCCGACTGGAGCTCCGGTGAAAAGATCAACGGCGCCCTCAACGAGCACGCGAAGACGAAGCGCTTCGACATGGAGCGCGAGGTCGCCGGTTCGATGAGCTACATCCACCGCGCCCTGCTGCCCGCTGGCAAGAGCGTCTCGCTCATGCTGTGGCCTTCGACTGGAGCACCCACGCCCGACGCGATCGACTTCTGCTCCCGCATCGGCGTGCAAAGCCTCACGCCCGCGCCTTCCCGCACCGCAGGCCAGTCCGCTGTGATCGCTCTGCCCGAGGCCAACGAGATCACCGCGAGCAGTTGGGTGCATGGCGACAACGTGGAGGTCTTTGCCACCGCCGCGAGCCGCTCCGATGCCCGTCCCACGCTTGAGCAGCAGCTCGCCGCCTTGCAGGCCGAGGTGAAAAATCCGCGCCGCATCGCTCCGGTCGCGCTGAGCGCCTCCTTCCGCGATGTGCGTGATGAAAAGGGCCTCGCCGATCTCACCAAGGCGCTCGACTGGTGCGCTGCCGAGCCTTTGCACGCCACCACCGCCGCCGCGTATGCCGCCAGCGTGCGCGATGCCGCCCGCACCCGCGTGCTGAAGCTCGCCGAGCGTCACTGGATCGTGCTGAATGAAGGCCGCGCCCGCACCCTGCGCCTGCCCGCCAGCGCCGGCGTGCCCGACATGTCCCGCTGCGAAGGCATCAGCGGCTTCACCGTGAGCAACGGCCAGCTTTACATCCACACCATGGGCGAGCAGCGCAGCGAGATCGTCCTCGCCGAAACTGCACCCGCCACGCCGCATCTCCGTCTTGAGGAATGCAGCGGCAAAATCGAGTTCCTCGAGCTCGCCTCACGTCGCGCCACCTTCCAGGTTTACGATTGGCGCCAGGTCGAGGTCGTGCTCGGCGGCTTCGAGCCCCACGGCCTCTGCGCCTACACCGAAAACGGCCGCCCCTACTCCGCGAATGCCGACGCGAAGGGCATCGTGCGCCTCGAGCTCACTCGCCAGGCCACCGTGCAGCTCCAATCGCTGCCGCCCGCCCCCGCCACCGCCGCGAACTGATCCGTTTTCACCTCTTTCCGACCGCCGCTCATGCCTTCCCCGAAACGCCACAGCCTTCGCGAGAACCTCCCGATGCTCGTCCTGCTTTACGCAGGCCTCGCCGGAGCCTGGGGCTGGCGTTTGCAGGCCTCGAAGCAACCGCCCGTCGATGACACGCTGCAGGCCACGCGGGTGCAGGTGGTGAAACGCATTGCCAAAGTGCCCTCGCGCCGGCTCACGCCCGCCTTGTTCCAACTCGGCATGCTGCCCGATGGCGAAGTGAAAAACCTCTCCCGCTGGATGGAAGAACCTTCCACACCGCGCCTGCGCCAGCTCACCGTGCAGCAGGGCCCCGTGAGCAGCGCCGGACCTTTGAACGCCGCGCTCATCCTCGCTGAAATCGACCGCGCCGATGCTCCGGCACTCGATGAGATGCGCCTGCTCGTCTCCGCCGCGGGCGATCGCATCGAGGAACCGGTCAAAATCGAAGCGCTCGGCACCCTCGCCCGCAAAGCCTCCGAAACTGGCGATCTTCACCTCGCCACCGACATCTGGCTCCGCGTCAGCGAATCGCCCGCCGCCACCTGGGGCGAGATCGAGGAACTCGTCACCGCTGCTCGTGCCGCTCGCCGCCCCGCCGCCGCTTTGAAAGTGCTCAAGTCCTGGCTCGATGACGCCAAAGGCCATCTCACCAGCGAGCAACTCCCGAAGGCGCAGGACATGCAAATTCAGCTTCTCATCGAGGGTGGCCGCGTCGCCGAGGCCAGCCGCATCGCCCGCGATGCCTTGCGTGCGCTGCCTGCCAAGGCCGCCGTGCCTGAAATCATGCTCGAACGGGCTTTGCGTGCCGCCACCGCCGCCGCCGAGTCCGGCGAGCTGCTGCCATGGATCGAGCGCCGCCTCCGCGAGCATCCCGAACATGCCACCACGTGGGAGCAACTCGCCGCCGGCCGCGAAACCTCCGCCAGCTACCGTCACTGGCTCTGGCATGCCGCGACCGTTTCCGACCTCCAAAACCTCCACGGCACCGCTTGCGACCTCTTCTTCCGCGTCGCCGCCATCGGTGATTTGAAGTGCCTCGGCCGTTTGC
>Ga0075163_10013747_pt1 | contig 10476 bp, 5 predicted proteins | sample JI1023141ADNA_FD_71478 | JGI IMG/M metagenome (GOLD analysis project Ga0075163, IMG submission 71478) | Wastewater effluent complex algal communities from Wisconsin, to seasonally profile nutrient transformation and Carbon sequestration -... | ecosystem: Engineered > WWTP > Effluent > Algae... | reverse complement strand
CGAGACGATCGTCATCGACGACAAGCCCCCGGCGATCGACCCGACGTCGACCACCCAGGGCATCACGATCGATCAGGACTACACCAAGAACATCCCGGTCCCGGGCCGCACCTTCGAGTCGACCCTGGGCGCCGCCGCCGGCTCGCAGAGCGACGGCGTGGGCGTGTCGTTCTCGGGCTCGTCCTCGCTCGAGAACCAGTACGTCGTCGACGGCGTCAACACCACCGGCCTCAAGTACGGCACGGTCGGTTCGCCGGTCATCAACGACTTCATCGAGGAGATCGAGGTCATCACCGGCGGCTACAACGCCGAGTACGGCCGCGCCACCGGCGGCGTCGTCAACGTCGCGACGCTGACCGGCGGCAACGAGTTCGAAGGCAAGGTCTTCGCGTACATCACGCCGGGCCAGCTGACCGCGGCGCGCGAGCGCAGCCCGTCGGAGTCGATCTCGATCGACGCGACCGGCAACGAGGACATCGACGCCAACGTCGGCTTCACGCTGACCGGCCCGATCATCAAGGATCGGGTGTGGTTCGCGGTCGGCGCCGCGCCGCGCTACGTCCAGAACACGATCACCCGCACCACCAAGCGCCGCCGCGACTGCCAGATCCAGCTGCCCACCGGCCAGCTGTCGGCGTGCGATCCCGAGATGTACGGCGACGGCGACGCCGACATCGATCCGGCGACCGGCTTCCACATCTACGAGGACCTCGACTCGTCGAAGCTGCGCCCGAACGCGTCGGCGCTGTCGACCCTGGCGAAGATCAACTTCGCGGTCAAGCCGGAGCACCAGGGCCAGCTGTCGTTCCAGATGAGCCCGGGCCACAGCAACAACTACGCGATCTACGGCCTGCGCACGACCGGCGACTACCAGTCGGACTCGATGGGCCTCGACGCGGGCCTCAAGTGGACCTCGAAGTTCGACGACTCGAAGTCGGAGGTCGAGGTCGTGCTCGGCTGGCACCGCGACCAGCTGTCGGGTGACGCCAACGCCGCCGGCGCCCGCCACATCCCGTTCGAGATCCTGCGCCGCGGCACCCTGGGCACCTGGGGCAACATCGTCGACCTCAACGGCAACCTCGCCGAGAGCGAGCTGACCCGCGCCGGCTGTCTCGACGCGCCGCCGCCGGCCCCGGGCCAGCCGCGCCTCGATCCCTACCCGGACATCCCCAACTGCCCGGACGTCGCCGACGTCGGCTACCGCGTCGGTGGCTTCGGCAGCATCCTCGACAACACCGAGGATCGCTACTCGGCCAAGCTGGCGGTGACCCGCCGCCAGAAGCTGTTCGGCAACCACGAGATCAAGGCCGGCGTCGACATCGAGGACAACCTCGCCGATGAGCCGCGCGCCTACACCGGCGGCGTGTACTTCGAGAACTACCGCACGGCGATCCTCGCGAACCGCTTCGTCCAGATCGCGCCGCAGACCACGACCGACCCGAAGTTCGACGCCCGCTGCCAGTACGGCAGCGAGAACGGCGAGTACGTGCCGTGCCGCTACATCGGCGAGACCGGTGAGGGCGCGCGCGTCCAGGGCGAGACCCTGAACTGGTCGGCGTACCTGCGCGACTCGTGGCAGATCCGCCCGAACCTGACGGTCAACGCCGGCCTGCGCTACGAGGAGCAGCGCCTGCGCTTCGCCGAGTACGTCCGCGACGAGAAGGACCCGCTGACCGGGCGCCCGTTCGGCAAGAACGCCATCGTCATGAAGGGCATGCTGGCCCCGCGCCTCGGCATCCTCTACGACTGGACCCGCGAGGGTCGGTCGAAGATCTACGGCCACTGGGGTCGGTTCTACGAGTCGATCCCGATGGACATCAACTCGCGCTCGTTCGCGGGTGAGGCGACCTTCCGCCAGCAGTTCGCGGCGACCTCGTGCAACATGGTGCCGGCGCCGGACGGCTACGGCGCCAACACCGGCAACGGCTGCGACCTGCAGTCGCCGGCGCCGGGCACGATCATCGGCCTCGAGGGCACCGCGGTCGCGCCGGGCCTGAAGCCGCAGTACCTCGACGAGCGCATCGCCGGCGTCGAGTACGAGCTGATGGAGGACCTGAAGCTCGGCGTGGCCTACCAGAACCGCGAGCTGGGCCGCGTCATCGAGGACGTCTCGACCGACGGCGCCAACACGTACATCATCGCCAACCCGGGCGAGTGGTCGGAGGACGAGGAGAACGCGCTCGAGGCGCAGCTGGCCGCGGCCACCGATCAGGAAGAGATCGACCGCCTCACCAACCTGCTGACCCAGTTCCGCGGCATCCGCATGTTCGACAAGCCGTCGCGCAAGTACGACGCGCTGCAGTTCACCGTGTCGCGCCGGTTCTCGAAGGCGCTGTACATGCAGGGCAGCTACACGTACTCGCGCACCAAGGGTAACTACCCGGGCCTCATCTCGTACGACAACGGCCAGATCGACCCGAACATCTCGTCGCAGTACGACCTGATCGAGCTCCTCGGCAACCGCCAGGGCCCGCTCAACCAGGACAAGCCGCACTACATCAAGCTCGACGGCTACTACAAGTTCGACCTGAAGAAGGCTGGCGAGATCACGGTCGGCACGCGCCTCCGCGCGCTGTCGGGCATCCCGCGCCAGGCCCAGGCGGCGCACTGGCTGTATGGACCGGGCGAGTCGTTCCTGCTGCCCCGCGGTCAGATCGGCCGCACCCAGTTCGAGACCGGCATCGACCTCCACCTGGGTTACGCCAAGAAGCTCAAGGGCAACATGGAGCTCGAGGTCTTCACCGACCTGTTCAACCTGGTCAACAACCAGGGCGTGGCCGGCGTCGACGACACCTACTCGATCTCGTCGTCGAACCCGATCTCGGGTGGCTCGTACGAGGACCTGGTGTTCGCCAAGGCCAACGACGAGGGCTCGGGCGCCGAGTCGGCGTCGCCGGTGCTGCGCAACCCGAACTACGGCAACGTCAACGCTCGCTACGCCCCGCGCTCGATCCAGCTCGGCGCGCGGTTGAGCTTCTGAGACCTGAGAGGGTTTTTCGCAAAAACCCTCCCCCGGCATTCGCCGGGGCCCAGGTGGTGGCAGGGGGCTCACCGCCCTGCATGTTCCACTTGCGGCTGACGGGGAGGTTGGCCGCTCCCGAAACGGCCCGGAGCGTACAGCGAAGGGCCGACGGGGACACGAGCGATGACGCCTCCGCGGTCTGCGGGGGCGTCGGTGCTTTCGGGGGACGGGATCGGGGACGGGGACGGAGACGGGGACGGGGACGGGGACGGGATCGGGCACGGGCACGGGCACGGGCACGTGGGAGCGAGACGGGCACGGGCACGGGCACGGGCAGGGGGGCGCCCCGGTACGCGCGAGACGGGTGTGGTTGGGCGTTGGCGCTGTCAGCGAGGTGCGGTAAGACGCGCGGCATGGTGGCTTCGCTCAATCGCGAGCAGCGGGCGGCGGTGGAACATGGCGACGGACCGCTGCTGGTGCTGGCGGGCGCCGGGACGGGCAAGACGCGGGTGCTGGTGCACCGGATCGCGCGGCTCCTGGAGAGCGGGGTGGCGCCGTGGGAGATCCTGGCGGTCACCTTCACCAACAAGGCGGCGCGCGAGATGCGCGAGCGCCTGGTGGCGCTGTGCGGCCCGGTGGCCGAGCGCATGTGGATCGGCACGTTCCACGCGACCTGCGCCCGGCTGTTGCGGCGCTGGGGCGAGGCGGTCGGCCTGCCGCGCGACTTCCTGATCTACGACGACGACGATCAGCAGAAGGCGCTGACCGCGCTGATCAAGGAGGCGGGGTTCGAGGATCAGATCTCGGCGCGGACGATCGCGGCCCGGCTCGACTACGCCGGCAACCGCGGCCTCGATCCGCTGGCGACGTTCGGCGGGCCGGGCGGCGAGTACGCGATCCAGTTCCTCGAGGTCATCGTCCCGCGCTACCGCGAGCGGCTGGCGCGCGAGAAGGCGGTCGACTTCGCCGGGCTGATCTTGAAGGTGCTCGAGCTGTGCCGCCACCCCGACGTCGGGCCGCGCCTGGCCGGGCTGTACCGCCACGTCCTGGTCGACGAGTTCCAGGACACCAACCTGGTGCAGTACGAACTGGTGCGGCACCTGTCGTCGCGCACCCGCAACCTGACCGTGGTCGGCGACGACGATCAGTCGATCTACGCGTGGCGCGGCGCCGAGCCGCGCAACCTGCTCGACTTCGACCGCGACTTCCCCGACGTGGTCGAGATCAAGCTCGAGGAGAACTACCGCTCGACCGCGGTCATCCTCGACGCCGCCAACGCGGTGATCGGCAAGAACCGCGACCGGCGCGGCAAGGCGCTGTGGACCGAGCGCGGCGGCGGCGATCCGATCACCTACCTCGAGTGCGGCGACGACCGCGGCGAGGCCGAGACCGTCGCGCGCACGCTGCGCGGGCTGGTCGACGACGGCGCCTGCTCGCCGGGCGACGTCTGCATCCTGTACCGCACCAACGCGCAGTCGCGGCCGCTCGAGGAGCAGCTGCGGCGGTTCCGCTTCGAGCCCAAGGTGGTCGGCGCGACCGCGTTCTTCGATCGCAAGGAGGTCAAGGACGCGATCGCCTACCTGCGGCTCCTGGCCAACCCCGAGGCCGACTCGGCCTTCGAGCGGGTGGTCAACGTGCCGCCGCGCGGCATCGGCGCGGCGACCGTCGACAAGCTGCGCGAGGTGGCGCGGGCCCGGAACGTCGGCCTCTTGGCGGCGGCGCGGGCGACGGTGCGCGGGCACGGCCCGGCGTTCGGCGGTGCGTCGCTCGGCGCGGCGGCGCGCAAGAAGCTGGGCGCGTTCGTCGACCTGATGGACGGCCTGGCCGGCGTGCGCGACGGCGGCGCGACCCTGGCCGAGCTGCTGATCCAGGTGGTCGAGCGCTCCGGCTACCGCGAGTTCCTGGAGCACGACGACGGCGACGGCGCCGATCGCATGCGCAACCTGGCCGAGCTGGTCAACGTGGCGTCGGACTACCAGGCCGAGGCCGAGGCCGAGCCCGATCCGCCGGACGCCGCGGACCCGGCCGACCCCGCCGCCGACGTCGACGCGCCGGCGGCGCGCGGGCTGGCCGGGTTCCTCGAGCGGGTCGCGCTGGTCGGCGCGGCCGACGGCGCCGACGGGCGCGGCGAGACGGTCACGCTGATGACCATCCACATGGCCAAGGGCCTGGAGTTCGAGGTGGTGTTCCTGTGCGGGATGGAGGACGGGCTGTTCCCGTCGCTGCGGCCGCGCGAGGAGACCGACGAGCAGGCCGCGCTCGAGGAGGAGCGCCGGCTGGCGTACGTCGCGCTGACCCGGGCCAAGCGGGTGCTGTACCTGGCCAGCGCGCGGGTGCGCCGGGTGTGGGGCGAGCTCAAGGCCCAGATGCCGTCGCGGTTCCTCGACGACATCCCCGCGGCGTGCTTCGCGCTGCCCCGGCGCGCGGCCGCGTCCCCGCCGATGCCGCGGGCGCCGGCGCCGCGTCGCCCGGCCCGGCCCGCGCGCGACGAGTTCGATCAGCGCACCTGGGACGACGACGTCCCGGTGATCCGCCACGACGACGACGAGGCGGCGGCCTTCGCGCCCGGCGTCGCGGTGCGGCACCAGGCGTTCGGCCGTGGCCGGGTGGTGTCGGCCCACGGCACCGGCACGCAGCAGCGCGTCGTCGTCGAGTTCCCCGGCATCGACCCCACCGTGCCGCTGACCAAGACCATCGACGCGCGCTGGCTCGCCCGCGACTGACGCGCGGCGGCTACTCGGGCATCGGCTCGGGCGTGAGGTCGACGCGGATCGCGCCGCTACTCGGGCATCGGCTCGGGCGTGAGGTCGACGCGGATCGCGCCGCGATCGCGCCACACGGGTTGCTGGAGGTGCGTCGCCGCACCTCCCTCGGCGGGGCCAAGGCCCCACCGAGCCTCCCGAGCCTCCCTCCAGGACGCGAGAGCTACTCGGGCATCGGCTCGGGCGTGAGGTCGACGCGGATCGCGCCGCGATCGCGCCACACGGTGAGCTCGACGGTGCGGCCGACCGGCGCGTTGGCGGCGAGCCACGGCAGGTTCTTGTGATCGACGGGCTTGCCGTCCCAGGCCTGGACGACGTCGCCGGGGCGCAGGCCCGCCTTGGCGGCGGGGGAGCCGGCCTTGACCTCGGTGACGATGGCGCCGGCGACGGTGGCCATCGTGAGCTGGGTGGCGAGCTCGCGGGTGACCGGGCGGGCCAGCACGCCGAGCCAGGCGCGGCGCACGGTGCCGTAGGTCTTGAGCGGCTCGATCACCTCGCGCAGCCGCGCGGCCGGCACCGCGAACGACAGCTCGCCGGTGCGATCGCCGGTGGCCACCGCGACGCCGATGACCTCGCCGGCGGTCGACAGCACCGGGCCGCCGGAGTTGCCGCGGTGGACCCGGGCGTCGACCTGCAGGAACGTGCGGAAGCCCATCGCCGGGCCGGGCACCAGCGACGCGGCGGCCTCGCGGCCGGTCGCCGAGACGATGCCGGCGGCGGCGGTGACCTCGTCGCCGAACGGGTTGCCCAGCACCACCACCCACTCGCCGACCGCGACCTCGTCGCTGTCGCCGAGGCGCAGCGCGGGCAGGCGCGGCGCGTCGACGGCGAGCAGCGCCAGGTCGAGGCGCGGATCGCGGCCGACCACCCGGGCCGGCAGCTCGGTGCCGTCGACGGTGACCACCCGGACGTCGGCGGCATCGGCGACGATGTGATCGTTGGTGACGACGAACGAGCCGCCGGCGGCGATCAGGAAGCCGGTGCCCAGCGATGGGTCCGACGCCGTCGGCGGCGCGCCGGGGAACATCGCCGCGGGGCCGCTCTTGACCGGGGTGGCGCTCTTGATCGCGACCACCGCGGCGCGCGCGTCGCGGACCACGTCGACGAACGACACCGGCGCCGCCGGGTACAGCACGCGGCTCGGGCGCGGCGTCTCGACCTCGACCGGCGGGGGCGCGGCGACGCCGCCGGCGTCGGGCCCGCCCCACTTGCACGCCGCGACGACCAGCGCCAGCGCCGCCGCCTTCATGCCGGCCGCGCGCGCGCCGACGCGTCGACGAACGCGACGCGCAGGTCGTAGATCAGGCTCTGCAACAGCTTCTGCTCGGACTCGTCGAGGTTGCCGCGGGTCTTGTGCTCGAGCATGCCGAGCACGTCGATCAGGTGGCGGGCGGTGTCGAGGTCGGGAGTCAGCGTGTCGCCGCCCGGCGCCGGCATCCGGCCCAGCGCGATCATCGCCGACGAAGCCAACGACAGCACGTGCGTCGAGAAGTCGATGGGCCCCAGCGCCAGCGGCGGTTCGGACTCGGCCATGCCGGCATCCTACCCGAGCCCGGTGTGCACCGCGCTCCGATCCGTGACATCGTTGACGCACATGGACACGCTGGTCGATCCCGTGGCGCCGGTCCCCGAGTCCCCACCCGCCACGGCCCCCGTCGTCGAGCCACCACCCACCGTCGAGCCGCCGCCGACCAGCCCCGCCGGCCCCGCGCTGGCCGGCCCGCTGCGCGAGCTGCACCAGCAGGTCGAGCGCGAGAGCGGCTTCCTCGACGACGTGGTCGCCGAGGTCGGCAAGCTGGTGATCGGCCAGACCCAGATGATCGAGCGGATCCTGATCGGCCTGCTGGCCAACGGCCACTGCCTGATCGAGGGCGTGCCGGGCCTGGCCAAGACGCTGACGGTGAAGACGCTGGCGCAGACCATCCACGCGTCGTTCCAGCGCATCCAGTTCACGCCCGACCTCTTGCCGGCCGACATCACCGGCACGACGATCTACAACATGCAGTCGGGCACCTTCACGCAGAAGAAGGGACCGCTGTTCGCCAACCTGGTGCTGGCCGACGAGATCAACCGCGCGCCGGCCAAGGTGCAGTCGGCGCTGCTCGAGGCGATGCAGGAGCGCCAGGTGACGATCGGCGACACCACCCACCGGCTGCCCGATCCGTTCCTGGTGCTGGCGACCCAGAACCCGATCGAGCAGGAGGGCACGTTCCCGCTGCCCGAGGCCCAGCTCGATCGCTTCATGCTGCTGATCCGGGTGACCTACCCGAGCGCGATCGAGGAGCGGGCCATGCTCGACCGCATCACCTCGCCCGAGCTGCCGACGATCCGCCAGGTGTGCGAGATCGAGCAGCTGCTCGCCGCCCGCCGGGTGGTCGGCAACATCTTCATCGATGACAAGGTCCGCGACTACATCGTCCACCTGGTCCACGCCACCCGCGACCCGCGCGCCTACGGCCTGCACGAGCTGGCGCCGCTGGTCGAGTACGGCGGCTCGCCGCGCGCGACGTTGTGCCTGGCAATCGCCGCCCGCGCTCACGCGTTCATCCGCCACCGCGCCTACGTGACCCCCGACGACGTCAAGGCCATCGCCCTCGACGTGCTGCGCCACCGCGTCGTCATCACCTACGAAGCCGAGGCCGAGGAGATCACCAGCGAGGACGTCATCCGCCGCGTCTTCGAACACATTCCTGTGCCTTAGAGGGTTTTTCGCAAAAACCCTCCCCCGGCATGCGCCGGGGCCCCCACCCGTAACGGCCCGGAGCGTGGGCCCGCGCGTTGGAGCTTGAACGAGGTCTCCGACTCCGACTCCGTCTCCGTCTCCCGTCTCCGGTTCCGACTCCGTTCCCGGTTCCGTCTCCGTCTCCGGTTCCGTCTCCGTTCCCGGCTCCGGTTCCGTCTCCGTTCCCGGTTCCGTCTCCGGTTCCGTCTCCGTCTCTGAACCCGTGCCCGTGCCCGTGCCCGTGCCCGTGCCCGGTCTCTCTCTCTCTCTCCTCTCCCCCAATGCCTATCGTCGCCAGCGAGCTCTTCAAGAAGGCCAAGAAGATCGAGATCGCCACGCGGCGGCTCGTCGACGAGCGCCTCGCAGGGCAGTACCACTCGGTGTTCAAGGGCCGCGGGCTGGTGTTCTCCGACGTGCGGCCCTACATCGCGGGCGACGACGTGCGGTCGATCGACTGGAACGTCTCGGCGCGCATGAACGCGCCGCACGTCAAGCAGTTCGTCGAGGAGCGCGACCGCACGGTCAACCTGATGATCGACATGAGCGCGTCGGGCCTGTTCGGCACGGCGACCTTGTCGAAGCGCGAGCTGGCGGCCGAGCTGGCGGCGATGGTGGCGTTCTCGGCGATCAAGAACAACGATCGCGTCGGGCTGTACCTGGTGACCGACAAGGTCGAGCGCTACGTGCCGCCCAAGAAGGGCCGCCGCCACGTCATGCGGGTGGTCAGCGAGATCCTGTCGTTCAAGCCCGAGTCGCGCAAGACCGACCTCGGCGCCGGCCTCGACTTCCTCGGCAAGATCGCGCGGCGCCGCTCGGTGGTGTTCCTGGTGAGCGACTTCCTGTCCGAGGGCTGGGACCGCCCGATGCGGATCACCGCGCAGCGCCACGAGCTGGTGCCGGTGGTGATGGCCGACCCGGTCGAGCTGATGCTGCCGCGGGTCGGCATGGTGCAGTTCGAGGACCTCGAGACCGGCGAGGTCACCGAGTTCGACACCAGCGGCTGGAACGCGCAGGCCTATCGCCGGCGGCTGGCCGGGCAGGCCGCGGCGCGCGATCTGCTGCTGCGGCGGATGAACCTCGACACTGTGATGGTGCGGACCGATCAACCCTACGTCGACGCGCTGATCGCGTTCTTCAAGGCGCGGGCGCGGCGCATGGCCCACGGATGATCCGGCGCGGCGCGCGCGCGCTGGCGATCGCGGTGCTGTGCGCGCTGGCCGCGCCGGCGCTGGCCCAGCCCGACCCCGACGCCGGCGTCGCGCTCGACGGCGGCGCCGCGGGGCCCGCCGATGGCGGCGCGACCGGTGACGCCGGGCCGCCGCGGATCGTCATCGACGGCCCGACCGTGCTCGGCATCGGCAAGCCGCAGGTGTCGGCGTCGGCGTCGCCGACCGAGCTGCGCCTCGGCGACAAGCTCACGCTGTTCATCGAGGTGGTCTTCGACGAGCACGTCACGGTGTCGGTGCCGGCCGGGCTCGACCTGGCGCCGGCCTTCGACGAGCTCAAGCGCAGCGCGGTCGACGAGCGCCGCTCGGACGGCACCCGCAAGCGCACCTACCAGATCCAGCTGCAGGCCTGGGAGCTGGGCGACGTGCGGTTGCCGCCGGTGCAGGTGACCTACTCGGTCGGCGGCGACAGCTCGTGGGTGGTCACCAACGAGGTGCCGCTGCGGATCGTCGGCTCGATCGACTCGATCGACGACCCCAACGCGTTCCTCGGCGCGACGCCGCCGGTGCCGCTGCGCCGGCGGGCGTGGCTGTGGCTGAGCCTGGCGATCGGCGTCGTCGCGATCGCGGTGGTGGGCGGCACGACCTGGCTCTTGTCGCGGCGGCGGCGGCGGGCCCGCGCGGCGGCGCGGCCGATCGAGGTGGTGACCGACGGGCTCGAGCCGCTGGTCGCGCCGGCCGACACGGCTGCGGCCCCGGCGGCGGCCCCGGCGATGCGCGCCCCGGCCAAGCCGCCGGCGCAGCGCGCGGCGTGGATCGACCTGACCCGGCTCACCGACGCCGCGCGCAAGGCGCTGGCCGCGC
>Ga0075163_10013744_pt1 | contig 10478 bp, 9 predicted proteins | sample JI1023141ADNA_FD_71478 | JGI IMG/M metagenome (GOLD analysis project Ga0075163, IMG submission 71478) | Wastewater effluent complex algal communities from Wisconsin, to seasonally profile nutrient transformation and Carbon sequestration -... | ecosystem: Engineered > WWTP > Effluent > Algae... | reverse complement strand
AGTGCAATAAAGATGATGACATATCCGGCTTCGCTGTAGTCTGGTGGCATTAATGAAATTATATTTTCAATATTCACAAGAATTGCGAGGAAAATACCAAGTCCAATAATCAATTGATTAAGACATGATTTATGATAGACACTTTTTATATTCTCAAGATTGTTCTGTTTCCATGAGTCGGCAATAACAGAGGATGTTATTCGGCTTATTGATCTTGCTGGAATTTGAATAATACTTCCAAAGTAGGTAGCTATGGAGAATACACCGGCGGCGGCAAGCCCGAGCTTATCGTTCACAATGAACTTATCTATTGAGTTGATAAGAAGACTGCTTAACCCTGTTATAATTGAAAAAAACGCAACCTGTCGGATTTCATATTTAACATCTTTCGATAGCTTTTGTGGCTTTGTAATGTGGAATTCATTTTTTACAAATAAGTAAAGTGCAAGGACAAGTGCGATCGAGCAGAATGAGCTACAATAAATGAGAACAAATGCGTCAAACTCAATTATGCCAATGTGGTATAAATATGCGCCGATCAGAATTACAATACGCAATAGCACCTCTTTGATTATCACTCCGGTTGTTGAAAGAAAGATTGAACGCGAGAATGCATCTAGTATATAGAACATGCCAAGAAAAAAAGTCAGGGGTATGATGTAGATTACATTTTCAGCAAATAGCCTCGATTTGGCAATGTTTCTAGCTACAAGTTCATCTTGAAGGGTTAAAAACACTATTAGGAAAATGACAAATCCAACAACTGTAATGACGACTGGATAAAAAAGGAAGCCACTGTGTTTGTTGCTGTGATCGCGAAAATTGGGAAACATTCTGGTTATAACGCCGGCCATGCCAAGGTTCGCGAGTGAGCCAGTAACAAGTGAAAAAGAAATGAGAATATTTAGTAATCCGTTTTGTTCAGATGTCAACCAAAGTCTATTCATGAACCAAACAGTGAGGAACCCCAATAGTGCACCTATATAAGAATACACTGTGGATCGAACTGCTTGTTTTATTACGACTCCCAATTGGACAAAAAGTATTTATTATTTCTGAAAAAGGAAATTTACTATTCAAGAGTTTTAGTCGAAACCAATTTTCGTGAACTCTCATGATGCAAATATGAGTTGTTAAAGATATACAGTGCGAAAATTAATTATGATGGTGCAAGATTACAATGATGCCAGAATCCTTAAACCCGAATAAACAAAGTTGGATTGATCAGGATTATTAGGCAGGTTTTATTTTTTCCCAAGAAAGTGGCGTGCCAGCTTTGATATTTTCCTGAGCGATCTGACCCACCACAGTATCCCAATGTTTAGGCGCCAAACCAAGAGCGGGACGAATGATGCGCAGGTTATTTTCATTCAAGATTTCTCCTGCTTCAATATCGCGCGAGGCGTAGATCGATCTTTTATATAGCAGGCTTTTTTCTTCAACTGCTTGAACCTCTGTTTGAATTTTACCTAAAGCGAGATAGGCTCTTTCTGTCTCTGAGGTTAGCGCTTTCATTTCATGCGGTTCCATGCTGAAAGCACTATCTACTCCACCATCTGCTCTGTTCAATGTGAAGTGTTTTTCAATCACTCTAACACCAAGACCAACTGAGGCTACAGCAACACCGATGCCCATTGTATGATCGGAAAGTCCAACTTCGCATCCAAATTTTTCACGCATGAATGGGATTGTAAGCAGATTTGTGTTCTCGGGCGTTGCGGGATAAGTGCTAGTGCATTTGAGCAAAATGATTTCTTTACATCCGGCATTTCTTAATACCTCAACGCTTTCAGCAATGTCTTCGAATGATGAAACACCAGTGCTCATAATCACTGGTTTTCCTGTTTTTGCTACTTTTTTAAGGAGCGGATGATGTGTGTTTTCAAAAGATGCGATTTTGTAGAGAGGAACATTGAGCGCCTCTAAAAAATCTACAGAAGTTTCATCGAATGGCGAGCTAAAAGCTAACATACCAAGAGCATTTGCCCTTTCGAATATCGCTTTATGCCAATCCCACGGCGTGTATGCTTTGGTATATAAGTCGTAAAGTTCTTCTCCAGACCAGAGTGAATTTTTGTCTTCAATTTTATACGCACCGCGCATTGTAATGGTGTCAGCAGTATAGGTTTGAAGTTTTAGCGCATGCGCGCCAGAAGCAGCGGCAGCCTCAACAATTTCCAATGCACGGTCAAGTGATTGGTTGTGATTTCCACTCATTTCTGCGATGATGAATGGTTTTTTGAGAGAAGCTAGGAATGACATTGATTTGGAGTCCTTCGAATTAATGAGATGGCTAATATATCCTGAATAAAATCAATATGTTCAATGATAGTCAATACAATCGTGGCGTGTTTTCTAATCACTTTAGGCCTTATCTTGGACCTCTATTCAGTTAGCACTTGAAATTTAGTTATGGTTTGTAAAGTAAAAGGCACAGCGAAATTAAATGGGACTAATTTCATGATTTGTAAATGGAAAGTAAATGCTCCAAATCAGTTAATGTGGCATCCTTAATATATTTTTCATTGAAAACTTGCGGGTTAAAACAAGCAACTTCAATTCTATCCTCATGTTTTTCATTGTTCCAATACTGACCTTTTCTGATTCCTTCTACTATCCAACCCGCTCGAAGATATGCTTTGATCGAAGAAATATTCGATGCATACATCCCTCCAAATAATTTCCTTAATCCATGTAGCTCAAATGCAGCTTTATTTCCAAGTTCAATGGCTTCGATAGCTAAGCCCTTTCCGTGATAGTTTTTGTTGCCAATGAGCACAACCAAATCGGAAATCTTATGATGCAAATTGATTGGACCAAGTCGAAGTGTGCCTATGCATTGGTCGTTGGATAAATCAAAAATCCCATATGTGAAATTGTTTTTTTCAACTCTTCCTTTTGCAATGGCATCAATCAAACTATTTCGTGAAATGGCATTTTTTGAATTTGTATAATATTGCATCAGAGTTGCATCATTAAACCATAACATAATCTCATCCGTTATATCTATCGGATCTAGAATGCGAATCCCTAGATTTTTTCCTACAATTGAATATTTACTCATAGGCTTTGAAATACTGATAATATTCTTTCTGGACTCTTTCCATCGACAAGCGCCAATTGCTGCTTGTATTGATCATTTACAAGTTCGGGCCTCTCGCAAATATATTGAATTTTTGAAGTTATTTCTGCGTGATGAAGTGTGTGTAGGTTACCTAAATTAAGTGCTGCGTTCTTTTCCATGAGCGCTTTGTAGTTTGCCATTTGATTGTCTGCAGTGTAACCAATTAATAGACCTACTTGAAGCGAAACGCTCTCCAAAGAAATACTGCTTGCCGGACAGATGACAATATCAGTATCAAGCAGATTTTCAATCAATGCAGTTGCGTTAATGTTTGAGATAATCTTAATTCTTTCAGCGTTTTGATCTTCAAGTTGATGAATTTCTTTCAGGTGAGGATTTATTGAGGAGACAAGCAATGTGATTTGCTCGACACATTTCAAATCAAGAAGGGCTTTGGCAAATTTGCTGGTCAAATTGCCAACATCCGCCGCCCCCATACTAATCAGAAATTTGCTGATTTTTGATTTTAAGTGCCCTACTGAACGTCGTTTTAGAAAAGCTGGCCGAATAAGTAGATAGTCAAATCCAAGAAGAATTCTGGTGTAGGGCTCGCAAGAATAATCTTCTTGATTTAGACCATTTGCGTGGTTGATCACAACATCTGCATAATGATGCCAACCGTGCAAATCGTCGACAACAACTAGCCCTCGTATCACTGATTTTAGCGTTTGCTGATACTCACTTTTAAATTTATAACTATCAAGAACAACTATATCATCATTTGTAAGATGTACTTTAAATGCTTCGGCATCAGATGTAGGATCTTCATTTCTCAAAAGGACTACTTGCTGATACCCTTCGTGAGCAATCATTTCATGTATGTTTTCAGAAGTCGATTGCAAAACAAAAATGACGTCAAAATGATCACGAATCATTTCGGCAAGTGCTATACACCTCACCACATGGCCCATTCCGATATCTGTGCCACCATCACATCGGATGTAAACTTTCGACATTACAGTGATTGTAATTGCATTTCCGGAAATAACACTTGTACATCAAGTCCTTTGGATTTTGCAAGTTGCAACACTTCCTGACTATACTTAGAAGCCTGAATATGTTTTTTTGCATCTTCACGCTTCATTTCATATTCTGTGATATATCTGTCAACGTGTGCTGAAGGTGATGCAAAGGTCATGAACAAGGAAATACGTTCTTGCTCTTCTTCCATGCGCATAAACGCTGGTATTCTATTTTCAATACTTTGATTGTCTATGGCAAGCTGCGGAAACATTTTGAGCTTAACGGCATTCCCGCTGTGCAATAACATAAGACTCCATGCTGCCAAATCTCCTGGTTCGTTTTCAACGAATGCAGTTGGTCCATTCGCTACTTTGTGCGTTCCCGTTTTGACTTTTAATCCTCCGCTATAATCTTTGTGATTTTGCATATAGATGCCAACTCGGATGAGCGTGTAATTACTTTTCCAATCTGGTCCATCCAAATTTTCTCTATCAATGGAATCGCGATGGAAACCCCTAGTACCAGTACCAATCTGATATGAACTGTCTCCAAAATAAATGAGATGATCGTTGCCAAGAATCGTTCTGGCAAAATTTAGTACGCGTTCATCCAATAGAATATCACGGAGTTTCTCTTTGCTCATCAAGTCGCCAACAGCATATTTGGCCTTTGATCTTGAATTCGGAATTGTAAATGTCAATCCTGCTGCTTTGTCGAGTTCATGTTGCTCATAAACTCTTTTGCGGAATTGTTTGATCTCATCAGCACTGAATACCTGCTTCGCAAGAAAGTAGCCGTCGCGATCGAATGTTGATTTGATTTGTTTTGACATTAAAATTCGTTTTTCTAGTTAAACGCTTCTGCGAATTTGAAATTATTCGTTGTGTGAGCTTTTTGGACTGTTCTAAATGATTTCAAAGTTTGGATCAACATGCTCCTTAATCAACTTCCTCAAATCAACTGGTGTGAGCCATTCTTTGTTGTCTCCAGAATTGTATGCAAAACCTTCTTCAACTTTTTTAGCATTAAAGAATTTGATGAACTCTTGAAGATCGAAGTTGGCCACTTGTGGCAGTATGGTGTAGTATTTACCGAGATCATAAGTGGAGAAGGAGTCGGATGACGTGATCATTTCTTCGTGAACTTTTTCGCCTGGCCTTATGCCCACAACGTCGATTTTGCACCCAGGGGCAATTGCTTCGGCCACATCGGTGATGCGGTAAGAAGGAATTTTAGGAATAAAAATTTCACCACCCCATGCATGCTCCATGGCATGTAAAACGAGATCAACACCTTCTTGAAGGGAAATATTGAATCTTGTCATTTTTAAATCTGTGATGGGAAGTTTTCCCTCCTGCTTTTTTTGAAGAAAAAATGGGATAACCGATCCATTACTTCCCATTACATTTCCGTACCTAACGACAGAAAATTTGATGGGATGTTTTCCTCTGATGTTGTTGGCGGCAACGAACAATTTATCTGAGCAAAGTTTTGTTGCTCCATAAAGATTGATCGGTGCAGAAGCTTTATCGGTAGATAGGGCTACTACATTCATTACCTCGTTTTCAAAACAAGCATTGATCACGTTCTCAGCGCCAAGCACATTTGTCTTTACACATTCCATGGGATTGTATTCAGCAATAGGAACATGTTTCATCGCTGCGGCATGAATAACATATTCAACACCTTTAAGTGCTGTTTTGAGACGGTTAAAATCTCTGATGTCACCAATGAAATACCTGATGGCTTTGTACTTGGAATGCGGAAACTGCATTGCCATCTGATATTGTTTTTGTTCATCTCTTGAAAATATCACAAGACGACGAACATCGGGCCAGCGTTCGAATATCGTTTTGGTTAGATGCATGCCTAATGATCCCGTTCCGCCGGTAATCAGGATGGATCTTCCATTGAGGTTGAGCATATTATTTGGTTGAATTTACTTAGCGCGAATTTAATCAATGTGGCTGTTATGGGCCACTATATTCCTTTGAAACGGTCTATAGAAAGAAATTCTTGATTATGACCTTTAATCCATTCTAGGTCTTTGTTCCACCATTGCGAAGCTTGCACTCTTGCTATTTGCTCCTGTGTGAACCTGAACCTGATGTGTTTTGCAGGAACTCCTCCGACTATGCTGAACGGTTCTACGTCTTTAACAACTACTGCTCCTGCGGCTATTATGGCTCCATCGCCAATTTTCACACCGGTTCTCAATATGGCGCGAGCACCTATCCAAACATCATTGCCTATAATGGTTTCTGGCATTTCTTCAAATAAATCCTTCTCTACAATGACTGGATTTGATTGTCCTCTGGTAGAATAAAAAATGGGGTGAGAAGAGACAAATTCACTTGTGGGATGTTCTCCTAAACCAATTAATACTCCAGGCCCAATGCAGCTAAAGCTGCCGACTTTTGCGTGATATACTTGTGAATCACGTCCTACGTAACTGCATTTACCTAGTGATGCAGCGCGCAGCCTTGCATATTTGTAAATGGTATTGTACTCAGAGAATGTACACTGGTTGATCTCTGCTAAGTACTCAATATGCAGGTGTTTGCCGCGATAGCGTAAACGATATATCATCAATTTGATGAGCCATCTAAGCCAAATGGTGATTGGGTTTTTAAAAATTACTTCCATCATGATCACCTAAATTGAAATTCTTTCAAATGCATCGACAAAGGATTTTTCAGTTGCATTATAAATTTTTGCCCCTCTGCTTTCGGCATAATTCCGCAAGCGAATGTATCCGTAAAAAACCTTGGCCCATGCATGAAATGCTTCGTCCATTCTAAAAGTTTCTTGCCTTGAGTTTGGTTTATAAAAGGGTATGTATTTTACTTCATTTTCGTTCTCGTAAAAATGTACTTGTTTTACACAAACCACATTGTCTTCTCGCACGGCAAGTGATTCATGCCAATTGTGGTCAGCACCGAACATTTCAATTTTTTCATAACCGAGGTTTATCGCAAAAAATAGGGATGCTACAAGAACATTTTGACTTTGTGGCATTGCCAAATTTTTTCGGAATAAATAGTGTCCAATTCCCTCAAAACCCTTGTAAACAATATAGTTGAAGTAGTGGATTTTAATGTTGGGATTTTCTGAAAGAGACCTTATGCGATCGGAAATCTTTGCTTCATGAGGAATGATAAGGTGAAATTCCCATGTGGTTTTCTCTTTCAATGCTGCCATGGTATTCACGATGTAGTCATGATTCGCTTTCCATAGTCCTGGATCAAGCATTACGCAATACCGCGGTTGAAGCTTTACATAATCATCAGACAGTGCGAAACTATTCACACATATCAATGACTTATTTCTAAAATGTTCGGGCTTCTGGGCTAGGGCTGCTTTCAATGATGGTCCATTGCCAAGCACTAGACAATGTTTGCCTTGTGATGTTGGCAATTTTGCCCATGCTCTGGTCTTCACTGCAATTTTCCCAAGTGAAACCAGGGTATTGGTGATATTAATTATAAATCCCGAAATGTTCTTATGTGTTGACATTACATGCAAAAGTATTAGTCTATGCCAAGTAATATTGCAAACCTTCGGGATGTATGAACGAATGACTGTCATTATCGCATGAATAATTTACCTCAAGTATCGATTATTACAGTAGTTTACAATGCGGAAAGCCTTGTAGAAAGAACGATGCAAAGTGTCAGAGAACAAAGCTGGCCGAATTTGCAGCATATTGTTGTGGACGGACATTCGACTGACAGCACTTTGGAGGTCGTCAGAAAATTTGAAAGGCCTGCGCTTAAAGTTTTCTCTGAGAAGGATCGTGGTATCTACGATGCTATGAATAAGGGATTACATCTCACTTCTGGTGATTATGTGTTGTTCCTCAATGCGGGTGATGAGTTCTATGCATCAACTTCTATTGAGGATGCCTTGAAGGTTTCTGAAAATGCTGACTTTTATTACGGCAATACGGCTGTTGTTGATGTGAACGGGTATGTGCTTGGCGACAGGCGCCTAGCGCCACCTAAAGAGCTCACTTGGAAAAGCTTCAAAATGGGTATGTGCGTTTCTCATCAATCGATGATAGTTCGGAGAGCATTGTGCGAAGACTATGATTTGCAATACAGAATTAGCGCAGACATCGATTGGACGATAAGAGTCCTTAAAAAAGCGAAGAAGGTTGTTTACACTAATACTTACGTTGCCAAGTTTCTAGCTGGAGGGGTTTCTTCTACCAGACAGAAGGATGGATTGAAGGAGAGATACCAAATACTTTCTAAATACTACGGCGCTGTTCCGAATTTTTTCTCCCATGCAGTTATAGCTATGAGATTCATCTGGCATAAACTTACAAGAAAGTCTATGACATAGTTTTTTTATGTCAATTCCATTCTGTTTTCGGTTTAATCTTATGTGTTTAAGATGTTCTTAAACGCCCAATATTTAAAGAAACATTGTTCAATCTTCTTTGTTAGAGTATCACATGTTGCAGTTTAATTGCCAATTCTTGACATGTGATTTTTGATCTTCTTTGAACACGGAAAAATTGGTGGTTTGACAACTGGCAATTTACATTTACGTTGTAATCATAAGAATTCATTACCCCAATGATAAAGATCTACAGCGGGCGAAGGAAGTAACCCGGCTGTAAAGCGAGTGCAAGAACAATGGCGTCCAAAAGACGTCATTGTTTATTTTATGTCGATGGGTTAGCTTCTTTATCCGAAGATTGCTGTTTTAGCCAGATATGCCAAAACAAAAGTGGCAACGCTCCAGCCTAGGGTAAATGCGGTTACACGCATAGTTGAGTGACCAATAAGTCTGAAAATCCACACAGTGAATATGAGGTAAGCAAACGCGTTGGTCATTGAATAGATGAACATCAGTTGAATAAAGTCAGTTGTATAATGTCCGCCAATTAGCAATGCGGCGATCCTCAAAATTGTAAGCATAACCTGAAATATGAAGAATTGTTTTTCCTTCCTTAGAATATTGAATAACGATGATAGCGGGGATGATATCATTCTAAAAAAGTAAAAAACAATCAGGACTTCTGCTACACGCCCTGCTGTTACCCATTTTTCGTCAAGTAATAACAGGTATAGTTTTTCGCCAAATACATAAATGACAAAGGAAAATATGAGTGAAACGAGAACAATTGACTTGTAGAGTCGCCATGTGTGGGCAGCTAATTCGTGCATCCTTTCTCTGGCTAATTCAGCAGCTTTTTGCATAAAAACAGACGCGATCCCAGATCCCAACATGCGGATAGGAAGATCCAAAACAATGAGCGAATAAGCATAAAATCCTACATTTTCGACGGCAAAACCCATGGTTGTTATCAATGCAGCGGGTAGGTTATTTGAAAAGATATTGATCAAATTTCCCCAATAGATGAATAGAGGAAATTCCTTATAAGCTTTGGCTACCTTGACCATTTCGGGCCATGTCACTCTGGCGGTCATTTGTTTTTTAAAGTCTACAAGCACAAACCATCCATAAGTGAATGCTCTCAGAATATGCTGTAATAAGGTGGTGTAAACCAATCCTGCTGATGTCGCTGCAATTGCGCAACCATACCAAACGTTGAAGCTTTTTACAGCTAAAGTTGTAGTAGTAGACCACAATGTCTGCTTTTTAAATTCTTTGTTCCGTATTGCCCAGTCAGCAGTAATGCGATCCAAAGCCAGCAAAAACATTGTCGGCCCGATCCAATAAACCCAGTCACCAATTTCCTCATGAGAAAACCACTGCAATATCTGTGGTCCAGCAACTATGGTTATCAAAAAAATACCGGCCGACAAAAACAACGCTATCCGCAGTGTTAAATGCAATAGACTCGAAAACTCCTTGTCTTCTTTCGGGAGGACAAAGGCCTGATTGTATCCTAATGTGGCAGCATTGCCCAAAGTGGATACATAAACGTTGAATATGCCGAATATCCCATACACAGCGGGAGAATATATTTTGGCCAATAGAAAAAAGAAACCGAATTGAATGAGTATCGAAATACCTGAAGATGCAAACATCCAAGCGGAATTCTGCACGAATGAGCCGCTTGTCAGCAACGACATGCGAATCTCTTTCAGATATTCCTTGGTTTTTCGTATCATTAAATAAGAAATTTGATGTTGATAAAGCCTTTTGTGCCAAGCATTTTTTCCCTATTGCAAGGCTAATTTCGGGCATCTTCAACTTCCTTTCATCAATGGCAAAGAAACTGGTCATATGGTTGTTCTTGGGCATTGCTTCATTGCATTATGCACATGGTCAGTTTAATCCGGATGATATCGGTGGCCTTGAGATGTGGCTTCGCGGTGATCAAGGGGTATTACTTAATGGCAACTATGTTGCTTCATGGGATGATCAAAGTGGCAACAACCACCATGCAACATCACCCTTCGATGTGATCCGA
>Ga0075163_10013743_pt1 | contig 10479 bp, 8 predicted proteins | sample JI1023141ADNA_FD_71478 | JGI IMG/M metagenome (GOLD analysis project Ga0075163, IMG submission 71478) | Wastewater effluent complex algal communities from Wisconsin, to seasonally profile nutrient transformation and Carbon sequestration -... | ecosystem: Engineered > WWTP > Effluent > Algae... | reverse complement strand
GCGTCAGACCTCGACGTGCTCGAGGAGCCCGACCGGACCGCGGAGGTAGGCCTCGTACTCGTCCCGCGGAAGCGGGCGCGCCCAGAAGTAGCCCTGGGCGTAGTCGCAGCCCATCCCCTTGAGCAGGTCGGCCTGCTCGGAGGTCTCGACACCCTCCGCGATGGTGCGCAGGTCGAGCGCGAGCCCGAGCTGCACGACCGAGCGGGCGAGCATGAGGCTCTGGCGCGAGCTGCCCATCACCGAGACGAACGACCGGTCGATCTTCAGGCCGTCCACGGGCAGCGTCGACAGGTACGACAGCGACGAGAAACCGGTGCCGAAGTCGTCGAGCGACAGCACGATCCCCATCGCGCGCAGGTCGGTCAGCACCTGCTGCATCGCCGCCGACTGGTCGGCCAGCGTCGACTCCGTGATCTCCAGCGTGAGCCGCGACGCCGGGAAGTCGTGCTCCCGCAGCACCTCGGCCACCGCCGGCACGAGGTCGGGCGTGATCTGGTCGACCGAGATGTTGACCGCGACGTGCATCGGGCTGCCGAGGCCGACCGACAGCTCGGCGGTCTCGCGCACCGCCTTCTGCAGGACGACCGTGCCGATCTCGCCGATCAGTCCGAGCTCCTCGGCCAGCGGGATGAAGTCGAACGGCTGGATGACCGTCCCGTCGACGTCCCGCAGCCGCGCCAGCGCCTCCGCACCGGTGACGACGCCGTCCGAGAGCCGGTGCACGGGCTGGTACCACGCCTCGATGCGATCCTCGGCGACCGCACGGCGGAGGCGCTCCTCCGCGACGAGGCGCCGCTCGGTCTCCTCGCGCATGTCGTCGCTGTAGCCGACGAGGCGCGCGTGACGGGACGACCGCGAGCGCGCGAGCGCGAGGTCGGCCGCCTCGAGGTGCCATTCGGCCGTGCGCCCGGCCACGGGGTCCGCGACGACGTAGCCGGCGTGGAAGCCGATCTCGATCTCCCGGCCGTCCGCGAGCAGCAGACCGCGCAGCGACTCGCGGCACTGGTCGGTCACCTCGCCGACCTCCTGCTCGGGATCAGGTGCGACGAGCAGGAGCGCGAAGGTGTCGCTGCCGATGCGGGATGCGGCCAGCACCACGTCCGGCAGCCGGTCGAAGGCAGCCGCCACGGCCACGAGGATCTGGTCGCCCGTCTCGTGCCCGAGCCCGTCGTTGAGGGCGGCGAACCGCTCGAGGTCGAGGGTCAGCACGGCGACGCTCTGGCCCGGCTCCTGACGCTCGAGGTCGCGGGCGGTCTCCGCGAGGAACGCCTCGCGGCTGAGCAGGCCGGTGAGCTCGTCCCGTCGCCGGCTGTTCGCGAGCTGGCGAGCGAGCCGGCGTGCGTCGGAGACGTCGCGGGCGGTCACGACGTAGCCACGGAACTCGACGTCGGTGATCGGCCGGATCACCGCCTCCATCTCCAGCGGCTCGTCGGAGCGGGCGCGCACGAGGAGGTCGTAGGGGCCGGACCGGGAGGGATCGGTCGAGACCTGGGTCAGCAGCAGGTTGACGTCGTGCTCGGACACGTCGAGGAGCACGTCCGCGAGCAGCCAGGCGCCGTCCGGGTCGGGCGTGAAGTCGGCGTCGCGCTCGAACCGCGGGCTGGTCCAGAGCACCCGGGCCGAGCCGTCCACCACCAGGACCGAGTCGGCTGAGTCGCCGACCAGCGCGCGGAACCAGCCCTCGCGGGTGCGGACCGCGAGCACGGTGGCCGCGCCCTCCTCCTGGGCGGAGCTGAGCTCGCGGGCTGCGATGAGCCGCGCCACCAGGATGCCGAGCAGGATGCTCGACCACGCGAGGATCGCCGCCCAGTAGCTCACGCCCACGAGGTCGTCGGCGGCGAGGTCGACCACCACGATGCCGGCCAAGAGCGCGAGCAGCACGGGGATGCCCGTGGCGATCTGCTCGCGTCGACGTCGGCCCCGCGCCGGCTCGGGCTCCAGCGGAGCCCGGAGCGCGAAGCCCGCCAGGAGCCAGGACGCCACGACGTAGCCGATGATCGAGTAGGTGATCGACGTCTCGTCGTCGGCGCCGGCCACGACCTGCCCCGCGAGATCCGACAGGAAGTACACGAGCAGGCCTGCGAACAGGCGCACGAGCTGCGGGTACGGGAGGGATCCGACCCGCCGGCTCACGACGCCGACGCACGCCGTGGTCGCGAGCGCCCCGAACATGAGGACCTGGTCCACGTACTGCCACGTGCGGCTGCCGTCGGGGTAGACCCACGCGGGCACGACGACGCTCCACCACACCACCGCGAGCGCGAGCACCGCCACGAGGATGTCGAGCAGCGCGAGGCGCCGCTCGCTCGGCGTCATCGTCCGCGGCCAGCACATCCGGAGGAGCGCGTACGTCGCGAAGGGGAAGCAGAGCAGCGACGGGATGACCTCGACGCGCGGGTCGAAGACCCCGCCTGCGCTGGCGTGCATGACGTAGCCGACGGCCTGCCCGCCGCCCAGGATGGCGAGCCCGACGAGCATCATGCGCATGGCGTCGCGCCGGAGCACGTCACGGCGTACGCGATCGCCGAACGCGAGCACGAGCGCGGCGGCGCAGGTGACGGCGTAGACCGCCGCGAGCCAGCCGCTCCACGGCATCGGGTCGGCGCCACGCGCCCGGGAGACGGCGTCGACGACTACGGCGAGCACGGCGCTCAGGCTCGCTGCCACGAGCAGGGCGAGGACGCGCCGACGGACCTGGGGAGAGGCGGGCTCACGCGCCTGCTGAGTGCCTGCCATCGTCACGGTGGCCACCGTAGGGAGCGCGCCTCACGGAAGCATCTCGCCGTGAGCCGCGCGTGAGGCTGTGGGAGCGGTTGCATGCGGGAGGGCAGTCCGCGCTTGAGGAGAACGTGAACGTTCAACGCGCACCACCCCCTCCCCCGGGGGTCCGTGCCCCCGGGCCGCGCGTCAGGACACCAGGTAGCGGCGCGGCACGAACGTCTGGCTCTCCAGCGGCGGACGCACGTAGGCGCGGTGCTGCAGCGGCGGCAGCACGATGTCGTCGTGCGTGATCGGCTGGTACGGCACCAGCGAGAGCAGGTGCGTCATGAGGTTGAGCCGCGCGGACTTCTTGTCCTCCGCGTCCACGACGTACCAGGGGCTCTCTCTGGTGTCGGTGTACGCGAACATCTGGTCCTTGGCCTCGGCGTAGTCGACCCAGCGGGCCTGCGCCTCGAGGTCCATCGGCGAGAGCTTCCAGCGCCGTGCGGGGTCGTCGATGCGCGACTGGAACCTCTTGCGCTGCTCCTCGTCCGAGATCGAGAGCCAGTACTTCACGAGGATGACGCCGTCCTGCTGCAGCGTGCGCTCGAGCAGGGGGCACACCCGCATGAAGTACTCGTACTCCTCGTCGGTGCAGAACCCCATGACGCGCTCGACGCCGGCGCGGTTGTACCAGGATCGGTCGAAGATGACGATCTCCCCCGCGGCCGGCAGCTCGGCGACGTACCGCTGGAAGTACCACTGCGTGCGCTCGCGCTCGGTGGGCGCGGGCAGCGCCACCACGCGGCAGTAGCGCGGGTTCATGAGGTACGTCATCCGCCGGATGACGCCACCCTTGCCGGCGGTGTCGCGGCCCTCGAGGATCACGACGAGGCGCTGCCCGGCGTGCCGGATCCACTCCTGCATCGCGACGAGCTCGCTCTGCAGGTGCTCGAGCTCGCGCTCGTAGTCCTTCTTGGACAGGTGGATGGTGCCGTCGGCGTCGGCCCGCGGGTCGGTCTTCTTCTTGGTCACGGGCGCAACCTACTGCGAACGGGGCGCCGGTCTCGCGGCATCGGGAGAGGTGGCACCCGATCCGGCGACGGGCTCAGACGGGGTGGACGGCGACGTGCTCGTCGATGTCGGGCGTGCCGACCTCGAGCGGGCGGTACGTGTAGAAGAACTCGACGCCGTCCGGGCCGACCTCGTCGACCGCGTGCGCGACCCCCGGAGGGACGTAGACGTAGGAGCCCTCGTCGACGCGACGGCCGAGCATCACGCACGAGCCGCTCGTGATGAACATGTGGTGGTGGGCGCCGTGGTGAGTGTGCTCGGGCTTGGAGCTGCCTGCATCGACCCGGATCATCCCGATGACGACGTCGCCGGACTGCCACAGCACCTTGTGCGAGGCGCCGTCGAGGCCGCGGAGCTCCTCCCACGGCATGGCGGCCAGCGCCTCTGCCGTACGGACGACGACACGACCGAGGTCGTCCCGCTGCGACTCGACCGGTGACGGGCTCATGGTGGCCTCCCCAGGCGTCTGCACTCCGAACGCTTCAGAACCTAGTCGCCGGACGCCGCTGATGTGCGCCGTGCGACCCGGCTCACACCGGCCGGCCCGAGGGCACCGGTCGTGCACCGGCCACGTCGTACCCCCGGGCCGTCGCCCGGGTGCCGGGTGCGCGCGGGCAGCGGGCCCACCTACCCTGGTCGCGGACGCCCCACGGCGTCCCGCGTCGTGCCGGGGCCGACGTCGACAGGGCGGGAGAAGAGACCACGTGGCAGCGACGACGCAGGCGCGCCTGATCGCGACGACGGCGGGCACGGCCCTGGCGCTCGGCCTGCTCGGCTCGGTGGTCCCTTCCGCGGGCGCCGCGCCTTCGGCTGCGCCGGTCGGCGCACCGTCCCCGACCGCTGAGGCCCCGGCGGCCTCGCCCGAGCCGCGCGGCTACCCGGACCGCCCGGTCAGCCGCCTGGTCGTGCGGATGAAGGACCGTCTGCCCGTGGACCGGCGGGTCGCCGCCGCCGTCGCGGCCGCCGCCGGTGTCGACGGCGCAGCGCAGGTGCGCCGCACCGTCGACGGCGCCGCCGTCGTCGCCCTGTCGCAGGCCGTGCCTGCCGGGCAGGCCGAGCAGGCTGCGCGCGTCATCGCCGCCCGCGGGGACGTCGAGTGGGCGCAGCCCGACCGCTGGATGTACATCGACTCCGACCAGGTGCCCGCCGACGAGGGCCGCCGGCAGTGGAACCTGTGGGACACCTCCACACCGACCGGCGGATACGGCGTCCGACCCGCCTCCGCCTGGCTCGGATCGCGCGGTTCGAGCTCGGTGGTCGTCGCTGTCATCGACACGGGCATCACCTCGCACTGGGAGCTCGACGACAGCCTCGTCGCGGGCTACGACTTCGTCTCCGCCGACGACCTGCCTCCCGGCAGCGGCCTCAACGCGCAGCCCCTCACCGCCAACGACCGCGACGGTCGCGACGCCGACCCGTCGGACCCCGGCGACTGGATCTCCGACCCGGAGTCCGAGAGCTACAACTTCTTCCGGGGCTGCCCGACCAAGCGCAGCAGCTGGCACGGCACGCACGTGACCGGCATCATCGTCGCGCGCCAGGACGGCCCTGACGGCGACGGGATCGTCGGTGTCGCACCCGACGTCACGGTGCAGCCGATCCGCGCGGTCGGGAAGTGCGCGGGCTCGGAGAGCGACATCGCCGACGCGATCGTGTGGGCTGCCGGCGGCAGCGTCGCCGGCGTCCCCGCCAACGCCACCCCCGCGAGCGTCATCAACCTCTCGCTCGGCGGCCCCGGCCGCTGCGGCTCCCTGATCCAGGGCGCCATCACGACGGCCCGCACCCTCGGCGCGACCGTCGTAGCGGCCACGGGCAACGGCGGCGGCTCGGTGTTCTACCAGAGCGCGAGCGACCCGGGATCCTTCCCCGCCAACTGCTCCGGCGTCGTGAGCGTCGCCGCCACGAGCCGCACGGGCCGGATCGGCCTCGACAGCACCAGCGTCCCGTACCCCAACACCGGCGACAAGGTCGGCCAGGTCACGCTGTCGGCGCCGGGCGGCTCGTCGGCGCCCGGTGCGGACGGCATCTGGTCCACGGTGAACGCCGGCGCGACCCGGCCCACCTTCCCCACCTACACGCAGTACGTCGGCACCTCGATGGCGGCGCCGCACGTGTCCGCCGCGGCCGCGCTGCTGCAGTCCGCACGCCTCGACTCCCCGCTCTCGCCCACCGCGATGAAGTCCGCGCTGGCGCAGCTCGTCCGACCGTTCTCCGGCGGCACCTGCGCGACGAGCGCGTCCAAGCCGTGCGGCTCGGGCATCCTCGACCTGTCGAGGCTCGCACCGCAGCAGGTCGTGGCCGAGGCACGCGACGGCGGCGTCCTGGTGTCGTGGCTCGCGCCCGCCGATCTCGGTGCGACCACCGCGACCGGTTACGTCGTCGAGCGCTACGAGGTCGGTTCGCCCACCGCCACGCCGACCGAGCTCCCGGCGGGGTCGACCTCGCTGCTCGACGCCTCCGTGGTGAACGGCACGGCCTACGAGTACGTCGTGCGCGCCCAGCGCGGCACATCGCTGTCCTCGGCATCGGCGCGGACCGCCGCCGTCACACCCACGGCGTCCCCCGAGCCGGGCATGCCCTCGTCGGTCGACGTCACGTCCTCGATCGCGTCCATCGACCTCACCTGGGCACCACCGGCCGACGGCGCCGGCTCGGTCACCGGGTACGTCGTGCAGTACCGCCGCTCGAGCACCAGTGCCTGGACCTGCGCACTCCCCCTCTTCGCGGGCCAGTGCCCGGCCGTGGCCGGCGGTGCAGCCGCCACGTCGCACACGATCGACCTGTCCGGCTTCGAGGAAGCTCGGCGCGAGTACGACGTCCGCGTGACGGCCGGGACCGCGTCGGGTCTCGGGACACCGAGCCGCCCGCTCCGCGTCGGTGTGCAGGGCTTCGTCCGCACGGCGGCCCTGCTGAGCACCACGGTGCGCGCATTCGCGGACGGATATCAGGACGAGGCCGTCGCGCGCGCCACCACGACGCTGGCATCGACTGCCGAGTTCCGGATCACCCCCGAGGCCGGGGGCGCCCCGGTGCGCACGTTCCTCGTGTCCAACCCGTCGACGTCGCCGTCGTTCGGCTGGACCGGCACCGACGACGCCGGGGACCCCGTCGCCCCGGGGCGGTACATCGTCGAGGTGCTGACCGACGACCTCGACGGCAGGTCGGTGATCCCCACTGCCGAGCCGTTGGTCATCACGCTGGCGAGCAGCGACGTGAGCGCGCCGAGCCTGAGCCCGACCTTGCCCACCGCCTACTGGCGGGCCGACGGCTTCCTCGACTCCGTGACCCTCACGGCCACCACCGCGGTGCCCGCGAAGGCCGTCTTCACGGTGCGCACCACCAGCGGGAAGGTGCTCTGGACGAAGGGGACCTTCACGGCGACACGCACCTCGAGCGTGCCGTGGCAGGGGCGCCGCGCGGACGGCACGCCGCTCCCCGACGGCACCTACCGGCTCGACGTCACGGTGACCGGCGGCAACGGGAGCACGGCGCAGCTGCTCGACCGCCCGGTCGTGGTGTCGTCCAAGTTGCTCAAGGCCGTGCCGTTCACCAAGACCGTCACGCCGGACAAGGTCGTCATCAGCGCGCTGCGCGGCGGCACGGTGCTCAAGCCGTACTCGTACGACGGCACCACGAGCACCGAGCTGCGCGTGCGCGGCGGCCTCGGCAGCTCGGGCTCGGTGTACGACGTGCTGGCCCTCAGCAGCTCGCTGCCGGCCACGGTCGCCGCGAAGGGCTACACCGGCGTCAAGGTCTCGACCTGCATGCGTCGCTCTCCGGTGGGCACGAACATCCTCGCGACCGGGTCGATGACCTCCGCCACGGCGTACACGGGCTGGTTCGCCGCGCTGGTCGACGAGTCGGTCGGCAACGTCTCGGTCGGGCCCGGCACGATCGACTGCCGGACGCCCAACCTCAGCACCCCGGTGGCCGCCACAACGGGAGGCCGCGTGCGGTGGTCGCTGTTCAACTGGGGGCCGAGCCGCTCCGACTACGTCCCGGTCTACCGCTTCACGATCACCGGCACGCGGTACACGCTCTCGTGAGCGAGGGCACCGACGTCGCCGCCCTCGCGGCGCGCGCGCTCGCGGCCGCTCCGCTCGCCGGGCCGGTCCGCGTGATCTGCATCGACGGCCCGTCCGGCTCGGGCAAGACGACGCTCGCGGCGGCGCTGGTCTCCGAGCTCTCGGCGTACGTCGGGGACGTGCCGGTGGTGCACGGCGACGACGTGTACGAGGGCTGGGGCGTCGCGGGGGACGAGCCGGATCCCGTGCGGGCGTTCACGATCCTGGGCGAGCGGCTGCTCACGTGGCTCGTGCGTCCGTGGGTGGCCGGGGCACCGGGCGACCACCCGGTGTGGGACTGGCACGCCGACTGCTGGGGCGACGCCCGGGCGGTGCCGGCAGCCCCGGTCGTCGTGCTCGAGGGCGTCGGGCTCGCGGGCGCCGCGCTGCGCCCTCATGCCTCGCTCGTCGTGTGGCTCGACGCCGACGCCGATGCACGCGCGGCCCGCGTCGCCGAGCGGGACGGTGCCACGGTCGCGGCGCACATGGACGCGTGGCGGGCGCGCGAGACGGCCTGGTACGCCGCCGACCGCACCGCCGAGCATGCCGACGTACGCCTCCGCACCAGCTGAGCGAGGATCGGGCCATGGACGCGCGCGACGTGGTGGGGCCGGGTGGCCGGCGGCTCGGCGAGCCGCACCCCTCACGGCTGTCGCCGACGCACCCGCTCCGCGCGGAGATCCTCGCGGCGCACGACGGCGCGCTCGAGCATGGGGAGGACGGCTACGTCGACCCCGCCTCGGGGTGGTGGGTGTTCTCCGCCGCGCACCTGCTCGACCGCGGCACCTGCTGCGAGACCGGCTGCCGGCACTGCCCGTATCTCTAGCCCGTGTCTCCAGCCGACGCTTCTGGACGTCGTACGACTACTGGACGTGCAGGGCCTTGCGCGGGCAGGCCCGGGCGGCGGCATCTGCCTGGCGGCGGAGCGACTTGGAGTCCAGAGCGGTGCCGGACACGATCGGGTAGCCCCACGAGTCGACCGCGACGAGGTCGGGCGCGAGGTGCGCGCAGATCCCGACGCCGTCGCACACCGACGGGTCGAGGCGCAGGTGCGGGTGCGCGGGGTCGGCCTGCGGCCGGGCCGAGCGCAGGGGTGCGACGCGGCTCATGAGCCCTCCTCCGGCAGCGGCATGACCGAGTGGTTGGGGGCGTTGCAGGTGCGGCCCTTGCGGTGACGGTGCACGTCGTCGTGGAAGACCTGCAGGCCCGAGGTCAGCATGCGCAGCGCACCGTCCGGGTGCCGGCAGGCACCACGGCCGGAGATCTCGCCGACGTACCGGTCGAGGGTCGAGCGGCCGGACCGGGAGAGCTTGCCCGCGGTCAGGTCGTCCACGAGCGACGACGCCGCCGACAGGCCGAACAGGCACGGTCCGCACTGGCGCGCGGACTGGCCGGCCAGGTAACGGAGCAGTGCCGCAGACTCCTCGATGCCGCAGGCGTTCGCGGGGAGCGGGCCGAGGAGGCCGGCTCCGACCGAGAGGCCGTGCTCGCGCAGGGCGGCGTTGTCGACCGGGAGGTGCCGCAGCCGCTCCCAGGCGACCCACGAGCCGCCGTACCCGCCGAGCAGCACGGCCTGCGGCGCGTGGCCGTCGGGCGAGCGCCACCTGCTGGCGACGACGTCGTCGAAGGTCTCGTCGGGACCCACCTCGACGACGGCGCGGTAGGTGTCGTTGATGACCGTGAGCAGGCTCGTCGGGGCGTAGCCGTCGACGCCGACATGGCCGAGCAGACCGGCGCGCGCCATCGTCTCGGCGTTGTTGACGAGCACGGGGCGCTGGCCCTCGGACCAGGGGCGCGCGGGGTCGGCGACCCAGCGGGGCAGCGTGGGCCCGCCCTCGAGGGTGCGGATGATGCCGGTGGCCTCGCCGGACAGGTAGCGGTCGGGCGCGGCGATCACGCGGATGGGCGGGTCGCCCTCGCGCGCCGCGATGCGCTCTGCGATCGCGTGGGTGACCGACTGCGCCGTCCTCCAGGCGCCGTCGTGGATCCACACGACGCCCTCCGTGGCGCCGATGAACTCGATCGCGGCGACGAGGCCGTCGAGCACGAGGTGCGGTCGGGTCTGCAGGAGCACGGCGTCCTTGGCGCAACCGGGCTCGCCCTCGGCGCCGTTGACGACCACGGTGCCGCCGGGGCCGTGCGCGGCCACCGAACGCCACTTCGCCGCGGCGGGGAAGTGACCGCCGCCGCGGCCGGTCAGGTGCACCGTCTCCATGGCGGCGACGAGGTCGTCGCCGAGGTGGCCGAGGTGAGAGAGCCGCGGCCCGTGAGCCGCGCGGTGCGCCGGCAGGTCCTGACGGCCGACGCCGGTGAGCGACTCCGTGCCGTGCCTCGGCAGCACGGCGGCGTTGTCGAGCAGCCGGGGACCCTGCCTCGGTCCGGCGGCCCGGCCCTCGTCGGCGAGGTGCAGGTGGTGGCTCATCGGACCCTCCGCCCGTAGGCGGGGCCGTCGGACTCGGGTGTCACGGTCGTCGCCGTCGGGGCCGTGGCTCGGCGGCCGGTGAGCTCGGATGCCCGCACCGAGGCGAGGGCGTCGGCCTCGTCGCGCGGACGGTCGCTCGTGTAGCGGCTGACCGCGACCGCGACGACCAGGCCGCCGGTGGCGACGTACAGCGCGAGCAGCGTGGGGGTGTCGATGCCG
>Ga0075163_10013742_pt1 | contig 10479 bp, 6 predicted proteins | sample JI1023141ADNA_FD_71478 | JGI IMG/M metagenome (GOLD analysis project Ga0075163, IMG submission 71478) | Wastewater effluent complex algal communities from Wisconsin, to seasonally profile nutrient transformation and Carbon sequestration -... | ecosystem: Engineered > WWTP > Effluent > Algae... | reverse complement strand
TATCCGATACCGTTTTGACCCAGATTGGCAGGTATTTGGTGGGGCGGGATACCTTTTACGTGTTCGGCAATGTGCCGGATGTGCTCCGGTGTGGTGCCGCAGCAGCCACCGACGATGTTGACAAAACCAGATCGTGCAAAATCCTCCATAAAAACGCACATCTGGTGGGCCGTCTGGTCGTATTCGCCAAATTCATTGGGCAGGCCCGCATTGGGGTAGGCACTGATAAAGCAATCGGCAATACCTGCAAGTGTTTCCAGGTGCGGCCGCATTTCTTCGGCACCGAGGGCGCAGTTGAGTCCGACGGCAAAGGGCTTGGCGTGTTTGACGGAAATCCAGAACGCCTCTACCGTTTGACCACTCAGGGTACGGCCGGAAGCATCCGTGATGGTGCCGGAAATGATGACCGGCAAACGCAGGTTTTTTTCTTCAAATACCTCTTCGGCGGCATAAATGGCAGATTTGCAATTCAATACGTCGAAAATGGTCTCAATCAGAATGATGTGGGAGCCACCGTCGATCAGGCCGCGGATTTGCTCGGCGTAGGCATTTTTGGCTTCGTCAAAAGTAAGTGTACGAAAGCCGGGGTCATTCACATCGGGCGAAAGCGACAATGTTTTGTTGAGCGGCCCGATGGAACCCGCCACCCAGCGCGGTTTGGAGGGATTGGCGGAGGTATATTCATCGGCTGCGCGCCGGGCAACCTGAGCCGCAGCCAGGTTGATGTCGTAACAAACGCCGGCTGGCATGTCGAATTCAGCCTGTGAAATGGCTGTTGCATTGAAGGTATTGGTTTCGATGATATCGGCGCCGGCATCGAGGTAGGCGCGGTGAATGCCTTCGATCAAATCAGGCCTGGTGAGACACAGGACGTCGAAATTGCCTTTCAGGTCGCGGTGATGCTGTTGAAAGCGTTCGCCGCGGAAATCGGCTTCATCCAGATTGTACGATTGAAGAAATACCCCCATCGATCCGTCGATGATGAGTATGCGTTCGCGGGCCGCCGCGCTGAGGGAGGAGAAAATTTCTTTTGTCACGGTAGTGGGCACCTCGGAATTACGGTTCCGGGCAGATTTAGTTTACAGTGCAAAGGTAACAGATTGGCCAGGCATTGGTTGGGAAAAATCAGGGCGCCAAAGGGGCTGCAATTTCCGGCCGGCATGAAAGGAATGGTTTGCACAAAGTAGATTCAGAGTGCCAGGCGTGTTTTTTCCAGAAAAGCGGCATCCACGGTGATCAGCAGACTGTGAAACAGATAATTCAATTCGATTTTGAATTTGTGTTTGCCTTCCACTTTCACAATATGCCCTTTCAAACCCATGAGGTTGCCGGCAGCGATTTCAACCGGGTCGCCTTCCGCAAAACTTCCCTTGACCGCTTCCACATCCAGCCCCTCTTCCAGCGTAATCCGCTTGAGAACGTCAATCTCCAGGTCAGGGATGGCAATGAGGTTTTTGTTGAATTTTACAAAGCCCGTCACATTTTCCGTTTCGAGTACGGGCACGTACTGGTTCTTTATAATTTTTACAAAAATGTAGCAATTAATGAGGGGTTTTTCGGTCAGCCGGGTGCTTCGGGAATAGCGTCGCATGAGTCGTTGCATGGGCAACCAGGCGTGAATCCCCTTTTTATCCAGCATGCGTTGAACGAATTTTTCGCTTTTGGAACGGGTACACACTGCAAACCAGTGCGGTTCGCTGTCGTGCAAATGATTGACGATTCTATCGGAAGCGGCTGGATGATGTGGAGCGGGCGGCATATTGAGTGCAAAAATGACAAAAAAACGTCGGATTATCCAGTCGTCTTTCAATCGCAATTTGCCAGCGCATCCACATCATTCCCCGTCAGCAAGTGAAGGTTCCGGCTGATTTTGGCAATGTCCCAGTCCCACCAGTGTTTAAATGGTGGCAGACTACCGCAAGCGCACGGCATCGTTTTCCAGGATATATTGCTCACCGGTTTCGCGGCAACTGGCCAGTCCTTCCCGGTCAAAATGCAGTCGGTGGCCGTAGCGGCTCACCCAGCCCAGGTGCCGGGCAGGATTGCCGACCACCAGGGCAAAATCGGGAACATCCTTCGTCACCACCGCACCGGCGCCGATGAGGCAATACTGGCCCAGCGTGACACCGCAAATAACGGTCGCATTGGCGCCTATACTGGCGCCTTTTTTTACCAGCGTGGTGCGGAATTCACTTTTACGCTCCAGAAAACTGCGTGGATTGATGACATTGGTGAACACCATGCTCGGGCCCAGAAAGGTGTCGTCCTCACAAATGACGCCGGTGTAGATGGACACGTTGTTTTGCACCTTGACGTTGTTGCCGAGTTTTACCCTTGGCGAAACCAGTACGTTTTGGCCCAGAATACAGTTTTCGCCCATTTCGCTGTTGGGCATGACGTGGCTGAAATGCCAGATTTTGGAGCCCTGGCCGATGACACAACCGGCGTCGATGATTGCGGTGGGGTGGGCGTAATAAGTGGTTTCGGGTGTTGGCTGATTCATGCTGTATTTGGTTTTGTGTTTTAAAATTGACGTTTTTTCGGGGCGCAAAATTCTAAAAATCCGGATTTCCGTTCCAGATATTCATCCGAAATCCCAGGCCCCAAAGGCTGGTTTTCAAGTCGCGGGTATCGTCTTCGCTGTTTTTGTTGCGGATCATCAGTTTGAAATCCACAAACACATTGTGGTACAGCATCCAGGATGCATCCATCCCAAAGATGTCCAAAGAGGTTTTTATGCCCTGTCCGATTTCGTTGCCATAGTCCTGCACCCGGTTTTCATAACTGAGCAGCGGATTGGCGCCCCAGTTTTCCGTTGCCGTGTTTTCGCCGGGATTGGCATGGATAAACCTGCCGGTGAGCAGCAACCTTGGCAAGGGTTGATACCGCGCGATGCACACCAACTCCCCGAAATTAGACATCAAAGGGTGCGCCAAAGGCTGATTGTAGTGGGTGTAACTGTTGTAGGGATCGTTGTGCGAGTAGGTGAAAGGCCGCACGGCGTTGTATTCCAGTTGCAGATCGAGGTGATCCAGCCCAAACGCATTGATGTATTTGAGGCCTGCCTGCCAACTGAATTTATTGCCCCACCAGCCCTTTTCTTCCGGACTGACCAGCGACGAAAAAAGAAACTCATCGAACAAAAACTGACCGTACACCTGGAAACGCTGCAGAAAATTCCAGCGGGCGTCCATGCCCAGCAACACGTTGTCGGGGCTGCCGATCATGCCTTCCACGGTGCGGTAGAGGATGAGCGGATTGAGGTACTGTAATTCGAATTGTTCGCTGCGGTTAAAAACAGTGGCTTCGAAAAGGCCCACTGCCAGCTGAGGCGTGATGCGATAGTTCAGGTAGTGGGCTGCCACGTATTTTTTGGGAATGCGCTGGTTGCCGCCTCCGAAATTGTTGGAGCCAACGGCGCTGAGTTCCTGAAAAAGGCACTGGTAGTGAAATCGCCAGACGCGGGCGTTGAGTTTGAGGTAAAAGGCATAATTGCTGAAATCGCTCAGAAAAACGGACCGGTACCCGTTACCGATAAAATGTTTGCCGTGCCCCAGTTGAACCCCGATGTGGCGGGTGGCTTTGAAACCGATGTAAGCGGTTGCCTGGTTGAAATCGTAGGCATTGGTGACATCGAGGATGCGCGGAGTGTACCGTTTGAAATTGCCCGCGTAGGGTATGGCGCTGAAGGTGTCGATGCGTCGGGTAACATAATCAGCAAAGCGTGCCTGGGTTTCGACGATGTTGCTGTAAAAGAACACTTTATCGTCCACTTCGCCCCGCGCTTCGAGACCGCGCTGGTTGATAAAAGTCAACTCAGGGTCGTCTTGCTGCTGGCCGATGCCCAGGTTCAGGATGGGATTGACCCGCATGCTGAAGTCCTTTGAATTGACTTCAAAAAAATTGGCCGGCGTCCGGTAAAATGCCTTGAAAAGCCCCTTCTCGTTTCGCCGGCAAAAACGGCCGGTATCGGCAATACAATCGTTGTTGTCGTCGAGCAGGTATTGCAAATCCGCATGATCACGCCAACTCAATCCTGTACCCAGTGTATCCACCGCCAAGGCATAGTCGGCAGCATCCTGCCGCGGGAAAGATTTCAACTCCGGGTGTATCGGGCTGCTCACGCCGCTCATAATATCCAGCCTGTCCAGCAGGTGGTACGAAGGCGCATGCAACGGAATTCCGCTCGATTGCGCTGCAAGGACAAACGGGGAAAGGAGAAGGGCCCAAAGAATTTGGGATTGGGGATTGCGGATTGGGGATTGGGGATTTGGGAATGCGGAATGCGGATTGCGGATTTGGGATTGCGGATTGTTGGAACAGCGCAACAGGGGCCTGATCCTGCCCCTCAGGTACCATTTCATGATTGTGACCTTGTTTATGTTCATTACGGCGTTTGTTGAAGTTGTGTGCAATCCAATCCCCAATCCCCAATCCCCAATCCGAAATCCCAAATCCCAAATCCCAAATCACCTCACCCCTCCTCCTTCCAGCATCACCTCCTGCCAATCTGCCCAAAAGTAGGTATTCCACGAGGAATTGTGCCAAAGCAGTCCGAATGCACCGCGGTGCCGCTCCACCTGCCGCCGCAAATGCAACAGCCGTTCCAGCGCCTGTTGCGGCGAGTACCGGCGGTATTGTGCCAGGGTCACATCCATGGCAATGAGCGGTTTTTCCCGCAGCCGGAGCATTTTGCGGGTCAAAAAGTTGAAAACAGGGAATTCCGTACAAATGCCACAGCGAAAACCTTCGGCCTCCGGATATCCCAGGGTAGAGTCCGTTTCCAGTCCGTTGTCTTCCCAAACTTGCCAGGTGTACGGCGCTGCAAAACGCAGGTAATGTTGGCGCCCGCTGGTTACCGGAACATCTGCCACTGCGCGCAGGGAATCCAGTTCACGGGCAAATGTTGCCTCGTTTTCAAATGCCTCATAGGATGGGTGAAAGCCGATTTGATGCCCCCGCGCTGCAATTTTTTTTAGCAAATTCCCTACAAAAGGGTGGTCCAGCGGGTACCAGCAATCGCTGGAACGCGGCCTGTTGCCCAAAAAATTAAAACGCGCGCTGAGGTTGTTTTTTTCAAAGAGATCCAGCCACAGGTCGAACACATCGTACGGGTCCTGCTGCCGGAAAAAATGTCTGCTCAACCAGTAACCGGCTTCCCGCGGATTGCCCCGGCTGAAAATACTGCCGGCGAGTGTTTTGAGTCGGTCGGCCGCCGACCACCACAGGCGCGGATGATCTACGTCGCAACTGAAATCCAGGTGGTATTGCCGGGCAGGTTCGGGCAAATCCACGCCCAGCCGGGCGAAAACTTGGCCCAACAAATCAGCGTATTCATTCACCACCGGTCGGTCGAGGAAGCCTGCTTTGAACGCCAGTGATTGATCGGCTGGGAAACGCCCGTGCCGGTCGCGGCCGGGTAGTGCGAATTCTTCCCAGCGGGTGAGCATGAAGAACGTGGAAGCGATCAAATCAGGACCACAGACGGCTTCCTTTTCCTGAAAATCAAAACAATTGCGCCCGTAAATCACTGTGAATGGACTACCGTGACAAGGGGAGTCCATAGTCGTCGCTGTAGCCGGAACGTTTTCCGGACGCAGGTAATCGCCCTCGTTCTGATTTTTGAAAAAATGGTCCTCAATGACGACCCGGGCGCCGTTGGGCAGCAAAATCCGGTAGTGGTCGGCTTCAATAAAAACGACACGGTAGTCCAGGTCCAGCAACTCGCCGAACAGGACGTGGAAGCAGTATGCTTTCTCCGGCTGGAATTCGGGCCGGGTTTCTATGATCCATTCAGGCTTCATCCTTGATATTGAGTACCCGTTTTGCCACGGTTTCGCCCACGGCCAGCGAAGCCGTAGCCGCGGGACTGGGGGCATTGCAGACGTTGACGATCCGCGACCGGGTGAGGATGAGAAAATCGTCGAGCAGGTTGCCCTCCCGGTCGCAGGCCATCGCCCGCACGCCGGAGCGCCCTGGAATGACATCCTCAGCCGTAATTTCCGGCACCAGACGTTGCAAGGCGCGTACAAAAAACTGCTTTGAATAGGAGCGCCGCATTTCCGCCCAGCCGTCGCGCCAGTATTTTCCGGCGATTTTCCGGAAGCCCGGAAAGGCCAGCGTTTCGGACAATTCGCTAAAATTCAGATCCCAGCGCGAGTATCCTTCGCGCCGGAAGGCCAGCACGGCGTTGGGGCCTGCCTCGATCCCGCCCTGGATCATCCGGGTAAAGTGTACGCCGAGAAAAGGGAAATTCGGGTTGGGCACCGGGTATATCAGGTTGCGCACAAGGTGCTCGCGTTCGGGTTTTAATTTGTAAAATTCGCCCCGGAAGGGCAGGATTTGCAGGTCGGGGCGCTCGCCGCTCAGGATTGCGATCTTGTCGGAGTACAATCCGGTGCAATTGACGAAAAAATCTCCCTTGAATTCCGTTTCACCGGTTTGCACAACCACTTCCTTGCCAGACTCCCGGATGTTTTCCACTTTTTGTCCGGTAAAAATGGCGCCGCCTGCGGCGATGATCAGTTCCGCGTATTTGTGCGCGACGGCACCGTAATCGATGATGCCGGCCTGCGGCACCCAGACGGCTTCGACTGCGTTCACGTGCGGTTCCAGTTCCCGCGCTTCGGCCGCGCCGATTTTGCGCAGGCCCGTGAGCCCGTTTTCGATTCCCCTCCGGTAAATGGCGTCCAGTTGATTGCGCTCCGGATCAATTGTTGCCGCGATAATTTTTCCGCAAATTTCAAACGGGACGCCGTTGTCGGAACAAAATCGAAGCAGGAGATCGTAGCCGCGTTTGCAGTTGGTGGCTCGCAGGCTTCCCGGTTTGTAATAAATGCCGCTGTGGATGACGCCGCTGTTGCGGCTGCTCTGGTGGGCAGCCACGCGGTCTTCCTTTTCCAGAATGGCGATGCGCAGCCCCGGTCTTAACCGTTGAAGTTGCAGGGCGGTTGCCAGCCCCACGATGCCGGCGCCGGCGATCAAAATGTCGTAACGTTGCATGTTCGGGGGCAAAACTACGATTGATAATTTTGGCAGAATAAAAGGAATGTCCGTCAGTATCTTTTTACACGCTGACAAAATAGGAAGGTAGAGCTATCTTTGCCGCCGCCAAACACATAATTTCAATGAGAAATCTCTGCTTTTGTTTTGTTTTATCTCTGTTAACTGTTTCACTTTCAGCGCAAAAGGTCGATAAGGGTACGGTCCGTGGCAATATTTTTGACAAGGGCACCACGCAGCCTGTCAGCTTCGCAACGGTGCGGATTGAGGGTGTAAACCTGGGCGCCATCTCCGATATCAACGGTTTTTTTTCCATTAACGAGGTTCCGGTCGGGGCCTACAAACTGGTGGTTTCACTCACGGGTTACGATACCTGGAGTACGGACATCGTGGTGAAGCGCAACGAAATACTGTACCAGAATGTAAATGTGACGGAAAGCGGGCAACAGCTGGGCGAAATCACCATCAGCGGCAAAAAAGAACAGTCCAAAGCCGACGTTCAGATATCCAAACTTCAGGTAACGCCCAAACAAATCCGGTCCCTGCCTTCTGCCGGCGGACAGGCTGACATCGCTCAATATCTGACGGTGTTGCCCGGTGTGATTTTTACCGGCGACCAGGGCGGGCAATTGTACATCCGCGGCGGTTCGCCGGTACAAAACCGAATCCTGCTCGACGGGATGACCATTTACAATCCTTTCCACAGCATCGGTTTTTTCTCGGTTTTCGAGACCGAACTGATCCGCAACGTAGATGTACTCACCGGCGGCTTCAACGCCGATTATGGCGGTCGCATTTCAGCCATTGTGGACGTAAAAACCCGGGAAGGCAATCGCAAACGGCTGTCGGGCCTGGCTTCGGTCAGTCCTTACCAGGCCCGCGCAATCATCGAAGGTCCCATCATTCCGCTGAAGGAAGACGGGGGAAGCAGTATTTCCTTCGTTTTGACCGGCAAACAGGCGCTGATCAACAAATTTGACAAGTCGCTGTACAACTATGTGAACGACTCGGTGGGTATCCCTTTTGATTACCGCGATTTTTACGGAAAAATGTCCTTGTTAACCGGCAACGGCAGCAAACTCAATTTTTTTGGTTTCAGTTATGACGACGGTGTGAAGTACCCCATTACGGACTTCAGTTGGCAAAGCGGCGGCGGCGGCATGGATTTTACGCTGGTTCCGACCAACTCAAGCACCATTGTCAGCGGTGTCTTTACTTTTTCCAAGTATGACTCCAAAATACAGGAAGCCGACCGCAAACCGCGCACCAGCGGCATTTCGGGGTACCACGCGGCGTTGAATTTTACCAACTTCGGCAGAAACAATGAACTGGAATACGGTCTTGAATTGACCGGTTTCCGCACCGAATTCGAGTTTGTCAACTTTCGGAATCTCACTTTCACACAAAACGAAAACACCACCGAAATCAGCAGCTTTTTGCGCTGGAAACGCAAAATCGGTCCACTGGTCATAGAGCCTGGTTTCCGCTTCCAATACTACCAGTCGCTCAACGATGCCTCCCCCGAACCGCGTCTGGGCCTGAAGTACAACATCACCGATTTCCTTCGCTTCAAGGCAGCCGGCGGCTTGTACTCCCAAAACCTGCTGTCCACCATCAACGAACGCGACGTGGTCAACCTTTTTGTGGGCTTTCTTTCCGGCCCTGAAGAGGCCATTTACAAACCTGCCTCCACCACGGAAAGAGCCGATAACCGGCTTCAGAAATCACTTCATGGCGTAGCCGGTTTTGAAGTGGATGTGACCAAAAATTTCGACCTGAACGTGGAGGGCTATTACAAGAAATTTACCCAGTTGATCGCACTGAACCGCAACAAACTGGAAGTGGACGACCCGGATTACGTCACCGAAACCGGCGATGCATACGGCCTGGATGTTTCGGTCAAAATCGAATGGAAGCGCGCCTATCTCTGGGGCGCTTACTCACTGGGCTTTGTAACACGCAATGACGGCGAGCAGGAATACCCGCCGGTGTTCGACCGCCGTCACAACCTCAACCTGGTGGCCACTTATCAGTTGGGCAAGAAAAATGAATGGGAATTCGGTGCGCGCTGGAATTTTGGTTCCGGTTTTCCCTTCACCCTCACTCAGGGCTTTTTCACATCCTACAACTTCGACGAAGGCGTCGGCACCGATGTGCTGACCGGCAATCCCGACCTCGGCATCGTTTATTCGGATGTACGCAACGGTGGACGTTTACCTTATTACCACCGCCTCGACCTGTCGGTCAAACGCCTGTTCCGCTTTTCCAAATACAGCAACCTGGAACTTACCGCATCGTGCACCAACACGTACGACCGCGAAAACATCTTCTATTTCGACCGGGTGCGCTATACCCGTGTCAACCAGTTGCCGATCATGCCTGCCATGAGCGCAACGTACCAGTTCTGACATCGGATTCTCGATTTACGACTTAACAAAATGGGTTCTGACAGGGTAAGTTGCCTGGTCAGAACCCATTGTTTTAGGAACCTCTTACCTTTGTGCGTTTTAATACTTCCTACCATGAACGAACACATCGATACCAATACCTCCGCTTCCTCCATCAAATTGACCCAATACTCCCACGGCGCCGGCTGCGGCTGTAAAATTGCCCCCGGCGTTCTGGACAACATCCTGAAGTCATCATCGGTCGCCCAGGTTTTTCCGCAACTCCTGGTGGGCAATGAAGAACGCGACGATGCAGCGGTGTTCGATCTGGGTGACGGCACAGCCGTAGTAAGCACTACCGATTTTTTTATGCCCATCGTGGATGATCCCGCTGATTTTGGTCGGATCGCTTCGGTCAATGCCATCAGCGACGTGTATGCCATGGGCGGCAAACCCTTGCTGGCCATCGCGATTCTTGGCTGGCCTGTCAATACCCTGTCGCCGGAAGTTGCCAATGCAGTGATCGAAGGTGCGCGTTCGGCCTGTGCCGAAGCAGGGATTCCACTGGCTGGAGGGCACAGCATCGATAGTCCCGAGCCAATTTTTGGATTGGCTGTCACAGGTCGCCTGAAAATTGAAAATCTGAAAAAAAACGGCGGCGCTACACCGGGCTGCAAGTTATTTTTGACCAAACCACTCGGCGTCGGCATCCTGAGTACAGCGCAGAAAAAAGGTGTTTTGAAGCCTGAACACGCACACATCGCACCGGACAGCATGAAAAAACTGAACAAAGCCGGCGAACGATTCGGCTTGTTCTCTTTTGTGCGTGCCATGACCGATGTGACGGGATTTGGGCTGCTCGGCCATCTTTCGGAAATGTGCGAAGCCAGTGATGCCAGCGTGATCCTGCACTTTGACGAGGTGCCAACCATCGACCGTTCGGTACTTGATTATTACCTCGACAACAAATGTGTGCCGGGCGGCACCAACCGCAACTGGGACAGTTACGGGCATAAAATCGCCGGCGCGGATGATTACAAAAGAAAAATCCTGGCCGATCCACAAACCAGTGGCGGGTTGCTCGTAGCCG
>Ga0075163_10013741_pt1 | contig 10480 bp, 5 predicted proteins | sample JI1023141ADNA_FD_71478 | JGI IMG/M metagenome (GOLD analysis project Ga0075163, IMG submission 71478) | Wastewater effluent complex algal communities from Wisconsin, to seasonally profile nutrient transformation and Carbon sequestration -... | ecosystem: Engineered > WWTP > Effluent > Algae... | reverse complement strand
CACCTCGCAGACGATGCCGCGCAGCGCCTCGTGGGTGAGCTCGTACGGCAACATCTTCAGCGGATCGTCGATGGCCTGCTCCGCGACCAGGAGCTGCTGGGCCTCCTCCCACGTGCGCAGCGTGCGCGCTGCCTGGGCGGACGTGTTCCTGGTTCGGTAGCGTCCGTCCTTCACGACCACCCATTCGAGGTGGCGCTCGAGCGCGCCGATGTCTTCAGCCCATCGGCGCTCGACGTGCGGAGCCTCGGGGAGGACGCGCTCGCGCGCGAGCACGCGCCAGACCAGCGGCCAGCCTCGGTCGACGAGCCGCGCGTAGTGGGTCGCGATCGGCGGCAGCAACCTGGCAACACGCCGTGCATCCGTGTCCCTCGCCCGCTGCTCGTTGAACGCTCCGAGGAGCTTGTCCATCTCGCCGTCGTCGGCCTCGCTGGGCAACGGACCGATCTCGGTGCGCTCCGCGAGGAGGGCTGCCTCGTGGGCCGAGCGCCCCTTCGGCGGCTCGATCGCCGCATCGATGGCCGGCAGGTGCTGAGCTTCGACCGGCGAGAGCTCGGTGACCCAGTGCTCCGACAGCAGGTCCGTGAGCGAGACGATGAGCTGTTGGCCCGGCAGCCGCGCGTGACCGGCCAGGAAGACGAGGTGTCGGCCGAACCGCACGAGCTCCGGGTCCGCGGGACGTGCGCCATCTGTCGGCAGGTACGCGAGCCGACGCCCCAGCCTCCCGAGCAGCGTGCGGTTTCCGCGGTTGGGCACGACGATCTGTGGCTCGCCGGAGGCGCCACCCTCGAACCAGGGGTTGAAGGCGTGAGCCACCTCGGTCAGGGCGCGGAACGCGAGCTCGCGATCCCGGGGCTCGCCCGCCACGACCATGTGGCGATCCTTGAGCCCGCATCCCCACGCGAAAGCCGCGGCAGTGAACGGCTCGGCCCCGAGCTGCCACAGGACCATGGCCATCGGCTTGGGCACCAGACGGAGGTGCCGGACAGTGGCCGAGCGCTGGGCCTTGCCTGTGCTGCGTGCCCGGGCGACCAGGACCGCGTCGAGGTAGCTCATCGGGCCCTGCCCTTTCGCGACGCAGCGGGGGGCGGCGACCCGACCGCATCGAGCAGATCGGACGCGCGCCGTAGCTCATCCGCCACCGGTTGCTCGTCAGCGGATGCCCGTCCCCCTGCCGCGAGCGCCGCGGCGCGGTCGAGCGACGAGATCCCCGGGAGCAGGCGCACGAGTTGCCCGCCGATGCGAGCCGGATCGCCGGACCGGTGAGCTCGTTCGCGGCAGAGGCGCGACAGGCCGCACGACGACAAGCAGGCCGGGCCGTAGCTCGTGCCCACCGACTCGACGAGTTGCTCCACGGCGTCCAGCCGCTCGGGCTCGCCCAGCGCCTTGCTCGCAACCACCTCGAACGACGGCACACTCGCAGGGAGAGAATCGACAATCTCGCCGGCGCTCGGGGCCTGCGCGAGGATCCTCGCCGCTCGGTCCACTTCGCGACCGACGTCCTTCACCGTCATCGTGGGCTGCAGACCCGTGTTCTTCGGCGTGATCAACAGCGCCTTGCTGGCGACGCTGTCGGGGTCACCGCCGAGACCGACGACCACGTCGCGCAGGAGCAGGATGTAGATCGCGACCTGCGAGATCGCCGCGCCAACCTTGTCCGCGTCGGCCTGCCCGTCCACGGTCGGGAACGACTTGATCTCCCCGGCGTGGATGGGCGAGTCGAACTGAGCGGCGACCGCGTCCGCCTCGAAGTAGGCCATGACGCCGCCCACCTCCTTCGCCAGCACGGCGCCATCGATGAGGTTCGGCGCGTCGGCCGCGCCGCCGAGGATCTTGGCCACGAGCTCACCGGTGGTCACCGCACGCTTCGCCATGCCCACCCGCGTCTTCTCTGCGCCCTCGCGAAGGTTGACCACCCGGGCCTTCGAGGCGTCGTAGCCAAGCCCACGGCCGAGCAGCTCTTTGATGGGCGCGTGGCCATCCCTGCGCAGAAGGTCCTCGAACAAGTTGCCCCGCCGGAAGGCGAACGGGGACTGCCCGAAGGGCACCTCGTACCGCGTACCGACCAGCAGCCGATCGAAGTCCACGCGCGCCGCGAACCCCACCGACGCCATCGTGCAGTGGCTGTTCGCGGCGTACCGCGCGAGGGTCCTGACGTTCGGCGCCCGACTGGGCGCCTTCCCGGCGAGGTCTGCGAGCCGGCTCAGGGGATCGTTACGTTGACTCATCACGATCCTTCTGGGCTGGACTGTACACGAGTGGCATGACACCGCGCGGATCAGGGCCTGCCTGCGGAGGGCGGCCGAGCATTCATCCCGGCGGGAGTGCGTCAGCTACGGCGCATGGCCCACCAACAGAACGCGGATCCCCGCATCCTCCAAGCGGAAGATCTCGGCCCTTGACGGTGGTGGCATGCGCCCGAAGAACGCGATGGTCTCGCCGGGGCGTCGCGCGACCAGGAACGGCTCGCCGAGAATCTCGCCCGAGGAGGTCTCCACGGGCTCGACTGTGACCTGGTGAGTACGTAGGAGCGCGTGCAGCCAGGCATGGTGTTCGGGATCGAGAAGGTCCACGAGTTGGCGCACCGTGGCGTCACGCAGGGCGGCGACACCGTCCTGGAGGCTCGGGGCCAGGCCGACCAGGTTGCCGGCTTCGGTGAGGGCGGCCACCAGCGCCCGGCCCGGGCCCTCGGTCGCGTTCGTGGCCGACGCGACAAGGATCGAGCGAGCGCGGGTGAGCGCTACGTAGAGAGGGGCAGCCGCTGGCTTGCCACCGTGGTGGAATCGATCGAGGCCCGCCGCCCATACGACCTCTGCTTCGTATCCTTTGAACGAGTGCGGGGTTGTCACGACCACGGTGCGCGCCCGGTTCTCGAAGCCGGTGGCCGTGCGGTACTCGACGGAGACGTTGAGCTTGCGCAGATGATCGGCGAGCTCGGCGGCGACGGTCTCGCCGAAGCTACGTCCGCCGTCCTGACCCATGGTGACGATGGCGATGTCCGCGGGCGCGACCTTGTCCTGCGCCAGCCAGTGGAAGACCTGCGTGCACATGTGCTTCAGCTCCGACGCGCGGTCCTTGAAGCGGTGGAAGCGAGGAGCCGGGCCATCGATCTCGTTGTAGTTGACCTGCCACCATGCCTTGCCGTCGCGCTCGGTCCGCTCGATCAGTCGGCGCTCGATGTACTCGCGCTGATCCTCGTCCCTGTCGAAGTCGGTGAGGCGCGCCAAGGTGTTGAGGGCGAATTCGGAGATCGGCCGGGTCGAGCGGAAGCTCTCCTTCATCACGACCGACCGGCCGCGGACGTCGAGGCCGAGGTCCGACCAGGTCGGCGTTCCGCGACCGTACACGTTCTGCGCGTTGTCGTAGAAGACGTGCACGGCCCGGCTCTTGGGGTCGTCTGGATCTGACTGCTTCGTGAGCTGGGTGAGCAGCGCGATCGTCGCCGGTCCGAGGTCCTGCGCTTCGTCCATGAACAGCGCATCGCAACGTGCCGTGACGCCCTGGGGTCGGCTCAGGATGCCCCGGGCGCGCAGCTCGTACTCGAAGCGGTGGTGGGCCGCGACCTTCTTCGGCCGCTCGAACGAGGCCAGCAAGTTGTCGATGTGGTGGAGGTCGATGTTCGACCACGGTGCAGCCCCATGCTGCCCCGCCCGCAGCCAAGCATCCTCGATGCAGCGCTGGATGAGTCCGCGCAGGGCGGCGTTCGCGTAGACGACCCAGAGTCGCGGCGGGGACTCCGGGCGACTCAGGTACGTCTGCACCAGCCAGTTGGCCAGGACGACCGTCTTGCCGCTGCCCGCAACGCCGCGCACCAGGCGGGCCTTGCCGTCCATTTCGAACCGGCAGAGGCGTTGCTGCTCGTAGCTCAGGATCGGCCGGAGTGCCTTGCGGCGGGCGAGCTGGGCGCCGAGCCGCTGGTCATCTGGGTCGAAGGCGATCGCGTCGGGAGCAGAGGCCGCGGTCGTGACTTCCTCGAGACGCCAGGCCCGCCCGCTGTACACGAAGGCACATGGCCACAGGTGGGCGACGAGCGGTGCGAGGAAGGGCTGCCGAGCCTCGTCGCGGGTGGCAAGCAGCACGAAGAGCTTGCGGGCGCGGCTGGCCGCCACGTTGATCAGCCGCTCCCATTCGTCGAGAGGCCAGCAGTGACTGCCGGCGTTCACCGTGTCGAAGATGACGACGTCGGCTTCCGCCCCCTGCTGCTGGTGGACGGTGGAGGCTCGCCAATCGGTGGCGCCGGTCAGCCGGAAGTGGTCGGCGATGGCCCGGCACTGACCTGCGAAGGGCGAGAGGAACAGGCCGCGGGCGTCACGAACCGCCGGGATCTCTGCGAACAGGCGCTCGAGCACCTGAGGAGTGTGGGGGCGCACCCAGCTCCGGTTGCCGTCGCCCCGATCGGCGCGCAAGCGATGGGGCTCGCAACGCTCCTCGTCGAGGACGTACCAAAGGGCCCGCCGCTCCGGCAGGCCTGGCTCGGCGCCGCCGGCGAGTTCGGGCGCGTCGGTGAGCTGGCCGTCGTACTGGTAGGCGGAGACCGCGGTCCGGATGTGCGGGTGCATCCGGTACTGGCGCGAGAGGCGCTCGAAGGTCGGTGACGAATGCCCGCCCCTAAGATGGTGCAGGGCGCTCAGGCCGAGCCAGCGCGCCTGGCCGGGCGGCAGGATGCGGGCCATGCGGGCGATCGGGGCGAGCTGCCGCGGATCACCCACGAGCACGAGTCGTCGACTGGCGAGTAGCGAGAGCGCGGCGACGGTGGCCCGGGAGATCAGCCCGGCTTCATCGAGCACGACGGTCGTGAACGGAGTGTGCCCCGGGCCAACGGTCTCGCGGTCGAGGACGTAGGACAGCGCCTGGAAGGCCGTCGTGACGAGGACGCGGTGGTGACTTTCTCGGACGGCAGCCGAGCCGGCGTTGCGCAACTGCCTCACGAGCGCACCGAGCTGATGCCGGAGGCGGGCGCGCTCGGCCGGCTGATCGGCCGCGTCGATCTTGCTCCGCTGGATCTCGATCTGCCGGCGCAGTTCGAACTCACCGCCCTGGAGCAGGTCCCGCTGCTGCGCCTGGTCGTAGGTTCGGTAGCGCGCGCCACGACCGACCCGCAGGATGGTTCCGGCCTCGGCCCGGCCGAGCGCGCGGGCCGCCCTGCCTACCGAGACCGCGACCTGGTCGGTCGCGTCGTTGGTGGTCGAGACCACCAGCACTCTCTCATCAGGATCCTCGAGCAACCTTGCAACCCGATCGCCGATTAGGCGGGTCTTGCCCGTCCCTGGTGGGCCCCACAGGATGTTCCAGGGCGCGGACCAGCCAACCGCTGCCGCAGGTTCGCCGGGCGGGATGACTCCACCGGGCGACTCGCCGCCAGTTGTCGTGGCGTAGAGGGCGACGGACAGCGGCACGCGGAGGTCACGGTAGTCGTTCGCGGTGTAGAGCTGGCTGAGGAGCGCCGTGAACTCGAATGGGCGCAGGTAGAAGGTTCCGCGCGACGGCGCGCGCGCCCCGTCGATCGCCACATAGAGGGATCCAGAAGCCTCGTCGGCCTCGACGACGGGGCCGCTCCAGAGGATGTTGTCGTCGCCCATGGATGGGTTGACGAGGTCCACTGTGCGCGCGGCCCCGCCGGCCGGCCGCAGGACCGTGCTGCCCTCCCACCCATGTTCGAGTCCGAGAGCGGTGCCGGTGTCGAGACGGTAGAGCCGCTCGGTTGGCTCGACACACTCCACGCGGAGACACCGCAGCGGCTTCCACTCCGAGGTGGCTCGGTGCTCGTGCTTGATCGCCTCGACCGCCTCCAGGTACTCGTCGGCCCCGCCGAACGGTAGGTCGGTCTCCCGGGCGAACCGCGGTGCTGCCGGGGACGATGAAGGCTCGTGCGTCGTCGTCATGCGGTGGTCGGCTACGCCTTGCCGCCCGATTGCCGGGTCTTCTTGGCGGCGTTGTCGACTTCCTTCTGCGCGTCCGCCATGACCTGGTCGAGACCGTCGAGGATGGCGGTGGCCTTCTTCTTGTCGAGGCCGAGTTTTGCGACTAGCTCGAGCGCTCGACCGCGGGCGTGCTTGCTCGCGCTCTCCGTTCCCGTCAGACCTGCGTGCGTAACGGCATACCCCTCGGCGATGATCGCGAGCATCTCGGGGTGCCCGGTCGCGGCGGCGGCGATCGCGGCGGCGGCGCTGGCAAGCGCGGCGCCGGTACGCATGATCTCGGCCCGGCGTGCACGCGCGTTCCCGGTCAGGTCGGTGTCGAGCACCGCGTCGAAGAGGTCGGCAGCGCCCGGCCAGAAGTCCGGAGGAGCCACGTACACCGCGGCCACGGCGATCGCCGGCGCGCGCCGTGTGGGACTCTGATACGTCGTTTTGGCCTTCTGGCGGATGTCGTCCGCGCTGTCGGCTACTCCGAGGCGAGCGCACAAGCGTTCGAGAGCCTTCCGCTCCGGTTCACCGGCGCCCCGCGCGGTGAGTACCGCGAGCCAGACTTCGTGAAGGACGGCGAGGACAACCTCCTGCTCCAAAGCGTCGCGCTCGAATTCGAACCCATCCGCCGTGGTGGGCGCCTTGGCGAAGAGCGCGTCGACCTGGGTCGCCTCCAAGCCCATGTAGAGCAGTCGATCTCTCATCTTCGCAATCTCGTCCTGTTCGGCGGCGGTCTGAACGCCGTCGGCATACACGAGCACGTTGAGCGCGTGTGCATAGAGCGTCGCCAACCGGACGCGATCTCCATCGGAGAGCCTGCCGAGCAAGACGTAGACACCGCCACCGATCGTTGCCGCACCGAGAAGGCCACCCAGGATCGGCCCCCACAGAGGCAGCGAGACGAGCCCGAGCCAGTATCCGATGCCCGACCAGAAGCCCATCGCCGAGACCACGGCGACACCGCCTACCCCGGCGCCAGCGACGCCTCCCACCGTCGCTGCGACCCCAGCCGTGGCAGCCTTGTGCTGCTTGAGGGCATCTATCGGGTTTGGTTGCGCCAGCACCCACTGGATAAATGGCCACAGGACGCGAGTCCACGCCACTCGAGCCAGTTTCAGATACGACTCGGCATCCCGTTGGCTCAAGCTCATGACCGCCTCCTGCCACGCTGTGGTGTGTTCATCTGGACCAATTCCGCCTCGACGGCGGCGAGGAACTTCTCGCGCAAGGCGCTGTACGCCTCGTCGAGCGCCGCGCAGCGCTCGGCGAGACGAGCGAGCGCGGCGTTGGTTCGTGCGGACTCGCGCCGCGACTCCAACGCGTCGGCGCGGGTCGCGATCTTGTCGACCTTTTGCACGATGGACGCGATCGGCTTGTGCAGAGGCGTGGACAGCCCTTCCAGCGCGTCGAGCAGGGCTTGGTCGCGAAGCCAGAACCGGTTGCGGATCCAGGAGTCGACGCCGCTGGGCACGACCTGCGAGTCGAACAGCGTTACCAGGTACCCGAGCCGGTCCTCGAGACGATACCTGCGGAGCGAGGTATCCTTGCTCCCGACGACCTTGCACATCCGGGCGAAGCTCGCCTCCCGCAGCGAGGTCGGCTTGCGCTTGCTCACAGGGGCACGCCCTTGCGGCTGAGGTGGCGCTTGATGTGTTGCATGCCGCGGAGGTCCTCGACGTTGTAGGACAGCAAGCGCTTCAAGGCCGCGCCGTCACCGGCTTGGTGGCGCTCCCACAGCCGAGTGGCCATGAGGCCGTTACATCCGTCGTCTCGGCGCGGAAACTTGAGACGCGCCTCGATCGCCTTCTGGCCCCCGGCAAGCCCGGCACCCTTGCAGCTCCAGCGCAGGTCGATCGATTCGAAGCGATCGCGCAGATTCAGGCCGAGCTGCGCGTGGATGACGGAGAGGTCGAACGAGTGCCCGTTGAACGTGAAGATGCGCGCCGCCTTGGGCAAGGCCTTCTTCAGCCGCGCGCGCGTGATGTCCTTGCCGACCAGCTGGATCAGGCCGGTCTCGCTCGAGTCGAAGCCGACGACGGTGAGCTCGCGGGTCCAAGTGGTCTCGATGTCCAGGTACAGCTCAAGCGGGCGGGCCATGGGAATCTCGATCCTACGCCAGTGGACTGCCGTTGCCTTCGAGCGCGGCGCGGAGGGCGAGCAAGATTTCGGCGTCGGCCGTGGCATAGCGTCGCTGGGCCTCATCGAGCGGGCGACTGGCCCAGTTGGAGGTCTGCTGGCCCTTGTCGAGGTAGTAGCCGAGCTCGCGGTGGGCGACGGCGGCGAGGGCGTGACCGCCCGGGAATTCGCGGCCGCGGCGGACGCGCGAAGCCGTGAGGGTATCGAAGATGCCATCGAGAGCGAGCCCGAGCTTGGCGAGGACGCGCTGCTCGAAGCGGGCGTTGTGGATGACCTTGATGATGCTCGGGCTGGCCATGATCGGCGCCAGCGCGGCCAGATCAGGGAGCGCGAGCGCATCAATGAGCCAGGTGCGATCGGGGCTGGCAACCTGGATCAGGCAGCAGGTGGCGAAGTCGAGCGCGGTCTCGACGTCGAGACCGAGCATGGGCTCGGCGGCCATCGCCGCGCACGCCTCCACCAGCTCGGCAGGGCGGTCGATCCACACCGTGGGATTCCGCGGCGTGTAGACGGTCGAGCCCTCCGGCGGCACGAGGTCGGACGACGGCGGCGGGAGCACGTGCTCGGGCGACAGCTCGGGGATGACGTCGACGGCGCCATCGACGATGCGGAGACGGTCGTCGAGCGTGTCGAACACGGCGGCGCGGGTCCGGGCGAGGAACTTCAGCGTCCCGCCGAGGTCGAGCAGCTTCTCGGCCAGCAGGCGATCCTCGGCGTCCTCGGGCAGGCACGGCTGGAACTTGCTGATGACGCCCCGGGTCATGGCGTGGGCCTTGGCCGAGGCGATGGGCTCCCAGGTCAGACGCCGCAACCGGCGGATGGCCTGCTGGGTCTCGGCGAGACCGACCTCCTTGGACCGCAAGGTGAGGTTGCCCGAGACCCACTTCTTGTGGGTGATCTCCTCGAGTCCGGCGCCGATGAGGCGGTTGATCGCGCCGCCGGCGAAGGTATGCCACTGCACGGTGTCGCCGCTGAGCTCGACCGGTGCGGCCGAGGCGCTCAAGAGGTCCCGGTAGCCATCGCGGACCAGCCCCAGCACGGCGTCGGCCGCCGGGGTGAGCGTGGCCCCGCCGAGCTCGCCGGTCATGAGCACGTGTCGCATCGCCTGGCAGATGTCGAGCGACAGCACGCCGGGTGGGCCCAGCCAGTTGGGTACCTGGGCCGCTGACGCCGCCTTCACGGCCATGGTGCCCCGGCCCCAGTCGATCTCCACGACCTGCCACGCTCGACCTCCGAGGCGGAAGCACAGCGGGCCCTTGCGTTCATCATGGCCCTGCACGAAGCCGGCCTGGACGAAGCCGACCTCGTCGCGCCCGTGGTGCACGCGCAGCACCGGCGGCGAGTTGAAGACCGCGTACAGCTCGAAGAAGTTCTTGCGACCGTAGAGCTTCTCGCCGCGCTTGCCGAGGCTGAGCAGGCCGTCGGCCTCGTACAGGATCTCGCGGGCCAGCATAGTGTCGACCAGGCGGCCCAGCTCGTCGTCGCCGATGCCCGCGAACGGGTAGGCCTCCTTGACCCACTCGAACACGCGATGGCGCGACAGGCCGCCCTCTTGCAGTGACAGCGCCATCACCTGGTGCGCGAGGATGTGAACTGCGTGCTCGGCGGGGCGGACGTCCTCGACCCAGCCTCGGTTGGCCAGGCCGATCATGGCCACGGCCTGCAGCACCACGTCCGGGCGCAGGCAGAAGAAGGTGCAGTTGGCCGTCCGGCCGGCGCGTCGGCCGGTGCGCCCGAGGCGCTGGAGCATCGAGGCCACGGTCGCCGGCGCGTCGACCTGGAGCACCTGGTCGAGGTCGCCGACGTCGATGCCGAGCTCCATCGTCGCGGTGCAGACCAGCGCCGTGTTCTGGCCGTAGGAGAACTGGAGCTCGGCATGCTCGCGCTCGGCGCGGGCCACCGAGCTGTGGTGGATGAAGACCTCGACGCCCTCGCCGGTCAGCGACTGCGCGACCTTCTCGGCGCGGGCCCGGCTCTCGACGAAGACCAGGCTCTTCTTGCCGAGCGCCAGCTTGGCGATCCCGTGCGCGGCCTCGTCGAGCTCGGCGCACGAGTCGACGACCAGCTGGCGCGCTACCGGCTCGCGGGGCGGATCGACCAACCGGAACTTCCGCCGGCTCGAGCCCTGCATCCACTGGCCGATGACCTGCGGATTGCCGACGGTGGCGGACAGCCCGAGCCGCTGGACGTCGCGACCGACGAGCTGCACCAGCCGTTCGAGCAGCGCCGCCAGGTGGGCGCCACGGTCGTCGCCGGCGAAGGCGTGGACCTCGTCGATCACCACCACCTGCAGCCCGGCCAGCAGCGCGCGCGCGTCGGTGCGCTCGCTGATCATCATGACCTCGAGCGACTCGGGCGTGGTCATCAGGACGTGGCTGGGCAGCATCCGGAACGCCTTCTTGCGCGCGTCCGAGACGTCGCCGTGCCACTTGAACGCCGAC
>Ga0075163_10013740_pt1 | contig 10480 bp, 14 predicted proteins | sample JI1023141ADNA_FD_71478 | JGI IMG/M metagenome (GOLD analysis project Ga0075163, IMG submission 71478) | Wastewater effluent complex algal communities from Wisconsin, to seasonally profile nutrient transformation and Carbon sequestration -... | ecosystem: Engineered > WWTP > Effluent > Algae... | reverse complement strand
ACGGGATCTCCGACCGTTCTGACCAGGCCTGCTCCGGCAGTGATTGGGATTTTGCGGTCAGCGCATCTCTTCTGCCACATCTCTTCGATGCGGTCCCGGTAGCTTCCAGTGAATGGCCCTACGTAAGAGATCTAGGCTGCAGCAATGAAAATGTCGCCCACGAGTTGTTCCCGCTCCTTTTCGAGAGCCTTTATGCCTTGCTCCCAACGCTCTCCTTCCCCGCCCAAAAGGTCGAGCAGGCTTGCAGCATTCTTGAGTTGGCGCTTGCACCTCTCCTTCTGCTCCTGGAGATCAAGGAGTTTGGCTGCAGTCTCGTCGGCAGCCCGTTTCAGTTCATTGAGGGTGGCGATCAGTTTCGCGTACTGCGCTTCCTTCCTGTCGACTTCAGCCTAAGCCTCTTGTTGTTGACGCTGAGCTTCGTTGGCCTTTGCGACGAGCGGGTCGACTTTCTCCTGCGCAATAGAAAAGTCGTTCATGGCATGGCACCAAGAAAAGATGCCCGCAGCAGCTGCGGCAGAGTTGTTCACGTTATCCATAGACATGGCTTTGTCCGTCAGGTAGGGTGCGACCTTCCTTCTCATGGCAGCATTCACGTTCTCTTTCGGATAGTTCTTCAATTAACTTTGTAGGTCCTTTACCATAACTTCCTTGCAGTTCTTCCAATCGAGGTTTTTTTGCCCGAGATAAGTCATCACGCAGTGCACCACTTTCTGCACGAGTTCTGGTGGGTTCGCGTAGGCCTTTATGGTGTCAATATCTGTCTTTTTTAGTTGCTCTACCGCTAATTTGGCTTTGTTCAGAATGGGCAACGCTTTTGCCACCTCAGCATCAGCCTAGTCTTTGACCTTACTCACCTCTGCAGCTTTCTTCATGACTATTTCTTTCTCTTTTGAGAGCTAAACTTCCTCAATCACAACTTCCTCAGTCTGCTTCTCTACCTATTCAGCTTGAGCCCTACCCTTAGCTTCTGCCTACACGATAGCAGGCTCCATTTCGGTTAGCTTGACCTGAAGACCAGCAATTTATGATTTTGTAGCCTTAAGAGTCTGAATACCTTTAGTGAGACGTTGTATATTTTCAGTCATAGCATTTCTCTTTTAAGTAAGAGTACCCAAATACAAGTTGATTCCATCCAGATAGGACTTTGGTGTAACGTAGACCTTGCGTCTGAGTTCGTTGTAGAATTGTTCGCATTGCTTCTCGATGTCTTTGTGCACGGAGGCGAAGAGTTCTGCAAGGTCTTTCTTGTACTTTTCTTCCACCTAGGATGTCTCTCTCAGCAGCTTTGATGATACTGAGAGTAGAGCCTCGGTGGGCCAGTTGTCAAACCAGTCAAGGGTACAGCAGTTTACAAGAGATGGGAACATTCTGCATCTAATTCTCAACTGGTCTCCCACCGGTGACATGCAAAGAATAATATGAAATCTGTCTCTGACCTGAGAGATGTATTCGGCATAAGCAGTGTCAGGGGTAACAGCTAAGCCTTTCTTTCCCATTTCAATTGACAGCCAATCTTTTATTTGCTGTTTGTCTTCTTTGCTGTACAAATTAGTTATCTCTCCTGTGTTCAGGACATTATTCAAATCTTCGAGGAATGTCTCCTGGGTTATCTGAGTGTCGGTCATCAAGAAGGTGGTGGGCACGCCCGGTACCACCTTGCCATCATCGTCTTCGCGGAAGACTGAGCCCTTCATTTTGTCTCTCATGTCGTCTCTGAACTATTTGGCCTCGTAGCTTTTGGTAATGGTGACCATTTGGAAGTCGTACTCCAGCATTTGAGACGAAAGCCTGGTGAGAGACTGCTTTCCACAGCCACTCACTCCGATCAGCATGGCGTTGCCTCTTGGCTGGGACAGGATCCTTAGAATTCGGCAGAGATGGAAGATGGCGTCCTCGAAGAACACGAGATCCATGCGGTTGCCTTTGCCAAACGTGTTGTAATCCTCCAGCTTCTCGTTGAGAACTTTGAGAAGCTTCACTTTATCTTCTACCTACTCGTAAAGTTGCTCGTCAGAGTCAAGCTTGAGGATCTTAGAGAAGATTACGGAGTTGTTTCCGAAGATGTCCAGCTGCTCCTGCTTCATGCCGAACTTAGAAAGGAGGAAGTCCTTCGCGAGCTCCTCGAAGATTTCTCGGTCCTCCACGCTGACCAGTCTGTCGTAGAAGACGCGCTGGCACTCGTGCAACCAAAGTTTGGCGAATTGCTCGAGGGTCTGGCAGCTCTGGGGCATGACCATGAGGATGCCTTGGAACACCTTGGCGACGTCTCTCAAGTTGAAAGTGTAGTGGAACTTAGTCGGAATGGGTTTCAGGCCCTTGTTCTCCTTGATCTGAGAGTACATGTCGATGGTTGCAGCCACCGCCATCTTGCTCGCGGCTCGCACCTTGTCGATGAAGCCCACCGTCTGGGTCAGGAATCCATCGAGGATACCGAAAAATATCTGGTGCATCGCATCCTCAGAGGGGTCAGGAAGGTTAAAGATCTGGAAGTGCCTCATAATCCTGGGAGTTAGAGGGTAGCGGCCTCCAGTCGGTGGCGCAGCCGCAGCCATTAGGAGGAATCTGTCAATGTCCTTCCAAAAGTGAGGAGAGCGGTTGTATATACCTCCCATATCGAGCATTTGCCTAAGCAACTCTATTGGAGGCTGAGCTCCGTACTCTTCGACCAGGGGCATGTTGATGTCATCGACGAAGATGACAGCAGTCTTCTTGCCGCCCGGACCGATCTTGTCTTTACCCGCCTTTGAGCCCAGCTTGGACTCGATGGTCTCCTGAGTCATCTTGGAAGTTGTCTGCGCTGAGAAGCTGATGTTAATTACTGCGAGATCTTGGCGGTCCTGATTCTGAGCCAGGTACTTCTGGATGATGACGGACTTTCCCACGCCTGTGCTGCCCGTGAAGAAGATGTGCTTCTTGACAGTTACTAGCATGTCCAGGATGGCCGAGTAGCGAGTTGTGTCGACAGTCGGCACGAGCAGGGAGAAGTAGGGTGCTGCAGCGTCATACTTGAAGTCTTTCACCTTGAGGCTCCAAGGTTTGAACTTGATCTCCTTTTCGTCGAGAAAGTAGTCCAGAACGTAGCCAGAGCCGTCAATCTTCAGGAAACCAAAGAAATCTCTGCACATGGCGTCAATCTGGCGCTGGAAGTCCGTGTGGAAACTGGCGCCGAAAGACCAGAAGAAAGCCATGCCGAAGGACGCTCTGAGTTTCTTGATCCAGGAATCTTTGGCCTCCTTGGCTTCCTTGGAGTCCTCCTGGTCGGCGAACTTCTCCTCCCAAGCGAAGCACGGAATCGAATGGCGGTTCTTTATGAAGAACTCAAGGAAGTTGCAGAGGGAAGTCGCCATCTGCACGGGGCAAGTGGGGAGGGGTTCCGTCCAATGCCCCTCTTTGATGCGCTCGAGTGCGGCGTCGCAGTAGTCGAACTGCTGGAGGAGGATGGCGATGGCCTGCTCAGAAAGCAGCGGCAGGGTCTCGTCGATTCCGTGGTCCGTGTTGTTGTAGAGGCGCTGATTGTGCGGCAGCGTCTCCTTTCTTATGTAGACGTCGACCCAGCGCTTCACATAAGGCCGCCACCCCAGGTCTCCGGGGGTCATGTAGACCATTCCGCAGCGTGAGACGGTGGCTGGCGAGGCGACCTCCAGGTCCTAGACCTCGAATAGCATCCTAAGGGAGGGCTTGAGCTTGATTCTCTCTCCGTTGGCCAGACACAGCGTCATGTTGTCGTCGAGCACAGTGTTCATGTTTTCAATCCAAAGTGCGTCTACAGGCCCGTCGAACACCGTCCACTTGAACTGGTCTTTGGCTTCCGAGAGAACGAACTCTCTGATGATCTTAGAGGCAAGGCCATCAGTCCAATCTTTGGTCATTGGATCCATCTCTCCATAGAGCTCACCCATGGAAATGCTCTTGGGATTGAGCACCTGATAGACGGTCTCCATGTAGCGGGGGTCCTTTTCTTTCATGTGCTTCTAGCCTTCTGCTATCTGAGTCATTGCTGCCTTAAGAATCTTGTAGCAGGCTGTCTTGCCGCCACCACTGGGTCCAACAAGCATTACACCAAATCTGACGTTAAAGGTTTCGAATAGCTGAATGATTTTCTTTACGAAGACGGGGTTCTTTTCCATGTGCTCCTTTTCGATTTGCCGTTCAATCTCATCCTGCAGCTGTCCTGTGGCATCTGGAGGGATCTCGACGCCTGGGAAAAGATCGCGGATGAGTGCCTCGAACAAAGGAAGATCGTCAGCAAGGAACTTGGGTACGTTGGAGTTTCGCATGGCCTTGATCAAAACCACGTTCTCGGGGTCCGTCGGGTTGGCTCGCTTCAGAGACCCTGCCATTACCAGCACCGACTTCACTGCTCGCATTCCAAAGTCGTAATGCTTCTGCTGGGAGAGCTGTTCGGAAGCCAACTTGTAGAGTTGCACCATCTTTGTTGAGAGCTCCTCAGCAGAGCTGAAACCTTCTGCATAGAGCATGATCTCAGCTATAAGACGATAGCTGGGAATCATCATGGACACGGGTCGGAAGAGGACCTTCAAGTTGTCAGGCAGCTCGGCCCTGCCAGCGTAGCCAGGATTCATGGTGATGAAGACGCCACAGCATTGTTGGAGAGGCATTTCGACGCCTCCGAAGGTAAATAGCTCCTATCCTGCCGACTTAGCCTCCTTAATGTCGAGCAATTGCTGCGCAATGACAGAAAGGACTTCGACCTCTATTCGGTTGAACTCATCGAGACAAGTCCAAGCGCCGGTCTGAGCTACTCCGGAGAACAGCCTTTCCATCATCTTGAAGTCGATCTGGTCTGAGCAGTTGAACACCACACAATAAATGCCTAGCGCCTTCGCCAGGTCCTTGGTTGACTCGGTCTTCCCCGTTCCTGCCGGACCCGCAGGCGCCGCTCCCAAGTTTATCGCCATCGCGCCCGTTATCGTGATCCAGCACCGGTCCGTCAGCGGAGTCACCACCAGCCGCGAAGTCGCACCCATGTACTCGTTTCCGTACTCTATCTCCGCCGCCACCTGCTTCACCAGGATCCCCGCCTCCACTCCTTCCTCCTTCGTCACATAGTAACGGAGTTGCTTTTGCCAGTCGAATTCGTTTATATTCTGCACTCCTGAGTCTATAAGGTCTCTCACAATATCCCTGTTGTGCACATCTGTTGTGATCAATGAAACTAGCACCTTGCGGGCGATATCCTTCAACTTTCCACAGATCAGTCCTGTGAAATCAGTCAGAGTTTGAAGAATAATCTTCAAGTGATCCTCTAAAGCGAAGGGGTCTGCGTACATTTCGTTAATACTCTCCTCGCTTTCCTGTGTGAATAAAACTTGTGAATAAACACAGATAGCTTGCCCAATATGAGGATTTTGTAGGTAGTCTCCTTTCACCCAGTCCTTCTTTGATACAGGCTCACCGTTTTAGCGCTAGTAATCATTACCTGCTTCTTTAATACTATCCCAGACTTTCTTTGTCATTGCCTTTCGCATACTTTCCATCCAGACCTCGGGTCCATCCTTGAGGCCGGCCTTCACACCGCGCCCTATCTTGAGCTCTTCGCCTTCACTTGAGATGAGAGCCTTGATCTCGTTGGCCTCATGAATGTACCTGGAGACGTTGTCGAAGCACTTGTTGAGGTTCTTCTCTATTTCGCCGAGATTCTTGCTGTTGGCTAGGATTTTAAGCAGCTCTTCGTCTGAGACGAAGTAGAAACGAGGGAAGAGCATGCGCTTCTTTTGAAGCAATTCGTCCAAAGCCTTCTGGATCACGTCTTGATCTTCAATCATCTCGTCGAAGAAAGCTTTGAGAGTCTTGGTCGGAGGAGGGAGTTAAATTCCGACTACAAAGAGAACCTGAGGTTTCACCTTGACCTTCTTCAAGTGCTTCGCTAGGTTCTTGCTCATCTTCATGAATATGGCATTTGGTACGGGGCAGTCCGCCCTAATCTCGGGCGAGTTGAAGATATTATCTAAATAAATCCAGCCTCTCTGAGCCTCTCTCCACGAGTCGTAGGTTTCTGATATTTTATTCAACTGAGTTGACAAAAGATTTGCCTTTTCCTGACTCCAGGCAATGAACCTGTTTCCAAGCAAATTAACAACCTAAGTCAAGCGCTCATCAAGGAACTCCTAGATGTGCTCATTTTTCTTGTCAAGGAGGATGACGTCAGGGTAGAGCTGGGACTCGTTGACTTCCTTGAAATTAAACTCCAATTTGATGAGTTCCTTGTTAATCTCATCAATTTCCTATATAATCGCGTCCTCTTGGGTAGCAGTGGTAGAGATCATTTGAAGTTCATCCTGGTGCTCTGCAACTCCGAGCTTGACAAGCCCACCCAGCGTAAACATCTTGTTTTCCAACTCGTCTTCCGGTGGTAGTCCGAGCTATAACTTGATAGCATCCCAGTGGCGCTTCTCCAACTTTGGGTTTTTGAATGCAGTTACAATGGGCATCGCTTCCTTGAACTGGAAGACCAGATCCTGGAGCTTCTTCACCGCAGTGGACCCTTTAGGCATTTCCTTTTCGCAGCGGATGCAAATCTTGTGGTACTTCTCGGCTTGTTTGGTGATTTAGCTAGCGTCAATTGCGTCGAAGATGGTAGCCTCCCATTCTTGCGTCAGACGCTCCCACTCAGAAAGCGCATTCCAGAGGCTAACGCGGGCCTGTGTAGCGACCTTAGCCTCGTCGATCTCCGTCAGTTAGTCCTGCGGCATCTCAAGCGTTCTCTGGTAGTCAAGTTGCTTCTGTTTGCGGTGAACTAGCTGCTAGCACTCCTGGTTGAGCTCCTCTAGCTCCTGAATTAACTCAGGGGACTTGTTCTCTATGAGGTTAAAGTGGTCGCTATTTATTTTGTCTAAGAAGTTCTTTGCCCACTCCCGAATCGTTGGTGTGTCTTCCTTTACCTGCTTGATTCGCTCCTCTTTAGCGTTGTCGCTGGATTCCTTGGTTTCAGTGAGAATGCGTTCGAGCTCTACCTACTTCTTAGTCAGCTCCTCGGCTGCCTACTTCTTTTGCTTCTCATTTCCTGAAGTCACCGCCACCCCGTCCTTAATCTCCTGCTCAGCAAGTACGAAGATAGTCTGGATGCTCTCTTGCTCCGCGATATCGTCCTTCACTGCTTGGATGCGCTCAGAGATCTGCTCAATGGCGTTGACCTGGGCGACAAAGTCGTCTACTGACTCAACTCTGGCAGTCAGTCGCTTTATTTGGTCATCGATCCAGTCGCGGTGCTTCTGAAGTCTTGACTTTACCATCATGGGAATCTTCTTCTTAAGCTCCTGCAAGCAGCGCTGGGGCGAGGGGACCATTTCCTTTTTGACCTCTCTGAAGTCGACTTTTAGCATTCCCAGGTCCCTGGAATCGCTGATCATGTCTTCGAAGTCTTCCTTTTGCCTCTTGAAGCGCTCGATCATCAAGGGGAAGATGGTGGTGGCTCCGTTGAGCTCAGGGTCCTGGAGGAACTGGAAGGGACACTCAGGCGGCGTGTGGTGCATCATCTCGTCGTCTGTCTTGAGTCGGCCCAGTCTCTGGTTCTCCCAGACAGCGTGCAAGTACGGTTGGAGTTGGGAGAAGAAAGCCTCCACTTTGTCGAAGGCAATTTGGACATACTCAGTGGTCTTGACCTCTGCCTCTTCCCTTGCGGGGTGGTCCTTGAGCCATTCCTCGCAGTCGAGCTTGTTGTTGGCGTCAGGGCTCTCCCACTCGTCCTCACAAACCTTGTCGTCCCAACTTTCAAGCACGTTAACATAGATCTTCAGTTCTTCGTGCCTGCTCCATCTTTCGTAATTCTTTAGGCACTCCAAACCTTCGTCAAAGCATTCGCGCAGCAGGATCGTGAACTGCTTCCGAGAAGGCTCTACTTCTAGCCAGACCAGATGGATGTCCCTGACCCTGACCCGCTCCACCGTCTGGGGCGCGTCATCTTCCAGGTTAATTTGCGGATGCTCTGCTTCTTCCTCATTTGCTATCTCCAGTTCCGGTTCCTTCAGCTCGAGGTGCACTGTGGGGTCGAAGGTGGACTTGCTGCTCGTGTGGCCAAAGGCGGTCTCAAACCTGGGGATTTGCTCTCTTATCAGGAACTCTTCTGGCACGTTCGGTCTCTCGTTGCCCATGAATTTGGCTGTCACAGCGAAGAAAGGCGCAAATTTCGAGTTTATGGCCCGAGCTCCGCCGACTGAACCACTCGCAGAGACGAGTTCCATGTTCACATGGGCTTTTGACAGCTTGTCCAGACGTTGCAGCGTGTCCCGCACGCTCGATATGTAGATGTTTCTCAACGCGTCGAGGGCTATGAAGTCCAGCAAGTAGGCAAACCTGAGGAAGCGGGAGCAGGCGCGTCGGAGCTTAGAGCGCGGCCCGTACTTCAGGTTGTGCTTGAAGCCGAGCTGCTCAAAGACGGGGTCTGAGTTGGCGGCTGCTTTCTCCTTGTTTTGCTGGCCCAGCTCGCCGCCAGCCTTGGTGTATTCCTTCTTCTGACTTTCCTCCATCTTGTCCTCTTCGTTGATCTTGTTTCGAAGTTCACCCAGCACCTTTTCAATTCCGTCCTTGAATTCCTTGCGATTGTTCTTCGAGTTCTGCTTTATGCTTTCTTCGACCGTGTACCGCTGCTTGTCCTGCATCTCAGCGAACTCCTTAAGTGTAAGCGACTCTTGTCCGGCGTTGGGCAAAGAAACAAGTCGCAAGGAGCTCTCCATAATCTTGCAGTTCTTACGTGTGGTGAGCAGAATTTTGCCGAACACTTCGTCCAGGGAAAACAGTTTTTCTTGAAGGTTCTGCTTTACCTCCTCCCTCTTCTTCTGGAGAATATTCCGGCGCCACATTCTTAAGATCTTCCACTTGTTGAACTGCTTGAAGAAGTTTAAATTTGAAATTCGCTGGTAGAAGTTGCGCTCAATGAGCCAATCTGTGAGGGTGATATACTCGACTGGCTCGTCGTTGATGTAGGTGGTGATGCCCTTCTTGGAGAGGGTGAAGAACTTCTCGGGGTTCTTCTCCTTCTTTTCCTCCTCCTTGATCAGGGGCTCGAGATCGTACGGGTCCTTGCTTTCGTTCTTCTGAGGGCCAAGGTATATGTAGAATCCGTCGTCGTCAGGCTGGCTTTGAAGCAGCGTTATCAGCTTGTCTAGGTCGTTGAATTTCTGTTGCTAGGCGCCTGCCTTGGCCTTGTTCGCCATGTCTGTGATCACGTTGGCCAGCTCCTTGGAAGCCTCTTGGGCCCGAGACTGATGGGATTGGTCCTTAGTGTCGTATTCTGCATCTAGCTCGTCAACAGTGTGAGTAGGGTCGTGAAGGTTGAAATTGCGCATCGTGTTCTGGCCGTAGGGTTGCAGGTCCAGTTTTCCGCGCATTTTTGTCATGAGCAGCCTCGATTTAAGGTACTCCTGGTCTTGGTAGTCTAAGCCCGGGTTTATCCGCGTGGTTGATGGTCTAATGTCAAATTCGTGAGTTTGCAGGGTGCGCAGACTCTCCTGCTCCCGGAGCTTCATTGCCACTTCTTTCCGCTTCTCCTCCACCTCGCTCTTGCCTCCGATGATCATCCTCTTGAGCATCTTGTTCGACTTCGCTCGCATGTGGAGCACCTCTTGCTACGAAGTCTTGGGTCTGGGCATAGCAGCAGGTCCCAGTTGGCTCATCGACTTGAGGCCTGTGATCGAAATCACCTCTTCGGAGGCCTTGGGGGTCTTTCCAGTCGGATCTTTGGTCGCCTGCTGCCCTAGGCGGTAACCAAAGTGCTGCGTTTGAGGTCTCGAGTAGGGCGCCATGTTGCAGTCAGTGTACTGAGGCGTGGTGATTGCGCTTTTCTTTTGCGTCTCTCGCACAGGAACGAAGTGGGAAGCCTCGATGCTTTCAAGGGCGTAGAGTTTGGCTTCGGTTATTTGCCCCTTAAGTGGACTGTCGAGTTTGTTGAAGTGTTTTGAAGAGGGGTCACGTGTGAAACCCTCCATTGTGGAAGTCATCATCTTTGACGATCTCATCAAGTTTTGGTCACTCATCTGCTGCGAGAGGCCTCTGCGCTGGGGACCGAGCTCCTTCTGCGAGGCGGAACCCGCAAATGGCCGGTCGAACTGGTTTCGGAAATCTTCTGAACCGCCGCCATTCTGGGGTATTGCTCGGATGTGCCCGCCGGAAGTTTTGGGTGGAATTGCGGGCAGGGTGGCCTTGGAAACGGAGTTTTTCAGCTTTGCCTGCAGTGGCTTTGCTCCAGCTGGCAACGGCCGCTTCACGCTTGGCATGGCTATGGAGTTGTGGCCTTTGTCGGTTAAGCGGTTCATTAGGTCTGTCTTGGTCGCTGCGAGTCGAATCTAGAAGGTCAGAACTGCCGTCAAAGCTCCCTTGCCTTTCGCGGCAACAGTGCCATTGAGGTGGGGAGGCGAGACTTACCCTTATCGATTGCGATTGCTGTTGTTGCGAGTCCATTGTAGAGCGCATGATGCTATTTATTAAATATATTTGAATCTTGTGGGGTTTTGGGGTTTTGGGG
>Ga0075163_10013739_pt1 | contig 10480 bp, 10 predicted proteins | sample JI1023141ADNA_FD_71478 | JGI IMG/M metagenome (GOLD analysis project Ga0075163, IMG submission 71478) | Wastewater effluent complex algal communities from Wisconsin, to seasonally profile nutrient transformation and Carbon sequestration -... | ecosystem: Engineered > WWTP > Effluent > Algae... | reverse complement strand
CGTCACGCGCTGCACGAGTGCCTGCCCGAGGGGCTGCGCTTCGGCCGCTGGCGCGTCGTCGCGGTGCACCCCGTGAAGCACGGCGCCGTGCCGGTGGTGATTGAGTCCCGTCGGGGGCAGCGCTTTCAGGTGGACGTGCTCCGCCGCGACCGTCACCCGCAGGCGAAGGCCGGCGTGGGCGAGACCCGGCTCTACGCGCTCTACCTCGCGAACAACGGCCGCGGGAGCAAGCCGACGCAGGAGGAGCAGGGCGTGGGCCTGCTCTGGCTCGCGGCGATGCTGCGCCCGCGGGAGATGCGCCAGCGCCCGACGCAGCTGCTCACGCAGCGCGAGCGCATGCGGATGTTCCCCCGGGGGCGCTTCGAGGTGGTGCTCGACCCCACGGCGGATCAGCGACGCCGCGACGCCGAGGCGCGGGCCTCGGCCACGGACGTCACCCCGAACGAGCGCGGCGTGCCCGAGCCCGTGCCGGGCGAGGTCGTCGGCCGTCCTCGGCGAGTCCGTTCGACCGTCTGAGACGGGTTACTCCGCGTCGGCGAGCACGGGCTGCATGAGCCCGTAGCCGTGCGCGCGGATGTAGTTGATGTGCATCCCGTCGCAGGTGTCGGCGTAGACGCAGGGCTTGCAGCGCAGCGAGCGGGCCCGGTAGTGCTCGGCGATGTACCGCTTGATGTAGCGGAACACCTCGAGCTGCCCGTCGGGGGTCATCATCGCCGCGTCGAGGGTGGGCGAGCGCGGGGGCTCGGCCCGTCCCGTCACGCACGCGGGCACACCCTCGGCGGGGACCGGGGCGGTGAAGCGGGAGAAGAACGCCCGAAGGTCGAGGTCGTGCCGGGCGGCGTCGCTGAGGCGGTCGTAGCTGGGCTGGTGCAGCGCCAGGCGCGATGGGACCTCGGGGAGCGAGAGCAGCCACGGGGCGGTCTCGACGGTGAGGGCCACGCTCACCGTGAACGGCGCGTCGAGAGACAGCAGCAACGCGGCGTCACCTGCGCTGCGCGTGCGCACCGCGGTGATCTCCCGGCCGCCCAGGCGACCGCCGGGCTCCAGGGAGAGTGACAGAGTCTGGTAGTCTGTAAGTTCCAGAGTGACAGAGTTCACCGAGGGGAAGCGTTGGATCTCCGCGAGGGCCCGGGCGGCGTCGGGGGCCACGACCCAGAGGACCTTCGCGCCGGCCCGGGCGGCGAGCTCGGGGAGGGGGGTCGGGGGGATCACCGGGGGGCCCTCGCTGGCGGCGCCGAGGACCGGGAGGCGGAGCTTCGCGCGGGCGTTGTCCTGGGTGGAGCCCTCGACGACGTGGTCACCGACGTGGTCTGCGCGGTCGCTCTCCGCGGGGTCGGGGGTGACCTCGGCGCGCTTGCGGCTGGCGGGGTCGCCGCCCCAGATGGGGCCCTGGTGGGCCTCCCACTCGGTGTCGACGCGCAGGGTCTCGAAGGCGAGGTCGCGCACCCGGTCGCGGGTGTCGTAGAGGGTGTCGCAGACCCGCTCGAGGTAACAGAGCCGGCAGCGGGCGGGCTCGCGGCAGTCGAGGTCGACCCCGCGGGTGAGCAGCTGCTCGTACTCCTCCTTGCGGCCCTTCACCTCGTCGTTGAGCTTGTAGGGGTCCTGGATGAGGGACTCGTAGCCCTCCAGGTGCTGCACGGGGAAGCGGTTGAGCCAGATGTGGACGTCGGGGCGCTTGGAGTAGTCGAAGGCCTTGATGAGGTAGGGGCGCATCGCCTCGAGGTCGTAGAAGAGCACCTCGCGCCCCTCGCGGTAGGCGTTGCCGAAGGGGATCACGTGCAGGAGGTCGTACTCCCGCACGCCCATGTTGATGAACATCTCCAGCATGTCGGGCACGTGCTTCACGTTCCCGCGGTTGAGCACGATGTCGATGTTCACGATGGGACGTCCGTCGTCCATCGCGAGCCTGAGGCCCTGCACCTCTTGCTCGAAGGCGCCCTTCACGCCCACCAGGGCGTCGTGGATGCGCGCGTTGGGGCCGTGCAGCGAGAAGGTGATCTCGTCGAGGCCCGCGTCGAGGCAGCGCTTCAAGAAGGGCGCGTAGGAGAACATCCGCCCGTTGGTGACGGTCTGGATCTTTCGGTAACCCGCGAGCTTCCCCAGCCGGATGAAGTCCACGTAGCGCGGGTGCATCGTGGGCTCGCCCCCCGAGAGGATGAGCCGCTGGGCGCCCTTGCGCGCGCCGTCGAGGATCTGCGACTTCACCTCGTTGGCGTCGCGCATGTTCCCGTCGTGGGAGAGCGTGTCGAGGCAGAAGACGCAGTGGTTGTTGCAGTCGAAGGTGAGCCGCACCCAGTTGCGCTTCTCGTGCGCCGCCTCCTCGTGCTCGATGACCTTCGCGTCGACGGACTGCGCGGAGACGTGGCCGGTGCTCATGCGGGAGATCCTCTGGTGCACAACGGATTCCATCACAAGGGGCGCGGGGTCGCGAGGGGCGCGAACTCCCCGGGGCCGAAGCGGTCGAGGTAGTCCTGGCGGAGGCCGTTGCACCGCGGGCGCAGCGCGCAGCCCGCGCAGCCCGGGAGGAACGCGCCGCCCTCCATGGGCGAGTCTTCGAGCAGGAACGCCCGCCCGTCGGGGTTCACCACGCGCAGCGCGAGGTCGGGCGCGTAGAAGCGCGCGCGCTCACACCCCGCGGGGAGCGTGCACGGGGGCGTGTGCAGCGAGAGCAGCGCGTCGGGCGGGGCGTCGGGCGGGAGCCGCGCGAGGGCGGCCGCGAGGTGCGGGGTGACGTCGGTGATCTGTGGGGCGTCGGCGAGGGCGTCGGGGTCTGTCGCGGTGAGCATCCACAGGCGAAATCGCTTGAGCCCCAAGGGGATGTGATCACCGACGATGTCGGCGAGCTGGTGCGCGTTGCTGCGGTAGAGCAGCACGTCTCCCTCGAGGTCCATCCCCAGCGCGCGGCAGTTCGCGATGCCCTTGCGCATCAGGTCGAAGCACCCCGCGGTGCGCGCGAGGCGGTCGTGGGTGGCGGCGTCGGCGCCCTTGATCGAGAAGGCCACCTCGGTGACCCCGGCGTCGCGGCAGCGCTGCGCGTACTCGGGGTAGGCGAGCATCATCCCGTTGGTCTGGAGCTTCACGCGCGTGTACCCGAGACGTCGCGCGGCGTGGGCGAGGCGCAGGGTGGCGCGCGCGAGCGTGGGCTCGCCGCCGCCGAGCCAGAGGCCCGTGGCGCCGTCGCGACGTCCCGCGGTGAGGGCGTTGAGGGCCTCGCGGTCGGACATCTCGGGGGAGGCGTCGGGGGTGCTGGCGAAGCACCCGAGGCAGGCGTTGTTGCAGCGGTAGCTCGGGGTGAGCTCGACCCACTGGAGGCGCGTCATGCGCTGCGCTTGAGGTCGGCGTGGGCGCGCACCAGGCGGGCCACCTGGGTGAGCTGCAGGGGCTTGCCGCTGCGGCACGCGAGGGCCTCGTCGGCGAGCGTGTTCACGATGGCGCGCAGCGAGAGACCCGCGGCGCGGAGCTCGCGCACGCGGTCTTGGATGGTGCGCTCGGGGTCGTGGGGGTCGAGGCGCCCCTGGGGGTCGGCGCGGTAGCCCCAGGGGACGTTGCCCGCGCGCTCACCCCGCGCGCGCTTGGCCTTGAGGGCCGCGCGGGTGCGGGCGCGGATGAGCTCGCGCTCGTAGGCCGCGGCGCCGTCGAGGATGGTGCGCATGAACTGGTCGGCGGGGGTGTCGCCGTTGCCGACGCCGTCGGCGGAGATCACCCGCGCGCCGCGTCCGAGGGCGGCTCGCTCGATGGTGGCGGCGATGACCACGTCGCGCGCGAGGCGGTCGCGCTTGGCCACCGCGAGGATGCCCGCGCCGTGCTTCGGCAGGTCGTCGAGGGCGGTCATCAGGGCGGGACGTCCGTCGATGCCCGCGGCGCCCGAAACGCCTGCGTCCACGTGCCACGCGAGCACGGAGATCCCTCCGCGCTGGGCCCACTGGGTGATGGCCGCGCGCTGGGCCTCGGGGCCGAGGTGCTGCTCGTCGGTGGACACGCGGAGGTAGCCCACGGCGCGCGTCGGGTCTCCGGTGCGGTGGCGCCTCATGGGGGGCAGTATAGGTCGGGGCGCGTGGTCCGCGGGGATCGCGGCGGTGCAGCGCTGGTCGCAGGGGTAACAGCCTAGGTTCAACGTTCTCGCCGGGCGAGTCTGTCGACGATGGCCGGCACGACGAACACGAGGAAGATGTGAACGGCCCATATCAAGAGCACCGTGACGACGCGGTCAGACACCGGAAAACGCCGTGAACTCTTGAGTAGGATGATCGTCAGCAATGCGGCCGAAACGATCGGGATCGGTGATGGACGACCTTCAGCAGCATGCCTTCGGATTGCCATGACCATGTTCACGGCATCGATGACCGCGGAGATCGCGACAAACTCGACGATAGGACTCATGGCGATGGGTGGACGATGCGCTGGCCCAGGAGACCCTTCAGCCACTCCCATCCGCCTGTCATGCGGGCGTCGTCATGGGTCGGGCCACCACGCGCTCACATCGAGCGCGGTGTCGGAGAAGGGCTCGATGCGCGCGTCGCGCTCGTCGGCGTAGACGCCGAACTCAAGCCAGCGCTCCCCCTGGAGCTGATGCACGGTCAGGGTCATCGCCTCGCTGTCGACGGTCCAGAGCCAGGGGACGCCGACGGCGGCGTAGAAGGGGCGCTTCACGAGGTGGTGGTGACGGCGCGTGGTGGGCGAGAGCACCTCGCCCACCCAATCGGGGACCACGGTGATCGCGGCGTCGCGCGGGAGGGAGGGGAGGCGGGTGCGCGACCACCCGGCGATGTCAGGGGAGAACTCCTTGGCGCGCGGGAGCTCGATGCCGGGCTCGGGGAGGATCCACCAGCCGCCGGGCCCTCCGCGGCCGCGCTCGTATCGGGGCTCGAGGTCCGTGTGGACGCGCCCCGCGACGGACTGATGCGGACCGTGAGGGCGGGTCATGGCGTAGAGGACGCCGTCGATGATCTCGCCCTTCATGTGCGCCGGGAGCGCGTCGAGGTCCGCGAGGGTCGCGTTCGCGAGGCGCAGCGCTGACGGGCTCATGGGTCGATGAGGATACCACCGCGGTAGGGAGCGCTACACGGCGTCGCTGGCCGCGGCCTGACTGACCCGCTCGATGAGGTCGCGTCGGAACGCTTCGAGTGATGCGATGTCGTCCGAGCCGCGCCCCTGTCGCGTCGCGAGGAGGGGCAGGGGGAAGGTCTCCAGCACCCACGCGAGCGTGAGCGGCGAGAAGCCTCCGTCGACCTGTGCGGCGTCGACGAGCGCGCGGTGGAGGTCTCCGCCGTTGGCGAGGAGCACGCGGACATCTTCGATGTCGCGGAGCTCGGCGCGGCTGAGCAGCGCCGTGAGCTTGTTCACGAGGATCTGGTGGGGCGTGTCGATGTGAAGCGAGACGTCGCCCAGGGTGTGTACGGCGGGGGTCTCGATCCAACCGCGCCGCAGGGAGACGAGGTCGACCACCACCACCTCATCGCCCTGCTGAACACGGAGGCGATGAAAGGCGGGGGCGGCTTGCAGCACGTCGACGGCGAAGCCGGCCGCGCGGAGCGTGTCTTCGACCTTCGACGGGAGCGAGCCCAGCGCGTCGAGTCCCTGCCAGAAGAGGTCGAGGTCTCGCGTCGTGCGATGCGCGGTGTAGAAGCCTGCGAGCGCAGCGCCGCCGGTGAGGGTCCATGCAGGGGTGACCGTCGTGAGCGTGCGCAGTACACGCACCTGAAGCTCAGTGAGCAGGCCGACGGACATGTCCCTGTCGCTCCCAGGTCGCGAGGAGCCAGCGCCAGAATTCTCTTGAATTACCGAGGTATCGCTCGAAGGATGGCCAGGCGTCGGCGAGCTCCTGGGCGCGCACGAAGGTGAACACGTCGTCGGGCTTGGCCTGCCGCAGCAGCTTGCCCAGGTAGTACGCGCGCACCTCAGGTGAGGGGTCGCGCAGGCGAGACTTGAACTCGTCGAGCGTGACGTCTTCGTCCCAGAGGAAGTAGGGGCGTCCCTGGGGATCGACGAGGCGCTCCATGGGGGTTGCGTTGAGCGTGCGCACGAGGGGCGAGGTTAGCACTGCGTGTCCCGTGCGAAGCTCGCGCGATGGCGCGTCTCGACGTGGAGTGGCTGGCGTTCACCGCGGGGCTCAAGCCGGCGGTGCGCCGCACGGCGGACCCCGCGCGCGCGGAGGAGATCGTCGCGCGCTTCACGCGCGAGGGTGCGGTGGTGCTGCGCGCGTCACGGACCGCGGTGCTCGGAGGCCGCGAGCAGGTTGTCTTGTACGCCGCGCGGTCGCACGATCTCGCTGCGGCGCTGCGGGATGCAGAGTCGTCGGTGCTGCCGGGGCACCCTCCGGTGGGCGACGCCCTCGCGGCGCATCGCGCGGTGGGGCGTGCGCTGGGCTTTCCCGCGTGCTGCGTCGACGCGTTCTGCGCGCGCCTCGCGCGAGGGGTGGACCGTCTCGTGGACGGCGGCCCCGGTGGCCATGCGGAAGATTATATCTCCTCGCGCGCAGCGTGGGTGATCGCCCCCGACGCGCGGGTGAACCCGTTGCTGATGCGCGCGGGCGCGCAGCTCGTGTCGTTCTATCCGTGTCGCTTCGATTGCGCGCGCGCGGTGGCGCTGGCCGAGAGCCTGCGCGCGGTGGTGGCCGCGCGGGACGCGGGCGCGGCGCGGGGGTTGATGGCCACGCTCGCGCGCGCGGTGGTGATCGCCAGCGACGGCGCGCGGGCGCAGGTGGTGGTGGAGGCAGGGGCGATCACGCGGGCCGCGGCGCCGACGCGCGAGGGGGTGGGGGACCCGCGGGACGTGGCGCTCGCAGACGCGCTGGTGGGCGCGGTGGTGGGGGACGACGGCGCGGTGCGAGGGGTGGATCCCGTGCGGGGCGAGCCCGGGTGGTGCGTGCGCTTCGACGCTCGTGCTTGACCGCGGGGCGGCGCGTGTTGAGATCCCCCGCACGGTGCAGGCAGAACAGACGACGGAGAGGACGGAGGGGGGCGCGGGGTTTCGCGATCCGCCGTCGCCGGAGCCCGAGGCCCTCGCGCTGCGCCGGGAGATCGCCGCGGTGCTGGTGCGCGCGCCGACGCTCCCGGTGGACCTCCCCGCGTTTCGCATGCGGCTCGTGGACGTGCGCGCCGAGAAGCGCGCGGTGGCCCTGCTCGTGGGGTGGGAGCAGCCCGTGGCGGCCCTGCGCATCACCGCGCGCAAGGGCGACGACGGGGTGATCCCGCTGGGCCGGGGGACCGCGGTGGAGGTCGCGGTGGAGGCGCTGCACGAGTCCGCGGGGCGGCACCGCGAGGCGCTCGACACCATGGCCCGACGGATGCGCGAGGCCATCACGATCGCGCAGCGAGACAAGGCGTTTGCGCTCGCGGAGCGGCTGCGCGCGCTGCCCGTGGGGGTGCCCATGGAGCACTACCGACAGCTCGTTCCGGGCGACCTCTTCGCGTCGGGGCTGGTGCGCGTGGGCTTCGGCTGCAACCAGGACTGCGGGCTCTGCTGGCAGGACCGGGACTGGGGGAGGTTCCCGCCGGCGCAGGTGCTGGGCTGGATCGAAGACCTCCGGGCGCAGGGCGCGCGGCGGCTGATCATCTCGGGCGGTGAGCCCATGCTCGACCGGGCGCTGGAGCGGTACATCCAGCGCGCGAAGGAGCTCGCCTACGAGAAGGTGATGATCGAGACCAACGCGATCCAGTGCGCGAAGCCCGGGCTCGCCGAGCGCCTGCGGGATGCGGGTCTCGACCTCGCGTTCGTCTCCCTGCACAGCGGTGACCCCGAGGTCTCGGACGGCATCACCCGCGCGCCGGGCACCCACGCCCGCACGGTGCTCGGGGTGCACGCGCTGATGGAGGCCGGGGTGCCCGTGAAGTTCAACGCGGTGATGACGGGCGAGGGGCTCGACCACCTCGCGGGCCTGCCCGACTTTCTCCACGCGGAGTTCGCGCGGCACGAGGTGCCCCTGCGGCTGATGCTGTCGTACCCCACGGAGCCGTGGGACGAGGGGTTGTTCGCGGCGATCCTGCCCGAGCCCGAGAAGCTGCGCCGGGAGCTGCGCAAGACCCTCGACCGCTGCTTTGACCTCGGGGTGCTGGTCGACGGGCTGGACGGGCCGTGTGGTCCTCCGTTGTGCGCGCACGGCGCCGACCGTCGGGTGGTGAGCCTGGAGACCGTGCGCGAGGCGCTGCCGTTTCGTCGGTACCTCCCGGTGTGCGAGGGCTGCGCGGTGCGCCGCGCGTGCTTCGGGGTGCGCACGCACGACGTGTCTCTCTACGGCGACCGCTGCGCGTCGCCCCTCGCGGGGTGAGCATGCGCGCGCAGCTCCTGGTGCCGCACCGCACGTGCAATCAGCGCTGCGGGTACTGCACCGCGCGGGTCGCCGACGAAGACCGCGCGACGGTGCGCACGTCGGCGGTGGTCGCGCGGCTGCGGGAGCTTCTTCGCGAGCGTCCCGAGGAGCTGGTGATCTCCGGGGGCGAGCCCGCGATGCGGGGTGATCTCGCCGCGCTGGTGGCCGAGGCGAAGCGCGCCGGGGTCGCGCGGGTGACCCTGGAGACCAACGGGACCCTCATCGATCTCCCTCTCGCGCAATCACTTCGGCGCGCGGGGGTCGACCTCGCGCGGGTGAACGTCTCGGCCTGGGGCGACGCCCTCGACGCCCTCACGAGGGACCCCGGGGGCTTCGCGCGGGCGCTGGCGGGGATCCGCGCGCTGCTCGAGGCCGGGGTCGCGGTGGAGGTCTCGGCCGCGGTGGTGCGGGGCACCGTGGCGGAGGTCCCCGCCCTGCCCGCGCGGCTGGCGGAGGCCTTCGGAGGCTCGGTGCGCGCGATGGTCGTGCGGGTGCCGGTGACCTCGCCCGACCCCGCGCAGCTCGTGGACCTCGCCACCGCGCGGGACGTGCTCTGGGCCTCGCTCGCGGCGGCGAAGCGGGTGGGTCTGTCTCTGCGCCTCGCGCCCGACAGCGGGCCTCCGCCGTGTGTGTTCGCGCAGCCCGCGGCGGTGTCGAGCCTCTACGCCCTCACCCCCGGCGGCCGCCCCCGCGAGGACCACGAGCACCCCGAGGGCTGCGCGGGCTGCGCGGTGCGGGACCGCTGCCCGGGCTTTCACCGCGACGCGCTGGCGCGAGAGCCCGGGTGGGCGGTGCGTCCCATCACCGAGGACCGCGTGCGGCGCAGGCTCTCGCTCATCGCCGGGGTCGAGGCCCAGGTGCGCCGCGAGCTCGTGCAGCCGAGCCGGTACACCTCTCCGCGCACCGGCGAGGTGGTGGAGGAGGCGCTGGTGCGCGTGAACTTCCACTGCAACCAGGCGTGTCGGTTCTGCTTCGTCTCGACCCACCTGCCGCCGGCGGAGGACGCGGTGATCCGCGCGGCCATCGTGGACGCGGCGCGGTCGGGCCGGCAGGTGACCCTCACGGGCGGCGAGCCCACGCTGAACCCCGCCCTGCGGGAGTACGTGGCCCTCGCGCGGGCGCACGGTCGGCACCCCGTGGCGCTGCAGACCAACGCGGTGCGCCTGGCCGACGGCGCGCTCACCGACGTCCTGGTGGAGGCCGGCGTGCGCTGGGTGCAGGTCTCGCTGCACGCGACGCGCGCGGACCTCTCCGATGAGATCACCGAGGCGCCGGGCACCTTCGCGAAGACCGTGGTGGGCCTGGACCACCTGCACGCCCACGCCGACGTGGACCTGGTGATCAACTTCGTCATCACCCGCAAGAACCCCGACGAGCTCGCGCCCTTCGTGCGCCTCGTGGCCGCGCGCTGGCCGCGGGCCTCGGCGAACATCTCCTTCGTCGCGGCGTCGAGCGACGTGGTGCCGCACGACGCGGAGATGGTCCCGCGCTACGGCGAGGTGATGCCGCAGCTCGCGGAGGCCGTGGCCGAGGCGCGTCGCCTGGGCGTCGACCTGCGCGGCTTCGAGTCGATGTGCGGCATCCCGCTGTGCCTCGTGCCCGCGGAGGTGCGCCCCGCGGTGGTGGCGGTGGTGCCCGAGGGGTACGACCGCGGGGAGTTCCATCACGGCGCGGCCTGCGGGGCGTGCGCGCTGCGCGGGCGCTGCTACGGGCTACGCCGCAGCTATCTCGCGCTCTACGGCGACGGCGAGCTCCGCGCGGTGGAGGCGTGATCGCAGGCGGGTGGTAGCGTGGGCCCGGTAGTGCCATGACCCGGCTCCCGATCATCTCCGACGCGCTCCGCGAGGAGGCCACCGCGGTCACCGCGCACGGCGACGGGCATCAGTTCGAGATCCAGCTCGGGCACCTCTGCAACAACCGCTGCCTGTTCTGCTCCAGCGGGCAGCTCAGCGCGCAGAAGGTCGCGCGCACCGTGGCCCTCGACCCGGTGGTCGCGGCCATCGTGAAGGCGCGGGCCTCGGGGGCGCGGCGGCTGACCTTTCTCGGGGGCGAGCCCACCACCCAGCGGAGCTTTCTCCCCGCGCTCGAAGTCGCTGTGGCGCAAGGGTTTGAAGAGATCGTGATCTTCACCAACGGGGTGATGTTCCCGGTGGAGGGGTTCATCGAGCGCGT
>Ga0075163_10013738_pt1 | contig 10480 bp, 8 predicted proteins | sample JI1023141ADNA_FD_71478 | JGI IMG/M metagenome (GOLD analysis project Ga0075163, IMG submission 71478) | Wastewater effluent complex algal communities from Wisconsin, to seasonally profile nutrient transformation and Carbon sequestration -... | ecosystem: Engineered > WWTP > Effluent > Algae... | reverse complement strand
TCAGCATCAACGTCACGCTAGACGGCTGCATCGACCACCAAGAAGGCATCGCCGACGACGAGACGCACGCGTTCTTCACGCGCCTCATGGACGAGGGCGGCGCGATGCTCTGGGGCCGCGTCACCTACGAGATGATGGAGAGCTACTGGCCGGCGGTCGCCCGCGGCGACGTAGACGCGCCGCCCGCGCTCCGCGAGTGGGCGGTCAAGCTCGAGGCCAAGCCGAAGTACGTCGTGTCGTCGACGCGGAGCGACTTCCCGTGGCCCCACAGCCACCACCTCGCCGGCGACCTCCGCGCGGCCGTGCAGAAGCTCAAGGACGCGACCCCGGCCGGCGTGCTCCTCGGCAGCGGCACGCTCGCGACCGAGCTGGACCGGCTGGATCTGATCGACGAGTACAAGTTCCTCGTCCACCCCAGGATCGCCGGCCACGGCCCGACGCTCTACCAGAGCGGCCTGCCCAGCACGCGACGGCTCGAGCTCGTCTCGGCGACGCCGCTCCGCTGCGGCGCGGTCGCCGTGCACTACCAGCGCGCGCGCTGACTCCGAGTCGTCGCCGATCGCTCCCACACGAGTCACGCGCGACGCACCCGGGTGCACCCGTTGCGACCCATTCCCCGCCGATGGTAGAGACTCCGAGTGGACCGCAAGAACCCCAGCGACCGATCGCCCACGCGCCGCGAGCCCAAGCAGCAACGCGCTCGGCAGACGGTCGAGGCGGTCCTCGACGCGGTGCCACGCGTGCTCAGGCGACACGGCGCCGCAGCCATCACCACCAACCGCGTCGCAGAAGCCGCAGGCGTCAGCATCGGCTCGCTCTACCAATACTTCCCCGACAAGCAGGCGATCTTCACGGCGCTGCACGAGCGCCACGTCGACGGAGTGCGGCAGCTGATCGAGCGGACCACGACCGACTGCGCCACGGCCTCCATCGAGGACTTCACGCGCGAGCTGGTGGACGGGCTCGCCGACGTTCACGCACGCGACGCCGACCTGCACGAGCTCGTCTCCGTCGTGATTCCCGGGAGCGCCGACGGCTTCAAGAGCGCACTGCACGCCACGTTCGAGCACGCGGTCTCGCCGACCAAGCAAGATCGCTACGCGCCGGACGAGACCGACCGGATGCTCTTCGTCCTTCCGCACATGGTCGAAGCGTTGGTGCACGGCGTGGCTCACCCGAAGCAGGCGGCCTCGCGGGGGCGCGCCAAGGACGACGCCCTCCGAGCGGTCGCCGCGTACTTGAGGTCGCTTCCGCGCGGCGACTCCGGACCGTCCAGCCGCTACTGAAACTCGCCGGCGTTCTCTTCGGCCCACCGCTCGAAGGAGATGGCCGTCCGCCCGAGGACCCGTTCGACGCCGTCCGTGACGGTGGCGACGCGGCCTCGACATGAAGCCGGCGGCCTGGACGAACGTGAACCCCACCCCGCTCTCGCGGACGGCGAGCTCGCCGCGCGCGTGCCACGGTCCCGTTCCCACGCCGGTGTGCACGTCCAGCGTGGAGAGCTTCACGACGTGGCGGACGCCCGCGGATGCGGCAGCGACGGCGACCGCGCGATCGCGCGCGTCCAGGTCCGGGCCGTCGGTCACGAGGAAGACCGCCTCGATCCCGGCGAGCGCGGCCGCGAGCGACGAACGCGGCTTCTCGAGGTCGCCGACGTGGACGTCGACTCGGTCGCCGAAGAGCGCCTTCGCCTTCTTCGCGTCGCGCACGAACACGCATGGCCGTTCGCCGCGAGCGAGCAGGCGCCCGACGACGCGCGACCCGATGGTCCCGGTCGCGCCGAAGATCAGCGTCTTCATCGCGCGTCGCTCCAACCCTGGATCACTTCGAGCGCCAATCGCTTCTGACCAGCGACCGTGAAGTGCAACCCGTCTCCCAGGAGGAGCTCTGCAGGCGGCGGCGTCCCCAGCGCGGAGAAGACGTCGATCGCCTCGCCGTCGACGTCGCGGACGATGTGGGCGACGCGCGCCACGTCCTCGTTGCGGAAGCGGACCCCGAAGCGGCCGAGGCCCGGATGCCCCGCCACCTGCGTCTCGTCGACGGCGGGCGGCGTGATCCACACGGCACGCGCCTTCGTCTCGCGGGAGACTCGCTGTCGCAGCTCCGCGAGATTGCGTGCCGTCTCTTCCGGATGGACGAGCGTCTTGGTCGGATGAGGGCCCTGCGTCCGCGCGTCGTTCGTCCCGAGGAGGAAGAGAATCCAATCGGGCTGAAGGCCGATGACCTCGCCGACCCGAATCAGCGCATGCGTCGTCGTGTCACCGCCGACGGCGCGGACGACCACGGAGATGCCGTCGGCGGGGCGACGCATGGCGAGCACCTCGCTCAAGATCACGGCCCACGACTGCGGCTCCGACGTCAGGCTGTCCCCGAACGCGACGACCGTCGCGCCCGTGCGCAGAGGAAGCCGGTCGACCCTCGACGCCACGTCCGGGTCGGCCAGCAGCTCGCTCGCAGCCTCTCGAGCCTCGGCTCGCATGCGGCCGAGCTCGGCGGCGTAGACCTCGTGCGGAAGCCCGAGTAGCGCCGCATGGGTTTCCTCGGAGAGCAGCGCACCTCCTGGCAGCGACGCCAGCGTCCGCGCGGGTTGGAGGACCTTCAAGAGCCACCGAATCTGTTCGTTCGACATGGGTTCGAACGTGCGGCGCTCCGCCGGGCGCGTCAGCTCGCGTTGCTCGATTTGCAAGTCGTCGAAACGACTCAGGACCGTGGGCCGACGCGTGCGGCTTGCTCAGGTTCCGGGCGGCCGAGAACGACGAAGCTCCCGAATGGGCCCGCGTTCACCGACCAGCCGCAGATGAAGAAGCCTGCGACGATCGCCACCGGAAGCACGACCGAGAAGACGATCAGAACGATTCTCGAGCGAAGACTCGACGCTCGACGCTCGCGACTCCGGACGGCGTCAGGGCACGAGCAGCTCCGCCGCCGGCCCTTCCCCCTCGAGCGACCGGATGAACGCGACGAGATCCGCCTGATCGCCCGCGTCGAGATCGAGCGGCCCGATCTCGCTCGCTCCGGGGAATCCGCCCGGATGTCCGCCCTGCGCGAAGAACGCGACGACCTCCTCGAGCGTTCGCATCTGTCCGGTGTGCATGAAGCTCGGTTGGCGCGCGATGCAGCGCAGCGTCGGGGTCTTGAAGGCCCCCTCGTGGGACGCGACGACCGGTGGAACGGGCGTGCGCGTCCCGTCGCCGTAGCTGCCGTTCGCGCCCAGGGGATCGGACGCGGCGGCCGCGAACCCGACCGCCGCGCCGCGGTCGTCGACGTCGGTGAAGGCGGTCGCGACGGTGGCGGGCCGGAGGCCGACGTTGTGGAACGCGTCGTCGGTGAACCGCGGCCCCGCATGGCACTGCACGCATCCCGCGCGCCCGACGAAGAGCTCCGCGCCGCGCTGCTCGCTCCGCGAGAGCGCGCGCGAATCGCCCGCGAGCCAGGCGTCGAATCGACCCGGACCGCAGCGGAGCCTGCCGACGTACGCCGCGATCGCCTTGGCGACGTCCACGGCCACGCGCGTGACCGCGTCGCGGTCCGCCTCGCTCATCGCGTCGTAGTCGGCGGCGCCGGGCTTGCCGTGGCAGATCGCGTCGACCATCGCTCCTTCGCATCCCGCCTGGGCGGGTGCGAGCTGCGGGAACCGGAGCGCGTCGTCGAGCGGCGGCATCGGCCCGAAGACCGCCTCGTAGTCCGCTCGGTGGTGGGCGAACACCTGCTGGGCGACGTAGAGACGACTCGAGTTGAACTCGGAGGCCGCCTCCACGACGCCGAGCGCCTGGTTCCAGAGCGCGTCGCGTCGACCGTCCCAGTTGAAGAACGTAGACGCGCCGATGTCGAGGAGCGTCGGCGTCCGCCGCGCGGTCCACGCCGCCGCGAGCGAGATCTGGCGGTGCGGACTGCGGACGTCGACGAAGCCCGCCTCAGGGACGTGGCAGCTCGAACACGCGACTCGCCCTGTTTCTCCCGCGGATCCGAGCGTACCCGGACTCCCGTCGTTGTCGCGATCGAGCAGGGGCCCCGAGAGTTCCGGACTGAAGAACAACGTCTGCCCCAGTCGCTGCGCGAGCGGATCGTCCTCGAACGCGTTGCTCGGATCCGGCGTCGGCTCGAGCGCCGCGTAGTCGAGCGTGGCCAGGATCGCACGCGCGTCGTCGCTCACGACCGACTCGGGGCCGCACGCCGCGCTGCTCACGAGGCACGCCGCGAGGCACGTCGCGAGGACGACGCGCGCGGCGCGCCTCACGGCGTCGAACCTCCGTACCAATACGTCCCGCAAGGAATCGTCACGTGATCCCACGCGGGGAGCGCCTCGTCGTTGCTGAAGCCGAGGTCGTCGAACGTCCTCTCGACGTGCGACTGGTGATAGCGGCGCCAATACGCGTGCGGGCTGTTCTCCGGCACCACGCTCTCGTCGATGTCGATGTGGTAGCCGGAGGTCCCGAACACGATCCGTCGCGATCCGGCGACGAGCATCCCCGCGGGCACGACGGCGCATCCCGCCGGACGCCCCTCGACGTAGACGTAGATTCGCTTCGTCGAGGCGTACACGTCGATCTGCACCGGACGGTCCACGCCGGCGAGCTCGCCGAGCACCGGCACGGGCGTCCAGGAGACCCCGGTGTCCCACGCCATCGGCGTCTCGACGCCGGCGTGATAGCCGTGGATGTTCGCGCGGTCGCACTGCTGACTCACGCCCCATCCACGGTTGTCGCAGACCTCGATCTGCAGCTCGTGGGAGAACGAGAACGGCTGCACGACGATCGTGTCGTACGCGCCGGGCGGCTGGGCGTCGACGGGGAACGGGCCGAGGCGCGATTCGAGCGGGACGTCGTAGGAATGCGCGACCTGGTCCGGCGTGACCTCGGGCGTCTCGGTGATCCAGACCTGTGGGTACCTCCGGCTCGTGGACGGCAGGCTCGTGCTCATCGTCACGTGCAGGTACGTATCCGCGTCGAGCTGCGCGTCGACGCCTCGAGCGACCATCCGGATCGAGGTCGTGGACCCGACCCAGAACTGCCCGAGCAACGATCCGTAGGAGAACGCGTCGTCGACCGTGCTCGGGAACTCGAGGGACATCATCGCGTTGCGGAGCACGACGTTGCCGTTCCCGTCGTGGATGAGCTCGTCCATCGCGGGCCACGTGTCCGCCGGGTCGAAGCCCAGGAACCAATCCATCGCCGGATGAGGCTCGGGCGTGACCGTGGCGTACGCGCGCGCGATCGGACGGGGTCGGCTCAGCGGATCGAACTGGCCGTTGACGAACACCTCGCCCGACGCGAGCCGCGCCTCGTCGAGCGTGATCGTCGGCAGCGTGTTGCCGATGAAGCTCGACCCGGGCGCAGTGCGCGCGCCGATGTAGCTGCCGGCGAACGGGCAACCAGCGTCGAGCGCCTCGATGACGAGCGTCGTCTCCGCACGGAGACCGGGCCAGGAGACCGACGCCACGGCCGTGTTGCCCTGATGCAGGATGCGCTGTCGCTGCGCGTCCCCGGCCGCGAGCGAGTCGTGATCCGTCGCCCAGCCGTAGAAGATCCGGTAGAGCGGCACGGTGTCCGCCCCCGGCTCGGCGAGGATCGAGAGGCGCGGCGTCGCGGTGGAACCGGAGTCGCCCGCTCGCGCATCCGCCTCGGGCCCGTCCGCGTAGAACAGCACCGCGTCCGTCTCGGCGACGACGCGTCGATGGACCGTGCGGTTCCCGGTCATCGGCACGTAGAACGCGATCCCGTCGTCGCGCCATCCGGCGGCGAGCATCGCGTCGCGCTCCAGCGGGTCCGTGACGTAGTCGGCCGCGTTGTACTCCTTGGCCGGAACGGAGACGTATTCCCAGGTGTAGCCACCGCGCGCGTTCGGGTCCGCCAGTCGGTAGACGGGCAGGCGATCGACGGCGGGCGTCAGGTACACGTAGCCGAGGAGCGACTCCGCTTCGGTGCGCGCGTAGCCGTACACGTTCCCCGCGAGCGAGTCGCCGAAGCGGCCGATCGCGTCGAACTCGCGATCCTGGAGCGGACGCCCGCCGGCGCAACGGTAGATGGCGTTTCGCACCACGACCTCGCCCTGCTCGCCGACCAGGACGTCGGAGTCCGCGGGCAGCTCGTAGATGCGGTAGTCCTGAGCGCCGGCGACCGGCTCGAAGTCGATCACGGCCGTGTCGCCGCGCACGTCGACCCGGACGTTGTCGATGCGGCGCAGTTCCGGCAGCGCCCCGGGTATGAGGCATGCGCCCGCTAGGCAGGTGTACCCGTCGCCGGCTCCGCAGGGCGTCCCTTCGCATTCCGTGTCGAAGCAGTCGGGAAACCCGTCGCAGTCGTCATCGTGTCCGTCGCTGCACATCAGCTCCGTCCGCGCGCTCGGCGTGCACCTCGGCGGCCCGAGCACCCGCCCGTCCGTGCTGCAGCCCTCGAACGAAACGACGGACGCGAGCCCGATCGCGAGCAGAAGACGAGAGACGTTCGTTCTCATGCCCCCGCAGTGTCGCGAGCGAGCGAATCGGCTCACGACCCGATGCGAAAAATCCATCGGTGGCGGAACAGGGCTCAGAACGACGCACCGATCCCGAGCTGACCGGTGATCGTCCCGCGACGGACGCTCACGAAGCGCTGCTCGAACACGTAGCCGTCGGCGCCGACGACGATCGCCGAGAGCTCGAGCGCCGCAGAGAGGAACACGCGCGGACCGAACCATCGACACGCGCGCGCAGAAGCGCGCGGCGCGACCAGCGGCGCGACGAACGCGTAGCCCCCCGTCTCGGCGGCGTCGGACGGGATCCCGTGCATCCGGACGATCCCGACCGCGACGCCGAGGCTGCCCTGAAGCGCGAAGCGGTCGCGGTACAGACCGATGGTCGCGTCTGCCGCTGCGACGAGGCGCATCGCCCGGATCGTTCCGAGCGGATGCGCGGCGGACGATCGGTCACTCGCCAGCGACACCGCGACGCCGAATGGTTCCCGGAGGCCGCGATCCAATCGGATCGTCGCGCCGTACGCGCCGCGAATCGGCGCTCCATCGAGCGCGGCGCTCGCACTCACTGCGATCCACCGCCTCGGCTGCGGCGCGGGCTGCGCTTCGGCTACGGGCTCGGGCTCGGGTGCTGGTTCGGGCATCGGCTCGGGCGCTGTCTCGGGCGCAGGCACCGGCTCGGGCGCTGGCTCGACGAGCTCGATGCCCATCGCCGCGACCAACTCGGCGACGGCGATCGCCACCAGCCGCTCGCGCGCGATCGGATGCACGGTCTCGAGCTGGACCACACGCACGAGCCCCTGGTTCGTCTGCGCGTCGCGCGCCGTGAGCGTCGCGATCGATTCGTCGCAGGCGACCGAAACCTCGGTGCGCACGTCCTCCCCCTCGACGAAGCCGTCTTCCGCATCGAGCAGCTCGCCGATCTCGGCGCCCACGATGCTCCGCACTCGCCCGGCATCGAGCGTCGGGCAGACGCCGAACGCGAGCCGCACCGAGGCCTGCGCGCGCGCCTCGCCCGCCGACGCGAGAAGCGTCACGAGCAGGAGGAAGAGGCCGAATCTATGGCGGGGACCGAGGATCATCCGAGCGCGTCATCGCTCACGATCGAGGGAGGCCCCCGGAGCCTCGCACGGCTCGCCACCGTAGGACCATCGGATCGCGGGTCCTGTTCTCCTCCTACGAATGCGTGAGCCGAATCCCGCGCTCGTGGCACTGCGAGCGGCATGAGGACTTCCGTCTTGTGTGTTCTGCTCGTGCTCGCCGGCTGCGGCTCGAGCGACGATGAGGGGCGCGACGCGTCGATGGGCGATGCCGAGATCCCCACGCCCGGGCCTCCGGGGCCTCCGGGGTGCGGCCTAGCCGCAGCCGCGTTCTGCGATCCCTTCGATGCGCCCTCGTCGAGCGGTGATCGTGCGGGCGAGCTCGGGCCTCTGTGGAGCGGCGCGCGCACGACGCCGACGCTGCCTGCCGGGGGCGACGTGATCGCGATCCGCCCGGCGACGCTCCCGCTCTGCCGCGTCGGCCTCCCGGCGGCGGTGCTGCCGGATCAGGACACGCTCATCTGCGACACGATCTCGTCCCTCCAGAGCAACCACCTCCTCGTCGCGGCTGCGGCCCAGAACTACGGCCAGAACTCGTACCGGATCCGGCGCCCCTTCGACGTCGCCGCTCGCACCGGCACGATCACGTTCGACGCGTCGCTCGAGCCGGGCGGCCTGCTCGGCTGGGTCGCGGTGGCCGTCACGGCCGAGCCGACGCCCGCGCCCAGCTACAACTGGGTCCAGAACGACGAGAACGCCGGCGTCCCGCGGGACGGAATCGAGATCCACTTCAACCAGAACTGCCAGGTCGAAGGCCAGGTGAGCGTCAATCGGATCATCGTCATCGACGACTACGTCCAGACGTTCATCGAACCGAGCTTCGAGGAGCGAGGCTGCGTCCCGATGCTCCCAGGAGCCCTGAATCGCGTCGAGGTCCGTCTCTCCACCTCGCACGTCGAAGTCTGGGGATCGCCCGCATCGACGGACGGGATCACCTTCGGACCGCTCGAGCGCATGGCCGCGGCGGACATCGCCCTCCCGTTCACGCGCGGCTACGTGCACCTCACCGCGCACAACCACGCGACGCTGAAGTACTCGGACGAGACGGTCGACGCGTGGGTCGTCCGCTTCGACAACGTCGGCTTCGACGGCCCCGTGATCGAACGCTTCCGCGAGGCGGAGGTGCCCGATTCACGAACGGCCGGATCGGACGGATCGATGAACGTCGGCTACCTGCTCGGGGATCTCGCCACGGACGACTGGGGCGATCCACTCGACTTCTCCTCGATCGACGTGACCGGCGCCACGACCGCCCGCATCGCGCTGACCGCGTGGATCGGCCTCGGCGAGCCGAGAGACTACGTCCTGAACTACCGAATCAACGGCGGAACCGCGCACACGTACCGACTCGACGCGGAGCAGCTCGCCTTCATCGATTCGAAGGTGGTGCAGGGAACGATGCCCTTCGTACTGGAAGTCGATCCGTCCGAGCTCCACTCGGGCGTGAACAGCATCGCGTTCGCGACGACGGATGTGCCGATGGCGTATCCGCCGATCGCGTACAACGTGGAGCTCGTCGTGGAGGTGCCGTAGGGCGGCAGGGCGCCGCTCCTCGGACGACGGCACGTCCGACCGCCGGTTCCACGCGACCTCGTCCGCCGGCTGCGTCCAGGTCAGCCGTGCGCGGCGATCGCGCGGAGCCATGTCGCGCGATCGCGATTCGCGCGGCGGTCGAGATCTCGAAGCTCGTCATCGGCTGACAATCGTGGGCACAACGGACATGCGTCGCGCGACGAACGATCTCGTCGGCGCTCGACAGGAACAGGTCGCGGTGCGCGGTCTCGAAGCGGCCTTCGACGTGCGAGACGAGCCAGTTGCGATCGACCCAGATCGAGGTCGTGCCCGCTGGACGCTCGAGGCGATACGTCCGGGGGTGCGTCGAAGATCTCGGCCATCGGCGCGACAATACCGACGAGGCGCAAAGGCGGGAACCGAGATCGCACGCGCCTCCAGGGACGACCGTCGAGGTGGAACGAAGGCCGCGAAACGAGAAACCCCGCTGCCGTCGAATGACGGGAGCGGGGTTCGCGACACAGATGCTTGGCTCCGGATGGCGTGGGCTTCGTCAAAACGCTCGGCTGCACGGGGTGAGAGCGCGCCGGGTCTGCGGGGATGGTTTTCGAGGGGGAGCCGAGAGCGCGGAGGGGATGGTGGTGGCTGGGATCGGCATCGACGGGCGGCGGGGCTTGGTGAACGGGTCGAGAGCCCCTACTTACGGGGTACATCCGGGGTGGCGACCCGGAAGTCGCCGCGGAAGTTGACGGCCGGACCGCGGAAGTCGCCGGGGAAGTCGGCCGGCCTTGCGACACGCGAGACTGGGGCGCGCTCGTTGGCCCCTGTCGCGTCGACGATCCCGGCTGGGATGACGAGCGCGGTCGCATCAGCGGGTGCGCCCGTGGGCGAAGCTGGGCCGGCCCGGCAAGCCGAGCCGCGGGAACCCGGTAAAGGACAGCATGAAGGACAGCCGCGCGAGGGTGTCCTTTAGAAACCCCTCGTAAATGCGGAGGATTGGGCGCTCTATGGCCACCGCAGCTAGCGGCGTCACGGACGATGTCCTCTAGCGTCGGCGAACCCGAGACCGAACGGGAACGCCGCGTCGTCGGCTGGGCGACCAGCGCGAACAACGACACCGCGCTCGCCCTCGATGCCCTGCGTACCGCCCTCATCGCACGACGGCCTCCGCCCGGCCTCGTGCACCACTCCGACCGCGGAACTCCCTACGCAAGCAGGGATTACCGTCGCGCCCTCGAGCTCGCAGGCATCGTCGCCAGCATGAGCAGAAAGGGCGACTGCTGGGACAACGCCGTCGCCGAGAGCTTCTTCGCGACGCTCGAGACCGAGGCCTTCGGCGACTTCGTGCCCGAGAACCTCGAGGATGCTGAGCGCCTCATCCGCGACTACATCGAGCGCTACTACAACACCAAGCGCAG
>Ga0075163_10013736_pt1 | contig 10481 bp, 11 predicted proteins | sample JI1023141ADNA_FD_71478 | JGI IMG/M metagenome (GOLD analysis project Ga0075163, IMG submission 71478) | Wastewater effluent complex algal communities from Wisconsin, to seasonally profile nutrient transformation and Carbon sequestration -... | ecosystem: Engineered > WWTP > Effluent > Algae... | reverse complement strand
GCGGGGTCCAGCACGGCGGCCATGGCCACGTGCATGTGCATCTTGGGCGTCTCTAGGTAGAGGAAAGACGCGTCGAGTCCGGAGAGGCGTTCCACGCGGGCGAGTGTGCATGGTCCCGCGCTGGATTTCAGCCCCTACCTCGCCGCAGCGACTGAAATCGCGCGGGGGCGCTCACATCTGGAAGCAATAGTAGCGGTGCACCACCGTGCAGGCGCCGCCCGTACCGCTCTGGGTCCACGTCACGTCCGTACCGCCGGTGTTGCCGTAGGCGCCGTTGCCGGCGGTGGACGTCCAGTCGCTGCAGTCATTGCCATTCCAGTGCTCGCCGGCGCCCGTGGTGTTGGTGAACGGGATGTTGTTGCTCACCTCCACGCCAGTCTCGGTCCAGACGAAGCGCGCATCGATGGTGCCGTCCGTGAGGTCGCCCCAGCTGTCGGCCAAGATGATGCCCCCGTTGCTGCCCGATGGCATGACCCACGGAATGGTGGAACGAGTGAAGCGCGTGGAGGGCGAGCCGGTGCTGTCGCTCAGCCAGACGCGGTAGGTCCCGGGGAGGCCGGCCATGTCGGCGAGGCCCTGACAGAAGGCGTCGGCCCCGGCGAGACCGCCGATGTTGCCGTTGTTCCCGACGCTGGTCGTGAACGCCCAGCGGCCGAACACGCAGGCGTTGCTCACGCACATCGCGCCCGTCGCGCACTCGGCGTGGCTCGAGCAGAAGGTGGGGCAGGCGGCGGCGGAGCCCGTGCACTGGTAGGTCCCGCAGGCGGTCTGGTCGTCCGCGAACTCGTCGGCCGGGCAGTCCACACCGCTTCCGTCGCAGGTCTCGGTGAAGTCGCAAGCCCCAGCGCTCGGGCGGCAGGTGACCTCGGCCCCGGTGCCCACCACGGCGTCGCTGGGGCACGCCGCGCTGCTCCCGGTGCACAGCTCGGGCAGGTCACACACGCCCGCGGCGGCGCGGCACTCGGTGGCGCTGTCCGCCAGCGCATCGCTCGGGCAGGCGGCCGAGCTACCGTCGCAGGTCTCGGCCACGTCACACACGTCGGCGGCCGGGCGACACTCGGTCCCCTCGCCAAGCAGCTGGTCTACGGGGCACGCGGCCGAGGTTCCCGTGCAGGTCTCGGCCACGTCACACGCGTCGGCAGCCGCGCGGCACACCGTGGCGACGTCGGCCAGGATGCACTCGCCGCTGCTGCTGCAGGTGGCGGACTCACACATTCCGTCGCAGGCGGACTCGCAGCAGACGCCGTCCACGCAGTACCCGCTCTCGCAGCCCGCCGCGGCGGTGCAGGACCCCCCTAGCGGAGCCGGCGAGGTCGCGTCCATGACGGCGGCGTCCATGGTGGGTGGACCGTCACCCGCCCCGCAACCAGGCACGGTGAACAGCGCGACGAGAGCGAAGCCGAGGGGACGGAACGTGCGCAAGGACATGGAGGTCTCCTGTGGGCGAGCTGGTGCCCATCGTCCCGTCAGTGCCGGTCGAGCACGTTTCGATCACGAGTTTCGACACACGAAGCGAGCACGCGGTCGGGGCGGACGGCGCTACGCAGACGCGGCCACGAGCGGCCTCAGCTCGGCAACGCTAGGGCGGGATCGGCGCGGTTCGGAGCAGCGATCTCAGTGTACGCGGCCACCACGCGCGCAACGTCCTGCGCGTGCTCGGAAGGGACGAGAAAGCGATGCACCAAGCGGCGCCGGCTGTTGCGGCTCAGCTGCGCGCTGGTCCACGTGATGGTGCCGGCGAAGCGCGTGTCGGGATCGGCGGAGAAGCGCGGCAAGGCGGCGCACTCCACCAGGAACGTGTTGGCGACCACCCCGGAGAGCGCAGGCTCGGGGTTCAGGATGTAGATTCGGTCCCCCAGCATCACCATGCTGCGCGTCATGTGAAGCCGGCGGCGGGGGTGGCGGACCAGGGCGGCATCCCGATGGCTGAAGACCGCCTGCATGCCCGCGCCCCACGCCACCGCCCAAGCCGCCGCGAGCAGCAGCGCGCGCTCGTCCTGGGTGCCGAGGCCCGCCACCAGCGCCACGCACACGGTGGTGAGCGCGGTGACCATGAGCGTCAGGCTCCAACCGGGCCCCGGCGCAGCGCGCACCACGTCCGGCCACGCCTCGGCGCTGTACTCCCAGCTGGCCACCTGCAGTGACGGGTCGCTCTCGAGCAAGGCGCGGATGCGCTTGCGCGTGGGCCCCTCGAGCGCCACCACGAAGACGCAGACGGCGAGCACCGCGCCCGGCATGGCGAGCGTGATGGGCGCCTGGGCGAGATAGGGATACAGGAACGCCACCGCCCCGAGGGCGGTCCCGATGGCCACCGTCCCGTAGGCCATGGCGCGGAGCGAAGGGCTCATGCCGAGAGTGTGCACGCGAACGGCGCACCGCGGCGAGCGTTCCGCGCCACCCGCTCGCTATTCCAGCTCGAACACCGTGCGGACCACGATCATCACGTCCTTGTCCACGGTGCTGCGGTCGTAGACGCCGTCCCACGACACCGCCGTCTCGTCGGCCGCGTTGACCTGCACCACCCCGATGCGCGCCGACACCAGCCGGCCGAGCCGACCGCCCGCGTGCGTGGCCACCTGCTCGGCGCGCTGGCGAGCGTCTTCGGTGGCCTCGCCCACGAGGCGGATCTTCACGTCCCCGAGCTCCGTGTAGATGTACTCGGGGTCGCTCGAGGCGATATTGATGCCCTCTTGGATGAGCTGCGTGATGTCCCGCGAGACGCGGCCCACGAGCGCGATGTCGCTGCTGGTGACCTCCACCTGCTGCGTGAGGCCGTAGCCCAAGATGGTCTCGTTGAGCTCGATGCCGTTGCTGTCGTAGGGGTGCATCTCGCGGGTGATGGCGGAGCGCACCGTGATGGCGTCGTCGGGCACGCCCTGCTCTTGCAGGAACGCGCGCACGCGGGTGATGTTGCCCGTCAGGATGGTGTACGCGTCGACCAGCGTGGCCCCACGCGTGGACACCTCGGCGGACCACATGGCGCGATCACTGGTGATGCGGCTGCGCGCCGAGCCCGCCACCTCGATGCCGTCGCGGTGCTTCACGTCCACGTAGTGCACGAAGGCCTTGGCGAGGATGGCCGCCGAACCGACGATGGCCAGCGCCACGATGACGCGGCCGATGAGATGCCGCGCCGGGGGAGTTGGCACCGACGTAGGAGGGGGGGATGCCGCAGGCGGAGACGGTTCGGTCATGGGTCGCCGAACGCTTGGGGTCGGCGTGACATTCCCGGCATACTGGCCCGATGCACACGACGCCGCGCTCACTCGCCGTCTGGGGAGTCATCACCTTTCTCCTCGGGTCCGTCTCGCCGCGCCCTGCGGCCGCCGACCTGGTGGACGACCCCGTGGGCTTCGAGGAGACCTCGTGGCTGGTGGCCGACGGCCAGATCACCGGGATGGCGTTCGCGCCCGACGGGTCGAACCGCCTGTTCCTCACGCGCAAGGGCGGCGAGGTGCGCATCGTGCAGATCAACGCGGGTGGCGGCGGGACGCTGCTGCCCACGCCCTTCGCGACCATCTCGCCCATCGAGACCAACAGCGAGTGCGGGCTGATCGGCATGGCCTTCGATCCCGACTTCACGAGCAACGGCTTCATCTACTTCTTCGTGACGGTGTCGGACAGCGAGCAGCAGATCATCCGCTACACGGCCACGGGCAACACGGGCGGCAGCAAGACCACCATCATCGAAGGCCTGCCCACTGATGGTGAGAACCACGACGGCGGTGCCATCGGCTTCGGTCCGGACGGCATGCTGTACTGGGCCATCGGCGACCTGGGCAACGGGACCGGCGTGGACAACGACCTCGCCTCCATGGCCGCCAAGGTGGGCCGCGCGCGCCGCGATGGCTCGGTGCCGGGCGACAACCCGTTCGTGGACGGGCCCAACGGCAACGCGGACTACATCTTCGCGCGGGGCTTCCGCAACCCCTTCACCATGACGTTCCAGCCCACCACCGACCTCTTGTGGTTGAACGTGGTGGGCACCAGCTACGAGCAGGTGTTCGTGGTGCGCTCGGGCGACCACGCCGGGTACAACGACTACGAGAACGACCAGCCCGCTGGCTACATCACGCCCACGCTGGTGTACCGCACGGGTGGCACGCGCGTGGTCACGCTGGCCGACGACGGGGCGGTGCGCAGCGGGGGCGTCATCACGTTCACGACCACCAACGGACATCGCTTGCGCCAGGGCGAGCGCATCGTGGTGACGGGGGTGCAGGACACCAGCTTCAATGGCACGTTCTACGTGGCCGACGGCTCGGGGAGCGTGACCGATCCCAACTTCACCGTGGTGGATCCGGGCCCGGATGCGAGCAGCACGGGCGGCGAGCTGAACACGATGAACCAGGGCCGCACCGTGGGTGGTGGCACCTTCTACGACGGCACCCTGTTCCCCGAGTCCTACCGAGGGAACTTCTTCTACGGCGACTACATCGACGGCCGCATCATGCGCGCGGCGGTGGGGCCGGGCACCACCGTGCAGAGCGTGGACTACTGGTCCAACAGCCTGAACGCGCCCATCGACCAAGCCGTGGGCCCGAACGGCGCGCTCTACTCGGCGAGCTACAACGGCACCATCTATCGGACCGTGTACGAGAGCGCGACGCAGGGGCTGGTGGTCTCGCAGCAGCACGTGCGCCTGCTCGAGGGGGGTGCGGTGGCGTTCTCCGTCTCGCTCGCGATGGCGCCCGCCGGAAGCGTGACCGTGAACGTGGCACGCACCGCGGGAGACTCGGACGTCACCGTCCCGTCGGGCGCGACGCTGACGTTCACCGCCGGCAACTGGATGGACCCCCAGCCCGTCCGGCTCGAGGCGGCCGCCGACGCCGATGGCGACCCCGATCAGGCGACGCTGACCGTGAGCTCGACCGGCCTCACGAGCGTGCCCGTGACGGTGAACGTGACCGACAGCGCGACCCTGGTGCTGACGGTCAGCCCCACCACCGTGAACATCCCGGAGGGGAGCTCGCGCACCTTCACCGTGCGCTTGGCGGACGCGCCGGACGACGACGTGACCGTGACCGTGAGCCGCAGCAGCGGCGACAGCGACGTGACCGTGGCCTCCGGCGCGAGCCTGACGTTCACGCCAGCCAACTACGCCACCACGCAGACCGTGACCATCGCGGGTGCGACGGACGCTGACAGCGACAACGACGTGGCGACCATCTCGGTGGCCGCGGCGGGCGCTGGCACGCGCACCGTCATGATCAACGTGGTGGACCGTACGGGCCCGGGCTTCGACGGAGGCGTCACCGACGACCTCGGCGTGAGCGACAGCGGGACGGGTGACAGCGGAACGGGCGACGGAGGCACCGAGCCGGGCAGCGGGGGTGGCTGTGGTTGCCGCGTCACGAACGGTGGCAACGAGGCCGCGGCTCCGCTGGGCCTCTTGATGCTGGGTGTGATACTGGCACGCGCGCGCCGGCGTCGGCGCTGAGTCGAGACCGGGCAACATGGACACCCTCCGCATCATCGAGTTCTGGGCAGCCGCGGCGTGGGCCGACGGCGAAGTGCACGCGGCCGAGGCGGCTGCCATCGAGCGCCTCGTCAACGCGAGCCCCGAGCTGACGCGCGGAGAACGGGAGCGCGCCTTCGCGATGCTGGCGTCGCCTCCGAGCGTGAGCGTGGACGCCGTCACCAAGCTCGACCGCATCACGCGGCAAGGCATCTACCGCGCCGTGCTGGGCATCGCGCAGCTGGACGGGGTGCTGCACGAGCAAGAGCGCGCGTTCATCTCGCGCATGCGCGCGGCGCTCCAGCTGGACGAAGCCACGCTGGCCGGTATCGAAGCCGAGTACGGCGTCAGCCTGCCTTCGGCGTAGCCCCCACGACCGCTGCTATGGTCGATCACCCCACCAGGACTCGTCCGGGTCGCCGGTGGTGAGCGTGTACTCCTCGCCCCTGTAGATCATCGTGTCGCCGTCTCCCAGCGTGGCGGAGCTCGGCGGCACCGTTCCCTCGCTGGTGAGCTCGACCACGCCCCTCGACACGCGATACGTGAACGTCATGTACGTGTCCGCGTCGTGCAGCTGCGCTGCGCACTGGGAGAACAAGAACCGCGGCGCGGTGCACGCCCCATAGCTGTTGTCTGACCCAGGGGGACAGTTCGGATTCGGCCCGAGCCACACGGTACCATCCAGCGCGCATTCATCGGCTTCGCAACCGGAGAGGAGCGCCCCGATGAGGAGCGCGAGCATCCGGGCGGGGTGCTTCCGCCCGCCGTGGAGGCTGACTCTGAATGATGTGGACACGATTCTCCTCGGGAAGTGACTCAACTTGGCACACACGTCGCGTTGCGAGTCTCAAAAAGCACGTCACGAGCCAGATGGCGCGGATGGGTCATCCTACGTGTAGATGAAACCCCTTCTCTCCGACGACAGTGCAGTCCTCTTCGAGCGTGGCTTGCTGCTGCGCGGGGTGCTGGCCATGGGCACGCTGCCCGAGACGGTGCGCACGGCGGTGGCTGCGGCGGGGGCGGGCATGCTGGACCACCGGCAGCTGCTCGTGTTCGGCCATGCGGGGAAGCGTATGTGGAGTGCGCTGTGTGCGGAGCGGCCGCCGCCTTGGAGCTCGGCGAATCCGGTGGACGACTTCTCGCTCGATTCGGTGCGTGCGCACCTCGAGGGCGAGCTGGGGGTGCAGCGCTGGGCGCCGCTGTATCCGGGGACCACGCTGGTGCCGTTGCAAGAGCTGGGCACGTTGTTGGGGTGGCACCAGGCGTCGCCGCTGCTGGTGGGCATCTCTCCGGAGTTCGGGACGTGGTTTGCGTACCGCGCGGTGGTGGTGGCGGACACCGAATTGCCGGTCACGCAGGCGAGTGAGGGACGGGTCTCGCCGTGTGAGACGTGTGTGGAGAAGCCGTGCCTCGACGCATGTCCTGGCGCAGCGCTGACCACGGGGACGCTGTCGATTGGGCGCTGCGTGGACTTCCGCGTGGCGGATGGGTCTCCGTGTGCCGACCGGTGTGTGGCGCGCGAGGCTTGCCCGATCGGGGTGGAGCACCGGTACGAGCGGGACCAGATTGGGTATCACTACGGGGCGTCGCTAGCGACGATTCGGAGCTGGAGGGGCTCGACGCCGCCGCAGGGGTGAGTCGCGCTCAGACACGTAGTCGTTGGCGTGGTCGTGGTCGTGGACGTTCGTGGACGTTGACGGCGACGGACGGCGACGGCGACGCCTCTTCACGATCCGTGCCCCCATCCCGCGCTTCCTCGTACGGATGCCGTCTCTGGATGGAGGGGGAGACGGTTTTCGTCGCCGTCGCCGTCGCCGTCAAGGACCACGACCACGACCACGACCACGACTTCGTTGACGTGGAGTTGGTGGTGAACTTTGGAGGGGCCGGCCCCCGGCCGGGGATCTGCTATGGTCTCGCGCGCCGCGATGAACGCTGGCGGGGGCCCCCGGCCCAAGGAGACGAGCGATGCGAATTGGACTGGTTGGTGGTACGGGGCGTGAAGGCACCGGGTTGGCGCTGCGCTGGGCGCGCGCGGGGCACGAGGTCTTCATCGGCTCGCGCGAGGCGGAGCGTGGCGTGGCCAAGGCCGCAGAGCTGGGCGCGGAGCACGGCATCACGCTGACCGGCGGCGACAACCTGGGCGCCTGCGCGCACGGTGAGGTGGTCATCGTGACGGTCCCCTACTCGGCTCACGCCCCCACGTTCACGTCCATCCGCGAGGCCGTGGCCGGCAAGATCGTGGTGGACATCACCGTGCCGCTGAAGCCGCCCAAGGTCCGCTCCGTGCACCTGCCCGCGGGCCAGGCCGCCGCGCTCGAGTCGCAGGCCATCTTGGGTGAGGACGCCACCGTGGTGGCCGCGCTGCACCACATCAGCTCGGAGCACCTGGGCGACCCGCACCACACGTTCGACTGCGACGTGCTGCTGTGCGGTGAGAAGGACGCGCGCGAGACGGTCGCGAAGCTGATCGAGGACCTCGGCCTGCGCGCCATCGAGGCGGGCACGCTCGAGAACGCCGTGGCGCTCGAGTCCATCACGCCGGTGCTGCTCTTCATCAACAAGAAGTACGGCGCCACCGCCGGCCTGCGCATCACGGGGATGCCCACGTGAGCCAAGCTCCCGGGGCGCTCACCGTCGGCGCACGCGTGCAGTTCACGGCGCTCCCCGGGATTCCGCTCGTGCAGACGGGCGACGCGCTCGCGCCCTTGATCCAGGCGGCGCTGCAGCGCGCAGAGCTCACGCTCGAGGCCGGCGACGTGCTGGTGGTCACCTCCAAGCTGTTCTCGCGCAGCGAGGGGCGCTTCGTGGACATGGGCCAGGTGATTCCGTCCGACGAAGCGCGCGCGCTCGGCGCGGAGCTCGAGAAGGACCCCGCCCAGGTGGAGCTGATCCTGCGCGAGAGCGTGGGCATCTCGCGCAAGCGGCCGGGCGTGCTGGTCACGCGGCATCGCCTGGGCTTCATCTCGGCCAACGCGGCCATCGACATGAGCAACGCCTCGCCGGCCAACGCCGCCGAAGGCACGGGGCCGTGGGCGCTGCTGCTGCCCGAGGATCCGGACAAGAGCGCGCGCGCGCTGCTCACCGAGCTGGGCACCGCGGGTGTGGGCCTGGTGGTCAGCGACTCGTTCGGGCGGCCGTTCCGCGTGGGCACCGTGGGCGTGGCCGTGGGCGTGGCGGGCATCCCGGCGGTGTTCGACCAGCGCGGGCGCCATGACCTGCACGGGCGCGAGCTGCAGTACACCATCACCGCGCTGGCCGATCAGCTGGCCGCCGCGGCGGACCTGGTGGCGGGCCAGAGCGACGAAGCGCGCCCCGTGGTGCACATCCGCGGCCTGCGCTTCACGCCGAGCGACAGCCACACGCGCGAGCTGCTGCGCGACCCCGAGGTGGACCTGTACGCATGACTCCGTTCCGTCACGTGGTGGCGCTGGCTGGAGGAGTGGGCGGATCACGCCTCGCGCAGGGCCTCGCCCGCGCCCTGCCCCCAGAGGCGCTGACGGTGGTGGTGAACACGGGCGACGACCTGGTGCACGTGGGCCTCACCGTGTGCCCTGACCTCGACACGCTGATGTACACGCTGAGCGGGCTCGGCGACCGCGAGCGCGGCTGGGGTCTGCGCGACGAGAGCTTCCGCGCGATGGAGATGCTGGGCCGCTACGGGGGGCCGACGTGGTTCGCGCTGGGAGACCGCGACCTCGGCACGCACTTGGCGCGCACCATGCAGCTGGCGGCCGGGGCCTCGCTGACCAGCGTGACCGCACACCTGTGCGCGAGCGTGGGGGTCCACACGCGCCTGCTGCCCATGAGCGACGGCACCCGCAAGACCATCATCGAGACCACCGACGGAGAGCGCCTGCCCTTTCAGGACTGGCTGGTGGGTCGGCGCGCGGTCCCGCGCGTGAAGAGCGTGACGCGCGTGGGCGAGGGTGTCGCCACGCCCGAGGTGCTGCGCGCGCTCGACGACGCCGACCTGGTGGTGGTCTGTCCGAGCAACCCGTACGTCTCCATCGACCCCATCCTGGAGCTGCCAGGCGTGCGCGAGCGCGTGGCCCAGAAGCGGGTGGTGGCGCTCAGCCCCATCGTGGGCGGCCGGGCCGTGAAGGGTCCGCTCGGCACCATGATCCCGGACCTCATGGGCGTGCCCGCGAGCGCCGCCGCCATCGTGCAGCACTACGGCGGACTGCTGAGCGCGCTGGTGGTGGAGCACGGCGACGCCATCGACATCGCGCTGCCGTGCCGCGAGACGCGCACCGTCATGGGCGACGAGCACGACCGCGAGCGCTTGGCGCGTGAGCTGCTGGCCTTCGCCGCCGAGCTGCCATGAGCGGCTGCGTCGCGGTGGTGCCGGTGAAGGGCTTCGCGCGCGCCAAGTCGCGGCTGGCCAGCGCGGTGCCCGAGGCCGAGCGCCATGCCTTCGCGCGCAGCTGCTTCGAGCACGTGCTGGGGGTCCTCGAGCAGCACCCGGGCGTCCATCGCGTGATGGTGGTCTCGAACGACCCCGAGGTGCTGGCCGCCGCGCGGGCGCGCGGACACGTGCCGCTCCGAGACCCGGTGAATGCGGTCCGACTCAACGAGGTGGTGGACAGCGCATTGGCCCTCGCGGTGGAACAGGAGGCGGACGCGGCGCTGGTCTTGATGAGCGACCTACCGCTGCTGAGCGCGAGCGACCTGGACGAGCTCTTGGCCGGTGATGCGGCGCTCGCGCTGGGACCCGACCGCGCGGGCGCGGGCACGAACGCGCTGGTAGCGCGCCCCCCCGACCGGATACCCACGTGCTTCGGTCACCCGCAGAGCTTCGAGCTGCACCAGGCGCGCGCGGCGACGCTCGGGTGCGAGGCGCGCATCGTGGTGACGCCCGGCATCGCTGGCGACGTGGACACGGCCGAGGACTACGCCGAGCTGAGACGCCGCGGAGCCTGACGGCCGGAGCAAGATGCATGGGCGCCGCCGGCGTTCGCGCAGACGGACGTGCGGACGGCTCCTCGGAGGGCTAGCCTGAAGGGAAGCGACGCGGTGACGT
>Ga0075163_10013735_pt1 | contig 10481 bp, 3 predicted proteins | sample JI1023141ADNA_FD_71478 | JGI IMG/M metagenome (GOLD analysis project Ga0075163, IMG submission 71478) | Wastewater effluent complex algal communities from Wisconsin, to seasonally profile nutrient transformation and Carbon sequestration -... | ecosystem: Engineered > WWTP > Effluent > Algae... | reverse complement strand
ATGTTGTAGTAGCATTCCCTACTGGAACTTCAGTTAATATAGGTAGATACTATGCTTCTGTAGCTTCAACAGACGCTGTTTATAGAATTCTTTCTACGACAAGTACAGCACTAGCAATAATTTTAACATCAACAGGATCAAGTAATACTTGTGCTCTTGTTCCTTGTTCATCTTAATTATGAGTAAAACTTTAATTGTAAGACTTAAAAAAGCGGGAAATAGAATTAGTACATTTTCAATAAAGGATAGCTTTGGAACTGTACTAATTCCCTCTATTTCCAAGAATGAGTTAATTGAAGGTATTTCATTAACAGTGGAAGATAATGTCTATTTTTTAACATTGTCATCTACTAATGCAAGAAAATGTTGTTCTAAGGAAATAAAGATTCCTTTGTCCACAATTACTAATCAAGAGTTAGTTGATATGGAATTTGAAAGTTTAAATACTGCTTCTTTATGGAAACATCTGACAAATCTTCAATTATACAATAATTTCTATGGATGTATTCATCCTTATGTAATTGAGTATCCATTTTCTTACCAGCTTTATGATGAAATTTTACAGAATATAAAAGACAATACGAAGGTATACACTTACCTTTCTGCTATAGTTGGAGTTTCTGATGATAACAGAAGAATTGAAACAGATGACAGATATTTCAACAAAGCTCTTATTTATAATAATCAACAGTCTACAGGATTATTAGAATTGGAAAATAAACCTGTAAATAATTTAAAAGCATATCTAGCTTATCCTAAATATAATACAACTAGTAAAGCAATTAATTTTACAAAAAGTGATAATATCTATCAGTATAATGATTTCTGGAATATTGTAAAAGATCTAAGAGTTCCTTTGTTTACAACCTCTTGTGAATCTATGTCAATAGATAAAGAAATTAATCAAGCTAATATGGATTATTCTGTAAGATCCTTTAAAAAAGACACTATTAGGGCTAAAGAAGTTAAGGTAAGACATACCCTTGACAATGCTTCTGATATTCACTTAGTTTCACAATTTATTATTGCTCCAGCTCAAATATCATACTAATGAAAAAGAAAATCAAAAAAGCCCAAATGGGTTCTATGTTAGAATCAATTGATTTAACTAAGATTACTCCTAAGGAGAAAGTTCCTACTTTTAAAACAGAGAAGGAACATATTGCTTATTATAAAAATAAGGCTGTGTCTCAAATGGCCCCAGATGATCAGCAATTTTATAATGACATTGTTGCTGGAAAAGTTAAAAATATTGATACTGATAGCTTTATAGCTTTAAGAAACCCAACTGCAATTCCTGCTTTTAAGAAAAAAACATATTTGGATACATATCCAGAAGGTAATGTATTGGGTAGAAATTATCATAGTTTTCAGAATGGTGGAGAATTAGATGATAATTGGATCTTTAATGAGAAAGTAAAAAGGTATCAGGAATTATATAAAAATAGACCTGTAGGAAAAGCATTCCAAAATGAAGATGTTTATTTAAGAAAAGGCCTTAAACAAATTAAAAAGGATATTTTCAAAGAAGCCGGAGAAAAGCAGAAAGTAATAGAAAGTAATAGAGGTCAATGGGATTATCCTGGGCAAGTAACAAAAGTGAATTCAAATCAGATTACAATGCAAGGACTAATGTCCCCTGTATTAGGAGTTTCTGATACAGGAGATACCCAACTAATGTTTCCAAATCAAGATTATAAGTTTGATGGTAATTCAGTAACTGAATATCCTTTAAACAAAAAAGCCAAAAAAGGACAAATGGGTTTAAATATCCAAGGAGATATGCAGAATCCTAATCAGCTGCCTCCATTAAATTGGGGCAGTCAGAATGTCTTTGCTCCTGGGCAGTTTACACAAGCAGGACAGTTTAATCAATTTGCAAATAGACCTACTCCTGAATTTGCTCAAGGCCCTACTGGTCAAAATATAGGTCAAAAATTAGGAGGGCTTCCAGGAATTTTGAATACTGCTACTTCATTAATTGGAGGAATTCAGATGATGGGACAAGCTAAAGAAAATAAACAAGAAGCCTTAAAAGGATATAAGTTAGCCAAACTTACTAGAAAAGCAGCTAATCTAACTCCCGAAAGAGTTGAGAGAAAATACTGGAGACCAGAAGATCAAATAATTGATCCCCAAGAAATGGTTAATTCCTATGGAACAGGTACAAATTACCTAGCTAAAGATGGTGCTAAATTACAAAATGGAGGATTCCTTAATCAGTTCCAAAATTTAGGTTACGGAAGAACAGGTAATTTAGGTCAAATGCTAGGTAGTGCTATTGGTGGTGGAGGAGGCACTCCTTCTGGTGCAAGCATAGTTGGATCCACTATTGGAGGAGCTGCTGGTAGTTTATTAGGGCCATTAGAGAAAGCTGCTGGTTCTTTTATTGGAGGAGCAATTGGTGGAATTGCAGGAGGACACACTCAAAAAATGACAAATCGTTATAACAGAAGAGCAGGTAATCAACTTGAAGCTGCTGCTTTTGAATCAGGGTTTGATTCTATTAAAAACCAATATACAGGATTTATGCAAGAAGGAGGAGAAATACCTATGAATGATCAACTACAAACTCAATGGGGAGGTGAAGCAGAAACAGTTTCTGTAAATCCTTACTTACCATCAGGAGGAGAAAGTGTTTTATTCAGAGGACAATCCCATGATAATGGGGGAATTGGAGTTAACTTTGGAGGTAACAATGTAGAAGTTGAAGGAGGAGAACCTGCTGTAAAACTTAAAGACGGGGGCACTTCTGAGAGCTTAGTAGTATTTGGTAATATGAAAATACCTGATTATGGAATTGCAGAATTAGGAGATAAGAAAGCTAAAGGTAAAAAATTCAAGAATTACATAAATGATTTGAATGAATCTGAAGCTAAACAAAATAAGCTAATTGATAAGAATGTGAAATTAATAAATGACACAGATATGATTACTGCTTTTGACAAACTTAAAATGTCATCTGGAAAAGCTATGCTTGAGGGAGCAGGGATGAATATGAAAGAAATAGCTAGAAAGAAAGAAGTAGCTGCTAATGTGCAGAATGCTATTCTGGAAACAGCAGAAGAAATGAATTTAGATAGTGATTCATTAGCTAAAGGAAAAATTAAGAAAGCCAAAAAAGGCACTTATGAAACAGCTCAAGATGGTAAATCTATAGCTAGATCTGAGATGGAGAAATATCTATGGGATGGTTGGAAAGTAGATCCTACAAATCCAAACAGACTAATGAAAACTACTAAAACTGATGGTAAGTCTAAAACAGTTTATATGGGAGCTCCTGGAAAAGGTTCTGAAGAATTTAACAGAGCTTTTGCAGCAGCTAGAAAATCTAAAAAAGAAGAATTTACATTTGGGAATAAGAAATTTACAACTGATCTTTATAAAGGAAACTCTAAAACTGTGACAACTCCTGGGTCTGAAATGACTGATTATCTAGATATTATAGATCCTCAAGCTCAGAGTATAGTTCCAACTGTACAAGGTCAACCTACTTCTAACCCCCAGACATTTAATCCTGAAGGAGAAAAGAATAGATTTGACTTTATGAGTGTGATTAATGCAGCTTTGCCTTATTTAAGACCCACTAACCAAGTAGGACTAAATCCTAATCAATTAGCTGGAGAAAGATATGCATTATCCACAAATCAATTAGAACCTGTTCAGGCCCAATTGTATAATCCTCTTTTAGAGCAAGTAAGTGATATTTCGCTACAGGATCAAATGAATGCAAATCAAGCTGATTTCAATGCTATCTCAAGGCAAGTAGATAATCCTGGGGCTTTAGCTTCTTTGGCTGCTCAGAAATATCAAGCTAATTCCCAAGTTCTAGGGGAACAATTTAGATTTAATCAGGCTCAGAGACAAGGCACATTCAATAGAAACAGAGGTACTTTAAATGATGCTCAATTGAAGAATTTAGGCATTCTGGATCAACAATATGTGAGACAATCTCAAGCTAAGAGTAATACTAAAGCTACAGCTCAGTCAGCCCTAAACTCAATTTCTTCTAAAATACAGCAAAACAAGCTGGAAAACAGAACTTTAGGGGTTTATGAGAACTTGTATAATTACCGTTATTTACCTAATGGACAGGCTTTCAATTTGAATCAATTGGCAGATTTCCAATTCCCTTCTAGTGGTCAAAACAATCTTAGTTATTTGGATTCTATGGTTCCTAAAGGAAGTGAGCCTGAATTCAATTCAAGAGGACAACTTAAAGATGTTGGTAGAAAGCAGAAATCGAGAAATGGCTCATTAGTAAAAGCTATCAAAAATCTCTAATTCCTTCAGTTATACCAGATTAATAATTTCCATTAGAAGATTTGGTATATATAATAAAACCCGTTAAATTTGCTAATTAATTCATATGGCCTCATTTACAGATAGATTACCAGAGTTCAACCCCTATATACAGCAGTTGCCAGTTGAGGCAATGGTGCAGGTAGGGGTACAGAAACAAGCTCAATATGACCAAGGATACCAAAAAATCCAAAGTAATATTGATCAGGTTGCTGGTATGGATGTTATTAGAGATATAGATAAATCTTATCTTCAATCCAAACTTAATACCCTAAAAGGTGATTTAAGAAATGTTGCTGCTGGGGATTTTTCTAATTATCAATTAGTTAATTCTGTAGGAGGAATGGTGTCTAAAATAGGTCGTGACAAAAATATTCAAAATGCTGTTGGATCTTCTGCTAGATATAGAAAAGGTGTAGCAGATATGGAAACAGCCAAAAAGGAGGGCAAATCTTCTCCTTCTAATGAATACGCCTTTAATAGACAAGCTTCACAATGGCTTAATAGTCAAGACATTAATGAATCTTTTAACGGTTCTTATCAGCCCTATACTAACTGGAAAAAGAATGGTTTAGAAGTTCTCAAAGCCCTAACCAAAGATGAAACAATTACAGATGATGCTTTTACTGTAGATTCTAGAGGAAATATTGTTATTGCAGATGCTGTAGTAAGAAAGAAAATGTCAGGTATTTCTCCTGAGAAAATTCAACAAGCTCTTATGGTAGGCTTAACTCCAGCTGATTTCCAACAAATGGAAATTGATGGAGTTTACAGTTATTCTAATGTAAGTCCAGAACAGTTTGTTCAAGGGGTTCAACAAACTGGAGCTTCAACTTTACAATTCTATACAAATCAAAGAACTGTATTAAATAATGCCAAGTCGTCTACTACATCTGTGGTAGAAAAACAAAAACTTAATGAGCAAATTGCTGCTTTAGACAAAGTTATTGGTCAGGTAAGTAATGAATATAGTAGCATAATTGATGCTGTAAGGCAAGGAAATGTGGAAGGAGCAAAAGCTCAATATTTCACTAGAAACTCAATAGATGGATTTGCAAAAGCATTTTCTCATTTAGAGACTTCTCAAACTTATGAAAATAGCCCATTTGCAGAAGCTGAAAGATGGAGACAAGATAAGGCTCAGGATTGGAAAAAGTTTACTCTTAATTACGAACAAAAAGAAAGAGAACTAGCAAATCAAAAAGAAGCCAATAAGTTAAAATCAAAAGAACAAAAAGATGCAGAGGGCTATGGAGGCTTACCAGTAGGCGTTCCACAAGAAAATTTACCTAAATATACTCTTGATAGAATAGTTCAAGAAACTAAACAAAATGCCTTAACTGTAAAAGCCTTAGATGACAACTTCATTACTCAACAAGGTAAAGATGAAAATTGGTTAAATCAACAAAAAGCAGCTTGGGAAAAATCCCCTTCAAGTGTTTCTCCTATTATTGCAGAACACTTGAATATGACAGAAAGAATGCGTAGACAGACTCTCGCAAATACTGTTATGATTACAGATATTGAAAACGATGCTATTAACAAATTTGGAACAATTCAAGATTTAATTCCAGTAGATGCTAAAGAATATATTTATAATGATGGAGAAACAGAATATACTTATTCTCCTTCTGAACTAGTAAATTTTAATGAAATAATTGATAATTATAGATCTTTTTCAGGTTCAGCAGGAACAGGAGGTGGGGGAGGAACTATGGTATATGATATGAAAGCAGCCCAAAGGGATTTATCTCCTAAACAATTAAATTTATTAGAGACTTTTAGAGATAAAAAATCTACCCCAGAAAAGAAAGCTTTATTAAAAGAATTACAAAAATATAACAGTATTGTAAATCTTCCAAATAAAGAAAAAACTAAACAGATAAATGATTACACAGCTCAACAAGTAGCAGAAAGATTAACTATATCTCAAGGAGTAGCTTATGGATTACCTACTGGGAGTGCTGAACAAAAATCTACAATAGCTACAGCTTTAACACAATTTGCTGATTTAGCAGAATCCCAATCTGGAGGATTGCCTAATTCACCTAATTTTGACCCAAAATTAGCTAGAAAACTGGCTGCTGAAGATGCTAAATATTCATTGACTGTAGTGGAGGGAACTGAAATTCAACCTGAAATGTACAGTTTAAGTGTTAGTGGAAAGTCTGGAACAACAAATTTCAGAGTTACTCCTGAGCAAAAAGATGCAATATTTGGAGACAGGTATAACTCTTCTCCAAAGGTTCAAGCAGCTCAACCTTATCTTGAACAAATGAGAAAAATGGGTGGTTATACTACCGCTTTTACTCCAGGACAATCAAACTGGAATAATTCTTATTTAACAAAAATAGATTTCCCTAGTGTACAGAATTATGGAGTTAAAGCTAATATTGTAACTTTAGTTCCCAATAGTAACAGATATACTGTTAAATTAAGTATATATGATCCTATTCAAAAAATATATCATGAAGATATAGATTTTCCTAAATCTGGAATGATACCAGCAGAATCAATTACTGATGCTTTAAGATTATTAAATGATGCTGCTTTATACGAATTAATTAATGAAACACCTGCCACAGCAGGAGACTTGAAACAAGTAGAACTAGCTTCCAAAAAACCTTTATAATGGCTGAAACCACTCCTTTATTAGACAGACTTGCTTTAGATAAAGCCTATGGTTATAATCCTCAATTAGGAGGTGGAGATATTCCAAACCTTCCTTTTAAAGGACTGAATACCCCTTTACCTCAAGTGAATGGTGAACCAACTCCTTCTGCTCTGAGTGCTATTGAAAATCAAATACTTTCTGGTAATAACAAAAAAACTCCTTTAATGGGAGGTTCTTTGTCATACAGTTTAGCTGATGTAACCTCACCAAGGTATAATGTCTATGTCCCAGGAAATTACAATAATGAGGATGCATATGCACAAGGCCAAGGCTGGACTGCTAGAATGTTGAATGGTGTTGGAAAAGGATTGTCTTTAGCAGGAACTACATTTCTTCAATCTACTTTAGGTACTATTAATGGTATTGGTAGAGCAATTGAGGATGGTAGAGCTGCATCATTTTATGATAATGAGTTCAATAGAGCCTTGGATGAATGGAATAAAGGTTTGGAAAATTCTCTTCCTAACTATTATACAGATATAGAAAAGAATGCTAGATGGTATTCTCCAAATAAGCTTGTTACAGCCAATTTCTTATGGGATGGTATTGTTAAAAACATGGGATTTGCAGCTGGTGCTGCATTATCAGGTAGTTTATATGCTGCTGGTTTAAGAGCACTTCCTTTAACTTCAAGACTATTCTCTGTTGGAAAAGGTGCTGAAGCATTGGCTGCTACTGAGCAAGGATTATTGTCTGCAAATAAAGTAGCTGAGACATACGGTAAAGTAAGAAGTCTATCTGATAAATTCCTTGGAAGCTACAATGTACTTAATCCTGGAGGAAGAGCTTTAGTAGCTGGATTAGCTACTACTGGTGAAGCTGGCTTTGAGGCATTTCATAATTTAAATCAATTTAGAGATGGTCTAATCGAAGAATTTAAATTAAATAATAGAGGGCAAGAGCCTATAGGTTCAGACTTAGAAAAAATTAATAAACAATCAGATGAAGTAGGTAATTCATCTTTCATGCTTAATACTGCTCTTTTAACTGCAACTAATTATATTCAATTTCCTAAAATATTAGGATCTTCTTATAGTACAGAAAAAGGATTAATTAATTCCTTAAGAAATGATATTTCCGAAATTACTCAAGATGCTGCTGGAAATTTTGTAAAAACAACTCCAAAAACTTTAAGAGGTAAAATTCTTTCAACAGTTAAAGGTGTTGCTCCTTATACCTTTTCAGCCTCTGAAGGCTTTGAAGAAGGAGCTCAATTTGCTATTACTGTAGGTACTCAAGATTATTACAAAAAGAAATATGATGGGGATGTAGCTAGCTTCCTAGAGTCTATGGCTCATGGATTTGGAGAAGTAGTCACTACTGATGAGGGTATGGAAAATGTCCTACTTGGGGGGTTATCTGGAGCCTTGATGATGGGTAGAGGAAAATACCTTGAAACGGCTAAAAGAAATAGAAATACAGCAGATGCTCTCCAACAATTCAACAAATGGAAAATCTCTGATTTCACAAAATCCACAATAGATGCTGTAAACAGAGGTACAGTTCTCCAGCAAGAAAGAGAAACTGCTCTTAGACAAGGAGATATACTTACTTCTAAAGATAAAGAAGCTGATTACATAATTAACTATTTAACTCCTCGTATTAAATACGGCAGATATGATCTAATTAAATCTGATATTGCAGATTATAGAATTCTTGCTATGACAGATGAGGGATTTGCTCAACTTCAATCCGAAGGAAAAGCTTTGCCTTCTGATACTAAAGAAGCTTATTCTCAAAGATTATCGAATCTTGAAACAACAGCAGATAATATTAAATCACTATATCAATCATTAAATCTTAGATATGGTAACCTAACTATGCCCGATGGTTCTTTAGTGTATTCTTCAGATGTAATGGATAAAATGATCTATGCAGCTACGAAAGTTGCAGATTATGATAAAAGATCTGTAGAATTAACTTCTTCTTTACTTCAAAATGGAATTGATACTCATTCAGTAATTAATGGAGTTATTACTGGAGAATCCGTGGCTTTCAATCAAGCAATAGAGCAAATAAAAGCTCTCCAAGTTACAGCAGATGTTAAAGAATCATTGATTGAAGATTTAACTGATATTTCAGAAATTGCTCTTAGAAGAGATAAATTCTTAAAAGAGTATGATGCCATAAAAGAAAATCCTATAGCTAATAAGGAACAATCTATTCCTACTAATATTCCTACTGATAAAACTGTAAAAGTAACTACAGTTGATGGAGAGGAAGAACTTGCCGTTGGAACAGAATACTATTTAGGTAAAACTGTAAAATATGATAAATCAGGAAAAGAAGTTTATGGATTTCCCAGACTGACTATTCTTGGTGAAAATGAAGATGGAACTATTAAAATTCAAGACTCTGAAGGTAATATAAAAGATATTTCTAAAGCAGTTCTTGAAGATTATAAACTTGGAAAAGTAAGTGATACTCAAAATAACAAAAAAGCAAAGTTCTTTATGGACAATGCTAATGGTATATTTGAGTTTAATTTTGGTAAAAGTAAGAAGATAAGAGGAAGATTAGAGTTTTCTCCTAAATCAGGAGTTCTTGAATTTGTATATAAAGATGGTAAAGGTAAAATCAAAACTATTGAAGTTACTGGAGATCAATTTATTCCAAAAGAAGGATTTAAAACTCCAATGATTACTAAGGTTGGAGCCCTTACTCCACAATATACTGAAGCTGCTCAAGCATTTGCTGCTCAAGCTGATGCTAGATTAGCTGGTAAAAAAGAAGTTCGACTTGAAATATTAAATAATCTTTTTGAAGAAGTTTCTACTTCCCATACAAGAACTCAAAATCTAATTGAGCAGAAAAAGAAAGATCTTGAGAATACTCAAAAAGAATTAAAGACTCTACAAGAATCTATTGAAAGCTCTGTAGGAACTCCTAAGAAAGGTAAATTTAAAGCTGTTACTAAAAGAGCAATTCAAGCTTCTTCTAGATTAAGAAGAATGGAAGATCAGTTAACTACTGAAATTCAATCTCTTGAATCTGAATTAGCAGAATTAGAATTAAATGCTTCTTATATAGCTGATCTATCTCAAAACATAGATCAAATGCCCACCTCTGGAAAAGAATTCCTAGAAGAACTTAATGATCAAAAAGATGTTTTAGAATCATTAATTCTACAAACAGGTAAAGAAATAAATGCTCTTTCTAAATTAATTGATAATGTACAAAAGGCCCTAGACAGTTCTATCAAATTTGTACAAGATGCTATTTCTGAATTTACCAAAAGGTATCGAAAAGCTCCTACAGCTATTGGTCAAGAGTATGTAGATTTCATTCAAGAAAATCCTAACTTCTTAAAGTTAAAACCAGAATTTAGAGAAGATCTATCCCAATTAGAAGATATAGTAGCTCAAGTAGAGGATCTAGATATAGTTCCTAATGAGAGAACTATGTCTGAACTTAGAGAAAATCTATCTACTCTACAATCTGAGCTTGAAAATGTTGAAAAAGAATTAAAAGCAAAAACTGTTATTCTTTCTAAATTTGAAGAAGT
>Ga0075163_10013733_pt1 | contig 10483 bp, 10 predicted proteins | sample JI1023141ADNA_FD_71478 | JGI IMG/M metagenome (GOLD analysis project Ga0075163, IMG submission 71478) | Wastewater effluent complex algal communities from Wisconsin, to seasonally profile nutrient transformation and Carbon sequestration -... | ecosystem: Engineered > WWTP > Effluent > Algae... | reverse complement strand
GTAGTCAGTCCAACTTCTTTATAGAGATAGCCAGTACGGTCAGACAGCGTCAACGCTATCGCCCCTTCGGACACTAATTTCCGAGCCGTATGTTCAGCCACGTTACCTGAACCAGAGACCACACATCGTAACCCAACCAAAGTCTTACCGCTTTCGCGCAGCATGGCGCGTGCAAAGTACACCACGCCGTGTCCGGTTGCAGCGGTGCGACCAAAGCTTCCACCGATAAGCGGGTCTTTGCCAGTCATCGCTCCTTCGCTGCGATGGGTGAGTTCCTTATACATCCCCATCATGTAGCCAATCTCCCGACCGCCAACCCCCATATCCCCCGCTGGTACATCCACTTCAATACCAATATGGTGTTGAAGCTCAACCATAAACGCCCGACAAAAACTGCGAATTTCACTTTCACTCCGCCCTTTGGGATTAAAATCACTCCCACCCTTGCCGCCCCCGAGTGGCAGACCCGTTAGGGCATTTTTGAAAATTTGCTCAAATCCCAAGAACTTGAGTACGTCCTCATTCACACTTGGATCAAACCGCAAACCACCCTTATATGGACCAAGGGCCGAATTAAATTGCACTCGGTAACCGATATTGTATTCAATTGCACCCCGATCATTGGTCCACAACACCTTAAAGGTGATGATACGTTCCGGAGTAGCTAGACGGAGGAGTCGCGCATAGTCTCCTTCAGTTGCTCCTATCGCCTTTAGGTGAGGTTCCAATGTCGCACATACCTCTGCCACCGCTTGCAGAAAGGTTGGTTGATGCGGATAATGAGCAGATAGTGCTGCCAAAATCTCGTTCGTAGATGTCATGACCACTAGTATACGCCTCTTTATGACGAGCTACCAATAATCTCTAGTTGTCATCTGACTGACCGGAATTGTCGTCTTTTTTATCCTCATCCCTGTCTTTATCTTCGTCTTTATACTCATCTTTATTTTCGTCTTTGCCTGAATGGTTTTCAAAGCGATCGTCATTATCGTCATATTCGTCACTACTATCGCTCACATCCTTTACATTGTCACGACCACTATCATCGTAACTATCGTCTTCTTTTTGATCATCAAAGGAATCAACACTTTCCATTCCACGAGCATCGCTATCATCAAACTGACGGTCGTCATCGCTTCCACGATCACTTCGGTCGCTGTCATCATCACCATCCTCGTCATCACGATCGATACGGACTTCAACTTCCCCATCATCACGACTACGTACTCGCATATTGTCAGTACGAATTTCAAAACGGTCTTCGTCAATACGAAGGCGCATATCGTCACCCGCCCGACCACGCACACGGATTTCATCAATGAGCGTGATTACCGCTCGACGGCGCCCTTCTGTATCTGATTTAGGCAACTGCTCGGCTTGGAGTAAAAATGCATCTACCGCTCGCGTAATCCGCTCCTCCCCTTGTTTTGTAACTGGTACCCCATTGGTCATATCCTCGATTTCCTTTTTAGTCTTCTCGATTTCTTCCGCAATAATAGCCGCCAGCTCTTGCTGCCGCTCATCCAAAAAGGCTGACCGGAGTGCCGCCCTACGTTCTTCATTGGCCAAAAATAAGCGCATCGCCTCAGTTTTTTGATCAATCGAAAATAGAAAATCGCCTGGCTTTGAGGCCTCTGCTGCGACTACCGTACTACTCATACCAACAATGAGAAATACACCCAGCACTCCGACCACGAAGGTCTTTGATGGTTTTTGGAGCCACGCTGTATACGGGGACACGATCTTGGTCGACACTGGTACATTACCCGGTACTTGTTCCATCACCCGGGCAAACATCGCTTCACGAACCGGGGTACTTTGAGCCGGTTTGCTAGCAGTCATTTTTTCATCAAATGTATCTTTCATGATGCTCGTGTTACGTGAGTAATGTTCCTAAAAATTCTTTCGCCCGGTGGTGTCTCGTTCGCACTGTTCCTTCTTCCATCGCGAGCAAGACGCCAATTTCTTTAAAGCTGAACCGTGACCAGTGGTGGAGTACTACAATCTCCCGTGACGTCTCATCAAGCTCCGCCAGGGCAGCTGCAACATCGAGGCCAATCATACCTGCTTCCGCCGGAGTGCTTCTTGATTCACTCATGACAGCTTCATCAAGTGTCTCTGGTTGCCGCTTCTGACGCTCGTAGACCTGTGCCAATTGACGCCTCACAATAGTGAATACGTATTGGTAGAGCTGTGCAGTGGTCGCATAGGTAAAGGTTGGCAAGGCTTTGAAAAAAGCGATAAGCGTCTCCTGGACCACATCAGCCGCCTGATCTCCGTCAGAAACCCGTACCCGAACGTACGCGTACAACCGAGGTTCGAGTTCATCAAAAAGCGCTCGGTAGGCCTGTTGGTCACCCGCTTTTGCAGCGTCACACTGTGTTTTCCACTCGTGGTCGGTCATATATGTGAGCCAACTCAACCCTTTAATGGGTCAAGCTGGGCAAAACGTTACATTATTAGTTATTCTCCGTCTGCTGCCGCGGTATCATCGGCATATTCGAGCGCTTGGCCTTCACGCACAAAGACCATGGTACTACCGTCAGCCAACGTAAACGTCAGGTTACCATTATCAGCCTCTTCGTATGACTTAATCTGACTCACCATCTCAAAGTAGGGACCTTCTTCTTTTGATTCACAAAACTTTTTGGTGGCAGCTACCGCACCAAAGGTCATGATGGACGAAGTCCCCGTTGGTGGCACGTATTCACTACTACCAGTATTACAGTCGGTTCCGAGAGATACCCGTGGACCATCAAACAACATAGTAAAGACATCAGGTGTGGAGGGCTTAAGTGCAGTTCCATCCGCCTTCTTTGTTTCGCGCCAAAGATACTTACCTTTAAATTCCTTGGCGGCCAATGCTGCTTCCTGCCATGGCTTGCGACCTTCTTGGACAAAAGTACCCGTGGTGATATCAATGATGGCTGTAGTTTGTACGCCAGGAACTTCAATCATCGCTTGATTTCGATCATGCACAAAATACGTAATGGTCACATTATTACCCTCTCGCGTTAGCTTGGTCACCCGAATCCGGTCACCAAGAAATACTGAAGAAGCGTGATTGAAAGTTGTATCGTTTTCGTCAATCAAGGCCAGATACACAAACGATCCAGTGCCTGCAGTAGAAACGACAATTGGTACCGCTCGGCGGCCATTTTGCACATCAGTAGAAAAATCATCCATGGCGTAGAGTTGCCCTTCACCCGTACCAGTAGCCAGCGCAAAGCGGTTCATCGGATAGTCACGAGTCGCTGATGGGTAGATCAAATCGAGAGTTACTTTCGTTTCCGGCTGATCTGGCACCACAAAGGTCTTCCCTTTCATACTATGAGCCACCGGTGGAATCGTCCAGGCATTTGGGTCACGGGTATAACGATGGGGCTTTTCTGGTTCATAAAAAAAGTACCAATAGGCACCCAGAGCGACTACCGCTGTCACCATTAAACCCAACCCAATGAAAAGATACTTTTTCATACACTATCTTTAGAATTACTCGGGTAGTATACCAGAAGCAAAAAACTGGTGCATATCAACAGTTTTTTACAACGCCTTAGAAAGGTCAAGAATCTCATCAATGCGAATCTGCTCCACAAAATCCGGTACGTGGGAAACGAGAATCATTGCCCCTTTGTAGTTATGAAGGGCTTCGGCAATCACCGGAATATGACGGAAGTTAATGTGGTTCGTTGGCTCGTCGAGAATAAGGAGTCCTGGGCGCTCCATGGTGAGTTTCGCAAAAGCCACAAGGCCTTTCTGTCCTTCAGAAAGGTTCCCGACCTTATTCTTCATCACATCACTGTATAAAAGGAAACCAGCCGCAATTGAACGCATATCCTCTTCAATTTTCTTTGGCATCGAATCCATGAGAGTTTCAAACACTGTTTTATCAAAATCAAGGTTTGAGAAATCCTGGCGGTAGTAGCCAATTTTTACACCCGGGGCGACGTGCTCACCCTTAGCGTGCCCTGAGGCAAAGGATTCGAGCAGTGTCGTCTTACCGATGCCGTTTGGTCCAATAATCTGTAAATGTGTGCCACGTTTCAAGACGAGATCGCACTCCACTTCTTTTGGTTGGTGGTTTTTGATGACTTTGTAGGAAGTGATACGCAATACTTCAAGTGGCACTTCGCCCTGCGTTTCAATAGTGAATGGACGAATGGTCCGGTCTTCTTTACGGACATCCACTTTGTTTTCTTCGGCTTCCTCGACATCGTCACGCATGCGCTTGGCGACGAGACGCATCTTACCTCCCTTACTCGCAAAGTAGTTAATCTTGTCTTTGTCAGCCTGGATTTGTTTGGCGAGCTGAGCGTTCTGACGTTGTTCTTTTTCAACGCGAGCAGCAATATCCTTGAGCACCGTATGGTAGTTACCATTATACTGTTCAACCTGGCGGTTTTGGGTGTTGAGGTATAACACGCCATCGGTAAACGAGTTGAGAAACTCAGCATCGTGAGAAATCACAAGGACAGTCTTCTTATACTCCTTGAGGAATACCGTGAGATGCTCAATACCCGCCACATCAAGGTTGTTTGTTGGCTCATCGAGAAGGAGCACATCGGGATCCTGGATAAGTGCCTGGGCAAGAAGGAGGCGTGCCTGTTGCCCGCCGGAGAAGCTTCCGATGATACGTTCTTTAAACGTATCCTTCATCTTCTCGGTTGGAGTGAGATTCACGACTTCGAGTACCGCCTCTATCCGCGGATCGATATCATATACCTTCTCCTTAAAACAACTTTCAAAAAAGGCTCGAACGGTGAGAGCCAGCTCGTCACGAGGAATAATCTGCCGAGAAATCGCAATGGTCGTACGTGGCTGAATATTGATATCACCTGAGTCTGGCGATAGTGCACCAGAAATAAGAGCAAAAATAGTACTCTTACCGGCACCATTTTGACCCATCAAGGTCATTTTGGCACCACGACGTACGACGAAGCTCGCTTCCTTAAGAATCGGACGGGTTGGGTCGTGTTCAAACGACACATCACTAAAAACAATTAATCCATCAGCACGTGACATAGGTTTGTACCATACACTATTTTTTACAAACTGTCTAAAATCTCATCGTGGTCTTAAGTGTCAAAAATCATTTTAATTAAATTTAGTTGTGTTGAGATTTTTGATAGTTCTAATCCTTTATAAATACAAAAAACCAGTATCAGAACTGGTTTTTTGTATTTATACTTTTTTTGTATTACGGACGAGGGACGAGACCACCCATCCCTTCCATCATTTTTTGCATCTCACTCATGTCCATAAATTCAATAGTCGTTGGCGGCACAAACACTGAACCATCAACTCGCCACGGTTTACAGTTGTAATCAACATCCATGTCTGGGGTGACGGCCGGAGCAGCGGCACCAGCTTGGGGATTATTCATTGGTGTGGGGGTTTCTGTATTTTCTGATGGCAGAGTCATTTTGATACCCTGATCTCCTTGCGCACTACCCCACATGTACATGGTGTTGTTCTTTTTATCCATAATCATGTACGAGGCAATGTCTTCGGCAACAGCACCCTTGATGAGGGTATCAACGCGAGCATTACCACCGTCATAAAACGCCGTTCCTTCCTGCACCATACCCTCAGTCCGGACTACAAACGTACATTCCTGACTACGACCAAGTGCGAGGAGACCCAAGAGACTGCCTTTACCACTCATGGCACCATCAGTTGATTCTTCTTTGACTTCATTGTTTTCAGTTACCGGAACTTGATTAATACCGGTGTTATCTGCTACCAAGGCATCTTTTGTGACTTTGGTGGCTAAACTAATACCAACCACAATAACGAGGATAATAAGTACTGCTCCAATGATGATGTTTCGTTTCATATCCGAGAATTATATCACCAAAAAACCGCCGGTGGCGGTTTTTTGGTGTCTCGACTGGTGTTTAGATAAGACTGTTTTTATCCTTTTTATCTTTTTTTGGTTTTTTTGCTTCTTTTTTATGTGTGAATTCGCCTTTAGCCATATATCGTATATCTACTCTTAACTGCTTACATCAAGTATACAACCAGATGCAGGGAAGAAAAAGTACTTTATGGGGCAAAGGAGACAGAAATTTCTTTAGATTCGTCATTTTCTGGTAAGCCAGATGGGTTGTCCTTTTTAAGAATGAGGGCCCCACGCTTCATAAAATCTTGGTCACCATCTTTATACGGCGAGGTGAATGTGAGCGTGGCCACAAATGGTACAAATTCGCTCGTCATCCAGTCCCCTTGTGCCGTGGCCACTCCTTCCGCAATAATCAGTCCATCCCAATTGACGAGGGTAACCGGGAAGGAACCCTCGAAGTACCATCCGGCTGCTTCGCCAGTAACCGTGAGTGGACTAGTAACAAACGTATTTGGTAGTGGACTAGTTACCCGTACTCGTTCACTTGTCACTACTGTCGGACAGACAAACTCACAACTTGGTCCCGTACGTCCCACATACGAACCGTCAGGACATTGCATCGCATCTTGTGTACACATGGTTTCTTCCGGTAGCGGCGTAGGAACGAGTTCGGTTGGTTGCGGAGCGGTCACTCGGCCAATCATAAAGCCACCGAAGAATACGACCAGTGCGACAAAGGCAATAAGGAGTGCGAGTACATGTTTCATATGCCTCTAGTATACCAAAAATCGACCAGGGTGTGGTCGATTGTTGCTACTTACTTTCCATCTCCTTCACTTTTTGAAGAGCCACAATATACATACTTTCGGCCCAACCAAGGGGAGTGTTGTCGTTCGGTACAGGACTCTGTGAGAAGTAGAGTTCGGGAACTTCGCCGTTTGCGGTCACGGTGCTGCGAACTTGTCTGAGGTAGTACCAGGCCCGTTCCTTTTCACCACGCATCGCATAAATAATCGCGAGCCACGAGAGACCAAAACACCATTCTGCCTCCTCACTGTATCCATCTTCGTTGGCGTTATAGTAACGGTCGAGCTTGTAGCGGATGACGCCGCGATCACGGGTGAGATGGTACACGACATTTTTGATAATCGTATCGGTCTCAGTTTTGGTCGTCACCGCAAACGGATAGATAAGGGAGAGGAGGGCGAGATCGGCAAACTTCGTTTGCGATTCACGGGGCAAGAGTTGGCGTAGCGCTTCTTCACCGTAGTGGATAGCAACCAGTGGTACCTTAAGCCACTCAATCTGGCTCGCCAGCTTCAGTGCCGCAACCCCTGCCCCTACTGACGAGGCATGGACCTCCATATTCTCTTCCCAGATACCATTGTCAGCGTCGTGCCAATACTCAACTCGCACAAGGTAGTCCACAATCATTTGGGATACTTCTTTTTCTTCGGTGGTAGTTGCGACTGTGTAGCCACGGAGTTCAAGATCACAGATGAGGTAGAGCACTTCGGCCACGGCATCATTCTGGCTATTCCCCCACTCTTCCCAATATTCTTCAAAGGTCTCGGGATGGAAACGGGCATGGATGTACTGCCACGTCTCGTGTGGCTTGTTCGCAATCGCCCAGTTGATTTTGTCTTTATGCTTTGCAAAAACCGAGAGGAGCGCCTTCGCTGTCTTCACGACTGTATCAATGTCCCCAGTCTCAAGGAAGCCAAGCGTCATAAAGTAGTTGTCCCGAAGCCACGCTTTATCGTACCCAGTCCCGACCGTATGAGCGGCCGCAGTAAAGACTCCCGTTGGCTTCTGGAGAGATTTTAGTACCGCGATATGCGCGTGGATTTCTTTGTCAAAGTCGATACTCATAGTTATTCACTGAGGTTTTGCCAAGATTTTTCACCATGCTTCGCGACCGCCGAGAGTGGCGGAAGGGCCGCCTCTACCTCACCAGCCGCGCGGGGATAGTAACTGCGGAGTTCAGCATAGAGCGCGACCATTCGTTCGTAAGCACTAAAGAGTTCGAGGAGCTTCACCACTGCCTGTTCCGCTCGGTAGTGATTTTGCGCGATAATATCTTGATGCAGGGCCTCGACCGCTTCCCGGTGCTGCTGCGCAAACGCGACCATACAATCTTCGGCACTGGTGAGTGCATACTCCTTTTCTTTTGAAACAAAACTGCGCTTCAGTTCCTGTGGGAGACGAGGCGAGAGCGCTTCCATCACCAAATCAAACGCCTCTTGGCGCTGCGCTTCAACCAGCGACAATGGTCGCTCGCCCTTGCCTTCCCCACCTAATTCTTTACCTCGCTTCGGAGTCTTTTCCATGTAGACAGTATAGCGCATGATCTAACCAAACTTGCAGAATAATACACGTTACGCTACTGTACGGGAGTAACAGTTCTGGAGGAAAAGATGGACGGAGAAATTGCTCAAATTGTTTTCGAAAAAGAACGCAAGTTCTTGCCGAAACGAAAAAAGGATGGCGTGAAGCGGCAAGAGGAGCAGAAAAGTGCCTCTACATCACGCAGGGGTACATCCTTATCGACCCCCTTCGTGGTATCAATCGCCTGCGCATCAATCGCACGGCTGAAGGCCGGTTCCTTGACGCAAAGCTTGAGACAAAGCTGCACCCCACTGACCAAGGGGCACCCGAACTGCCGCCGGCGATGTTGAACGAGATGGGCGCCAAGCAGTGCTTGGAACATGCCTCGGGTGGGGTCGTGGAGAAATTCCGACACTACATCCACTACGGCAGTCTGTTGTTCCATGTCGACCAATTCATCGGCCGGCATGCGCCGCTTGTCGTAATCGAGCTGGAGCACGAGGACCCTGCTTCGATCACCCGCAAGATGCTCCCTATCTGGGTCGGGAAGGAAGTCACCGGCAACCGCAACTACAACAACGTCGCCATCGCCCAGCGGTAATCATTCCACCAACTAGCCCTAAAAAGCATCACGCCACCTCGGTCTCACCAGGTGGCGTTTCCAATAAGAATTTAAATGAACAATAAACTATACTTTAATACCTAATAAGAGTAGAATGAAATAACTAAAGAAACATGAAAGTACTCATTGAACCGCTATTGAACGGTAAAGCACATGGACAAACGGTTCAAGCTAAAAGTTTTGAATTGGCTCTACTTATTACAAATTTAGATACATCTCCGTCACCAGACTTTACAATAAGCGAAATAACTTTCAAATCGGCGGAGGGTTCAAGTATCATTAATGACTGCGAGGCGCAGTCATTTATTGTGAATGCTCTAAATCCCAACGACAAAATTACTTTGAAGATTGGTCATTATGGTTATCCTGGACACGGCCTGATTTCGATGCAGTTGTCAGCGAGTAATCCATCTCTGGGTTTAACATTCTATCAAAAGGACCCGTATTCAAAAAAAATATCTGCCTTGAAAGTACCAAACCGCTGGGTTGACTTTTGGTATGTTAAAAGTGCAACTAACTTCCAACAAGAAAGAACTAATACGATTATGTTATGCCTGACTTTACTACTCTTATTTTTAACGGTACTTCAAATTTTTAAACAATTCGAACAAGAAATCGCAACTCTATTAAACCGACTAGATTTGAATAGCAGCGATTTTTTTGTGAATGCACTCACTCTAGTGGTTTCATTAGTAACAACTATTGCACTACTAGCAGTTTCTAAAAAGCAGCCGCTTAAATCTTGGTAATAACCAATTGGGAGGTTTCATTTTGAAATGCACCACTATGGCACGAAAAAAGACCCCACATGGGGTCTTTTTTCTGAAACTTTCATAAATTGGATGCAATGCGAGGCGCGAGCGAAAAATATTTGGAGGTGTACTTTTGGTACATTGAGAAATATTTTTCGTGAAGCAACAAAGCAGTGCGCCAATTTTGGAAGTTTCTACCAGGCGAAGTGTGCAAATGCACGGTTCGCCTCAGCCATCTTGTGCACATCATCTCGCTTCTTCACTGCCACACCTTCTTCCTTGGCAGCGAGGACGAGTTCGTTTGCGAGTGCCTTGTGCATTGGGATACCCTTGGCTCCGCGAGCAGCACCGATGATCCATCGGAGAGCAAGCGCGAGACGTCGCTCAGGACGTACTTCACGAGGGACCTGGTAGTTAGCTCCCCCTACGCGACGTGAACGTACTTCCATGAGTGGGCCAGCGTTGCGAAGCGCAGTCTGGTAGACCTCAAGTGGGTCGCCACCGTCTTTGCGGTTCTTGATTTCTTCGAATGCTGCGTACACAATCTTGCGAGCCGTTTCTTTCTGGCCACGCAACATGATGTAGTTGATGAGGCGCTCTACGTCGGTTGAAGCAAACTGTACGTCTGGCTTCACGACTGGGCGCTTCTTGATTGGTCGTCGCATGTTGTTAGTTCTTAATGTTGTAATTAAGAATGAGAGTATGGCAATCGCCTCCTTTCATTCTTCGCATATTCTGATGCCGAAGGTTGCCCTTGCATCTCAACCGTTATCTGTAGCGAATATAGACTATTTGTAATTTGCTTCTCCAAGATACGTTATGTCTTGGTTTTTGCCTTAAACCTACAGCGATTTTCAAAATAAGATGAGAAGCGAGGCGAACCAGGAAATTGAAGTGAAATGTATGTGTAATACTTTGAACTTCAATTTGCCGCAGTTC
>Ga0075163_10013731_pt1 | contig 10485 bp, 8 predicted proteins | sample JI1023141ADNA_FD_71478 | JGI IMG/M metagenome (GOLD analysis project Ga0075163, IMG submission 71478) | Wastewater effluent complex algal communities from Wisconsin, to seasonally profile nutrient transformation and Carbon sequestration -... | ecosystem: Engineered > WWTP > Effluent > Algae... | reverse complement strand
CGAAAATAGTTATTTTATAGTAAGATTTTGTAAGCCCAGCACTTAACTGGGCTTACAAAATAGCAACTAAGTTAAGTACCTAGGTGTTTTTTAACAAAAGCATTAACTGCTTTACCATCAACAGTTTTTCCTACTAATTTATTCATTACAGCTTTCATCACATTACCAATATCTTTAGGGCTTTTGGCACCTAATTCTGCAATGGTTGCTATAACAGTAGCTTCAATTTCTGTTTCACTAACTGCAGCAGGTAAATAAGCTTCAATGACTTTAATTTCATTAAGCTCTTTGTCTGCTAGCTCTTGACGATTGCCTTTTACATATTGTTCTGCTGCTTCACGACGCTGTTTTACTAAAGTATTTAAGGTTTTGATCACTTCAGTATCACTAGGAGGGTGTCCTAGATCAATTTCTTGGTTTTTTAAGGCTGATTTCATCATCCGTAATGTATCTAGACGAGATTGCTCTTTTGCTTTCATTGCTTGAGTTAAATCTTTAACTATCTGTTCCATTAATGCCATTTTGCATTACTCCTAAGAAAATTTTCTAGTGTATTTACTAGAACTGCCAACAAGATATTGCCAAACTAACCTTTTGAAAAAATTTGTAATTATATGTATAAAAATCGAATAGTACTACTTTTTATAACTTTCTGTCATATAGTACTTGCATCCATAGATTGGGTTGTTGATAAAATTAATTGCTATAACGATCAAAAGCTACTTAGGCTATAGCTAGAAAATACTGCTTGCTTTTGATTAAAACAATTCTTATACTAAAAAGCTTGCTTATAGAAGAAGTGGGCTTCACAAGCCCATTTTTTTTTATAGCTATTATTTTGGTTTTAGAATAGCTAAATTATCAAAATGTCAAAATCTATTGATCCTAAACTATATTCAGTAATAGAAAGAGTTGTTACTTCTGAAAACCTAGAATTAGTTCATTGTGAATTTTCTGGTAGTGGGAAATATACTGTACTAAGAGTTTATATAGATAAAGCAGATGGAGTAACTCATGCGGATTGTAGTTATATTAGTAATCAATTAGGAGCAGTCCTTGATATTGAAGATCTGATACCTTATCAATACCTCTTAGAAGTATCATCTCCTGGTGTTGATCGGGGTTTATATAAAAAAAGCGATTATATAAAATTTGCTGGTCAAAATATCAAGTTAAAAACCTACCAAACTATTGATGGTAGAAAAGTTTTTCGTGGCCGATTAGAGGGACTGGAAGACGAAAAAATAAAACTAGCTGATGGAAAAGAAACTTGGTTGATTCCTTTTGAATCAATATCATCAGCTAATATTGTGGTGGATGTAGATGAGTTATTTCGTCGCGCTAAAACACCATTAAATTAAAATTTGCTATTTTGTTATAGGATATAATTAAGTTTAACTTATTGAAATAACATTTATTTATCGAAATTTACTATAGAGTAATGTTTAGGGGGAAAGAAAGTAATGGGCGTAAGTCTCTTGGCAGAAACGATTGATCAACTCAGTCGCGAGAAAAATATTGACCCACATATAATTGTTAGTGCGATGGAAGATGCAGTCGTAATGGCCTCTCGTAAACAATTCAGAACCAAAGAAGATCTGCATGCTCTTTATAATCGGGAAAGTGGACAAATAGAGCTTTATGCAGTTAAAAGAGTAGTAGCACAGGTTGTTAATCCAGACTTAGAAATTGGTATTGGAGAAGCACTTGAAGAGGTTGGCGAAGAAGTAGAAATAGGGGATGAATTACAATTTCCTAGACCTGTAGAGGATTTAGGGAGAATAGCCGCTCAAACCGCTAAACAAATTATTTTTCAAAAAGTACGTGAAGCAGAACGTAATAACGTTTACGAAGAGTACATTAGTAAAAAAACAGACTTGGTTAATGGATTTATGAAGCGTTATGAACGTGGTAATATCATTATCGACTTAGGAAAAATAGAATCTGTACTACCACGAACAGAACAATCTCCAGTAGAGAACTTCTCTCAAGGTGAACGCATTAGAGTTATTATTCATGATGTGACTAAAGAATCAAAAGGCCCCCAAGTAGTAGTTTCACGAGCAAGTGCAGAGCTACTTAAACGGCTGTTTGAAATGGAAGTGCCAGAAATATATGATGGTACTGTTACTATTAAAGCTGCTGTAAGAGAGCCAGGAGATAGGGCTAAAATTGCTGTTTCTTCTACAGATCCTGATGTAGATCCAGTAGGAGCTTGTGTTGGAATGAAAGGCTCTAGAGTTCAAGCAATAATTCGCGAGCTACGGGGAGAAAAAATAGATATTATTCAATGGTCTGCTGATCCAGCAATTTTTGCAGCTAATGCTCTTTCCCCAGCAAAAGTAAGTAAGGTACAGGTTACTGATTTTCAAAATCAGCAACTAGAAGTAATGGTTGAAGAATCACAACTTAGCTTAGCAATAGGTAAACGTGGACAAAATGTTCGCTTAGCTGCTAAATTAGTAGGATGGCATATTGATATTCGTAGCGAAGCTGAAATGAAACGAGAGGTTGCTATACAAATAGAAGCCCTTATGTCTTCGGCTACAGTACCACTAAACGCTATTGAAGGTATTGATCATATTCATTCTGCTAAACTAAAAGAAGCAGGAATTGAAACTTTAGAACAACTTGCTAATTGTTCTTCTGATGATATCGCAACAACCTTGGATGTTAGTTTAGATGAAGCAAATTCATTACTAAATTTTGCTCATCAAATTATTAAAACTAAATCAGAGAAAAATGCTGATACCACAAACCAATCTTTAGCATCAAATCTAGCAAATAGCGCAACAGAGTAATTATAATTATCTGTTGCAAAAATGTAGTTAATATGTAAGTAGTAAGCTAACTCTAGAGTTAATCTTAGGTTAATATCGGAAAAAGGGTTATACTGATCGAAGGGAGAATGAATGTCAAAAGTTAGAATTTATGATTTAGCTAAGGAGCTAAAACTCGATAACAAAAAGGTGATCGAGGAAGTGAGACGTTTTGGATATGACGTTAGTGTGCCTTCTAATTCGGTGCCCCCCGATATTGCTGAGAAAGTTAAAAGTAAGTACTTTCCACAGAAAGCCCAGGTTTTAGAAAGACGAGTTAAATTAGTTAAACATCGTACAGATGAGGCACCAACAACCCAAAATCAGGTTGAGCAGGTACCAGATGTTGCTAGTACTTCTTTTGTACAAACCTCATCTAATCAACCTCAGCTAATTAAACAAGTTACTGGAACTGTAAAACCTGAACCAGTTCACTTAAGTGAGCCTGTTATTAATACCCCTATTAATACTCCTATTAATACTGTAACTTCTCCAGCAATTAAAATAATGCCAAAACCAGAGGCTTCTCCTTCTGCTACACAATCTCGTATAACACAACCTCAAAATCAGACTTCTGCTAGTTCTGTTGCTACAGCAGCAATTCGTGAAACTCGCGAACCAGAAGAGTCTGTAAAACAGAGAATTGTAAAATTTGAAGCACCAAAACCAGAAGAACAACCTATTAGCACTCCAAAAAGTATTCCGCAAGTAGAGGTTTTAAAAACTTTGCCAACACCTGATATTACAAAAGTAGAACCAACTCAAGAAAGTGCTTCTAGCAGTGACTTAAGCTCTGTCACTACTTTAGAACCCTCTACTAAAGCTGACTTATCTGCTGATAAACTAGAAACCATAAAAATAGAGCCTAAAGAGGAAATAATCCTTAAACAAGAGATTAAACCTTTGGTTCCTATTAAAGCAGAAGTCAAATCTGAATTAAGTGCTAAACCAGAAAATAAACCGGAAATAGGTAAAGTTGAACCTAAACCAACCCCTGCATTTGTAAAAACAGAAATAAAACCACTAGTAGTAGATCGACGTAATATGGCTCCTAGCCAACAAACAAATATACCTAAACCAAGAGTACCAGATAGTGCTCCTAACTCTACTACTGGGAATATGCCTAATAAACAGCAGGTGGTTCCTTTGTCTACTCCACCTTCTAATAATGTTAATAATCAAAATCTAAATAGAAGACCTGGTTTTGACCAGAACCGTCCGCAACATCGTCCGCAACAACAGTTTGGCAATCGCCCACAACAACAAAATCAACAAAATCAACGCCCACAACAGGGCGGGCATTACCAACAAGGTGGACAATTTAATCAACAAAATTTCCAAAATAATCCTCAAAATCAAATGAGGGGACAAGGAAATTTTCCTCAAAATCAAGTAAACCAACAGAGACATCAACAAGGTCAAGGCCAAGGTCAAGGTCAAGGTCAAGGTCAAAGAATACCACCCAAACCTATGGCCCAAGCTTTACATAGAGTTAATGCTAAACCTGAAGGTGGAGAATTTGTAGATCCTCAACGTACTACTTATATTCCACCACAAGATTCTCGTAAAAAAGGACGGCGACCTGTTAGTAATAATCGTCCACCTCACAATAAAAAAGAAGAACGTGAAATCCGAGAAAAATTACCTAATTTCCAACCACCACCTACTACTAGTATTATTCCTAGGGTTGTAGCTCCTGTAGTTCCTAAAGAGTTGAAACCTATTAAGTTAGTTGAAGGAACAACTGTTAAAGAATTTGCTGAAAAATTAGAAGTAAAACCAAAAGATGTTGTTGCACTCCTTCTTAGTAAAGGAGTTATGGCAACTATAAACCAAACTCTTAACTCTGAAGTAGTTAAAGATATAGGGCGTGATTTTGGTTATGAAGTTTCTTTTGTAGATTTTGAGGAAATGACAACAGATACAGAATTTGAAGAAGGGTTGGATAGAGGAGAAGAACTAGACACTCGTGCCCCTGTTGTTACAGTAATGGGTCACGTAGATCATGGTAAAACTAGTCTGCTAGATGCTATTCGTAAAACACGAGTTGCAGAAGGTGAAGCTGGTGGTATTACTCAACATATAGGAGCTTATAGCGTTTATGTTAGCGATCCAGATAAACCCAATCAAAAACGAAGAGTAGTTTTTCTAGATACCCCAGGTCACGAAGCTTTTACTATGATGAGAGCACGTGGAGCTAAAGTAACAGATGTGGTTGTATTAGTAGTAGCTGCTGATGATGGGGTTATGCCTCAAACAATTGAAGCTATTGAGCATGCAAAAGCTGCTGGTGTTCAAATTGTAGTAGCTATTAACAAAATTGATAAGCCTCAAGCTCAACCAGATAGAGTAAAACAAGCTTTATCAGATTATGGCTTGGTCTGGGATGGTTGGGGTGGCGATACTGTAATGGTAGAAGTTTCTGCTAAACATAGAATTAACCTAAATGGTTTATTAGAAATGATCCTACTCTCTGCTGATATTTTAGATCTAAAAGCTGATGCTAAACGCCTTGGTTCAGGAGTAGTGCTAGAAGCTAAACTAGATAAGGGTCGCGGCGCTGTAGCTACTGTGTTAGTACAAACAGGGACTCTAAAAGTTGGTGACCCAGTTATTGCAGGAATGTATTTTGGTCGTGTTCGAGCAATGTTTGATGAAAATGGTAATGCTATTCAATCAACTGGCCCTGCTACCCCTGTAGAAGTGTTAGGTTTACAAGGTGTACCATCAGCAGGCGATCAATTTCAAGCTGTTAATGATATTGCTAAAGCACAACAAATTACTTCGCTACGTCAGTCAAAGAAACGTATGCTAGAAATTTCCCGTAGTTCTGCACAAAAACTAGAAGATTTATTTAGTGCTGTACAGACAGGCAAATTAAAAGAATTACTTGTTATTCTTAAAACAGATGTACAAGGTTCTGTAGAAGTATTAAAAGATACTTTACAAAAACTTTCTACTGAAAAGGTAAAGGTTAGAGTTATTCGTAGCGGTGTAGGGGCAATTACAGAATCTGATGTGCTCTTAGCTAGTGCTAGTAATGATATGGCACATACAGCAGTAATCATTGGCTTTAATGTTCGCCCAGAGCAAAGAGCAGAAGAAATTGCACGTACAGAAAAAGTTGATGTTCGTTTACATTCTATTATCTATAAAGTAGAAGAAGAAATACGTAATGCTATGATAGGTATGCTAGATGCTACGCTTAAAGAAGTTCCTTTAGGCAAAGCAGAGATACGCCAAATTATTAAAATACCTAAATATGGTAATATTGCTGGCGTAATGGTAATAGAAGGTACTATTAAACGTACTGCTAAAGTCCGATTAATACGCGATGGGATATTAATACATGAAAGCCAGCTTTCTAGTTTGCGTCGGTTTAAGGATGATGTTTCAGAAGTGAAACAAGGGTTTGAATGTGGTATTGGAATAGATAAATACTCAGATATTAAAATAGGAGATATTTTAGAAGTCTATACCACAGAAAAAGTTACCCCAACAGAGCTTTAAGCTAAAAGTAGCAGTTTTGAACTTTAATTTAGATTAAGTTCTTAAAGGTGAAATTGCGTTATCAGGAGTAATTGAATGTCTTGGAACCGTACAGAACGTTTAACAGAAAATGTTAGAAAAGAAATAAGTGAAATTATTGAATATGAACTTGTTGATGAACGTATTGGTGAGCCTAAAGTTACAGAAGTAAAAGTGGGAGCGGACTTGCGTAATGCTACTATATATGTAGATATAGATGGTAGCGCTGAACAGATAAAAGAGTCACTTAATGCTCTGCGTCGTGCTGCTGGTTTTATTCGTCATCAGTTATCTTTACGAATACAAACAAAACGTGTACCAGAACTCTTCTTCCAATATGATGATAGTAGGAAAAAAGCTGCGCGTATTGAGCAATTGTTAGGAGAGGAGACAGAGCAAAGCTTATAACTTTGCTTGTTTATAGATGTTAAGTCAAGTTGTTGAGCTTATTGAATCTAAACACCGCTTTTGTATTACTTCTCATATTCGTCCAGATGGAGATAGTCTAGGGTCATCTTTAGCGCTTTATTGGACATTAAAAAGTCTAGATAAAGATGTTGAAGTAATAATGAGAGATAATGTACCACATTCCTACAGGGAATTACCTGGTGCTGATGATGTAATTAAAACTCCTAGAGTATCAAACAAATATGATGCTGCTTTTGTAATAGAATGTAGCGATATAGACCGGCCAGGATTAATAGACTTAGATAAACAGTTTGTTGTTAATATTGATCATCATAGCACTACAGCATTATTTGGTCATATAAACTGGATTGATGCTACAGCTTCAGCAGTTGGTGAGATGATTTATAACCTATGTAAAGCTTTAGGAGTCACTGTTAACCAGCAAATTGCAGAGTGTGTTTATACAGCTTTATTAACTGATACAGGTTCTTTCCATTTTTCTAATACTACAGAACGTACTTTTAAAATTGCTTCAGAACTTGTTCGGCGTGGAGTAAAACCAGCACAAATTTCTCAAGCACTTTTTTACTCCTACCCATTTAGCAAAATTAAAATTCTTGGAATGGTATTATCTAGCTTAAAGCGCGATGAGACAGGTCGAATTGCTTTTATGAATGTAACTCAAGAAGCTTTAGAACAAGCTAATGCCTCAGAAGAAGATTTAGATGGTATTGTTAATTATCCTTTAGCTGTAGAAGAAATAGAAGTAGTAGGATTTTTCAAAGAAATATCTCCAGGAGTTTATCGTACCAGTTTGCGTTCAAAAGGAAGTGCAAATGTCGCCCGTGTCACAGAAAAGTTTGGTGGGGGAGGACATCGCAATGCCGCAGGATGTACAATTAGAGGGGAATTGCAAGAAATTGAAAATCAAGTGGTAGAATACCTTCAAGAAGCCTTAGGAATTATTCCTATTGCATCTATTTCAGATAGTCTATAAGTTTAGATAGAAGTACTTTAAGTAAAGGTTATATAAGCCTTTATTTGAGATTAACAAAAAAGGGGCATTAGCCCCTTTTTTATTTTAGTTAAACATTTATTTACTTAGTTTCAGAAGTACTATTTTTTTCTTTAGTTCTTTTAGAACTAGTAGTTTTTTCTGGACTGCTAGAAACTTCTATTCCTAGTTTTTGACGTGTATCTTTATTTAGATGACCTGTTGGATTAAGCCCTACTTCTTGTTGATAAGCTTTAATAGCATTTTTTGTTGTAGGATCTATGGTTCCAGTTATATCACCTTTATATAGACCTTTTGTTTTTAGAATTTGTTGAGCTTTTTCAATATTAGAAGCTAGATATTCAGCACGAACTTTAGTAACTTGTGTTTGAGTTGTTTGAGTACTATTTGTTGTAGTTGCTTTATCTTGAGCAAAAGCGCTTGTACATAAAGCAATTAAGATAACAATAGTAGAAAAAACAGATTTGATAGTTGTTTGCATAATAATATTTTCCTCCAAAAATTAAGTGTTAATTAAGTAAAGTTAAGCAAAGTTAAACGAAAAGCAAAAATAAAGCTTTAAGAAGGGTTCTAAAAAATTGATAAGGCTGTAAAACATATAAATAAATATTTAGCCTATCAGTTTTTTAATTTGACAATTTTTTAGTGATTCAAAATAAAGAGGTTTTGCTTGAGTAAGTTATAGAGCGTGTTTTGATAAACACGCTCTATATAAAAAGAAAAGATTTAAGAGGAGATAAGAAGTAAAAAGTTATTCTATTGTAACAGGTAAAAAGGTGATTCCAAGACCTTTACGTTCGACTTGTAGAATAACAGTTTCTCCTTGGTTAATAGATTTCATAATATTGGTAAGGTCTGCTACAGATTTAACAGGCTGACGATTGATTTGGTGAATTACATCACCTTTTCTTAAACCTGCTTCTGCTGCGGGGCTTCCTGGAGTTACTTGATCTACTACAGCACCACTCTTAATTTTTAACTCTGTTGCTTGCTCAGCATTGAGAGTAGATGCAGAAACGCCTAATTTCCCGCTATTTTCTTTTTCATCTGGGATATTTTCTTCCGGATCCTCTGTATCAAGATTTGCCCCAATCTTACGTTCAGCTGTTTCTATTGTTGCTGTTTGGGGTTTTCCATCACGAATAAACTTAACTTCAACACGTTTACCTACAGGAGTAAGAGCTACAGTATTAGTTAATTCATGTTGGGTTTTTACAGGTTTTCCATCAAAACTAATAATTAGATCACCACTTTGTATTCCAGCTTTAGATGCTGGGGTATTTGGTTGAACATCATTAACTAAAGCGCCTTCAGTGGTATTTAACCCTAGCCCTTTAGCTTTTTCAGGAGTAACTTCTGTTATGGTTACACCAAGGTAACCACGAATAACTTTACCATTTTTAACTAGTTGTTCATAAACATGGCGTACTAAGTTAGAGGGAATAGCAAAACCAATACCTTGGTTACCACCTGATTCAGAGAAAATCATGCTGTTAATACCAATTATTTGGCCTTTCATGTTTACTAACGGCCCACCAGAATTTCCAGGGTTAATAGAAGCATCTGTTTGAATAAACTCATTATAGGTACTTCCTACATAACGGCCTTTAGCACTAACAATACCAGCTGTAATTGTTTGTTCTAGGCCAAATGGAGAACCTATGGCTACTACCCAATCACCTTGTTCCATAGATTCTGAATCGCCTAAAGTAGCATATGGTAAATTGTTATTATCGATTTTTACTACTGCTAGATCTGTAAGCTCGTCTTTACCTATCACTTTACCTTTGAATTTACTTCCATCAGAAAGTTTAACTTCAATGCTATCCGCTTTACCTACTACGTGATTATTAGTAAGAATATAACCATCAGGAGTTACTAAGACTCCAGAACCATTTCCACGTTGCTTAAATGGGTGAGGTGCTTGGCCAGGCGCACCGCCTGGAAAGTCAAATTCAAACCCAGGAATTTTAGGCATTCCTGCCACACCATTCATTTTTTGAACAGTACTAATGTTAACTACAGTAGGTTTCATTACTTTTGCAATTTCGCGAAAGGTATTAGAAAGAGCTACTGGTGAAACTACTTGTTCTGGTAAAGTAGCCTCTTTGGGAGGAGGTAATGTCCCAAATACTGATGCCCCGCCTATAGTTGTGGGGGCTTTGTTTCCATAAACGTTTACTACTAAATGTGAGAATGAAAATATTAGCGCCAAAGCGATAACTACTGCTCCGCTGGCAGCCCAAACAACTGTACCTTTAGGTTTTGCCATAAAACTAAACTCCTATAAATTGATTGTTGTCCTTGACAAAAAATTAAATTCTTGTAGTACTCTAAGGTTAAAAACTTAAGAAATACTATAGCTTATTTTCAAATTACTTTGACTTATTAAGAGCCTCTAGTAACTATTTGCAAAAGAACAAATATTTCTATGTAATTGATATAAAAAATATTGTTAATGGTTGCCTATAGTTTCTTGAACTTGCTCCTCTTTTGGCTATTTGATTAATGTTCCTGTTCTATTCCACCTAGTTCTAGTAAAGAGGTCTAGTAATAAATTACCAGAAGTAGTATTACCAGTATCATCTTTAGAAGCATCTAATGAGTAATAAACAACCCATGCTCGTCCAACTATATAACTTCGTGGAACTGTTCCCCAATAACGACTATCTTGGCTATTATCGCGATTATCTCCCATAGCAAAATAGTGATCAG
>Ga0075163_10013730_pt1 | contig 10485 bp, 18 predicted proteins | sample JI1023141ADNA_FD_71478 | JGI IMG/M metagenome (GOLD analysis project Ga0075163, IMG submission 71478) | Wastewater effluent complex algal communities from Wisconsin, to seasonally profile nutrient transformation and Carbon sequestration -... | ecosystem: Engineered > WWTP > Effluent > Algae... | reverse complement strand
ATGAATGGTCGGGGCGAAGAAGCGGCTATGGCGATTTATGAAAAATTCCTGAAGCAGCCGTTCAAAGAGTCAACGGAACGAGCGCGAGGACAAGATGAAGGAAACTGAAGCCGCGCGAGCCGTCTTGATCGAGGTGCTCAATGCACGAGGTGCGAAAAACTCCCACACGAAAAAGTTCTCTACATCAATGCAATGGGCTTTCAAATGGGAACCGCGAAATGAACGAAAGACGCGAAAGAATACCGGGTAGGAAAGTGTGAGGCGTCCGTATTCGTCACTAAGTTCTCTTTAAGCGACGCTACCGCAATTCGCTTCTTTCCATTCCTGCGTGAGGGGTCAGTCATGGGAACCATGGAACGTGTGACAATAAACAGTAAGAGCAATGCTAAAGGGATCGTCCCGTGAGTCCCGCCTCCCGTCCTCAACGGAGGGTTCACGCCCGAACAATAATCCCGACATCGCTTGCTGGAACTTCTAGCTCGCCTTGGAGGAAGAGCAACATCGAATTCAACTAGCTGCTTACAGAACCCCAAAGAATTAGTTTGTGCGTTGAGAGTCCAGGGTAACTACAAAAACATCCTGGTCGAACTGCCCCCTTTTTTCAAAGCACCTGCTGAACGTATCAAAAATGAGAAAAGGAATCACTATTTCCATAGCGACTCCCTTCCCTGTAGAAATAAACGAAGAAAGCTCATTTACCTTCGATCCGTATTGGAATTTCTGCCACAACGCCCCGCTTCGTATCTTCAATTCGCAAAAACGCTTCTCCTAATTCGTCTGGAACCTTCAATGGGAATTTGAGGGTTGTGTGCGTTTTAGTGTAGCTGATGTTCTTGGTATCGATTACACAACTGTCGGCGTGAGCAAGTCGATCACCATGAAGCAGAAATAGTTTGGCTTTAGCTAGCGAAAATCGCTCAGTATTCTCCAGCTCTATTACAATTTGTTTTTGCCCTGTAGTCAAAGACAACGAGTTATTCAGCGCAATGGGTTTACCACCGTCAATAGCCACGACGATCGCTGGATTCTGGCTCGAATTAAGCTCACGAAATGACTCTAGACTTTTTTGATTGCAACCTGAAACGCAAATCGCAATTGTGCACGAAAAGAGCAACGTCGTCGAACACACTAATGATACACTTTTATTGTATTTCAATTGCAACGTGATCCTCTATGAATCCTTGATCGTATAAAGTGACTACTGTATCAACAGCAACATTGTCTGGCGTCCATCCTCCTGCTGGTTCAATCAAAGTTGCTCCCCATGAACCGTTGTTCGAGGTTCCGTTAACGGATTGAATGATGCCTCGTTGAGCTTGGCCGCCGATGACTTTTTTCACATCCACCACAAACGGTAACTGACCCTCCGGAGCAAATCCAGTACATGCAATATTCGCAAGATAAAGCAATGGTGGAATCCCATCTTCAGCCTTTACTGGATCCTCTATAGTCCATTCGCCTTTGGGTGGCGGCTCAGGTGGAGGTGCCCCGTGAGAAAACGCCATAGATAGAACCGAAACAACGAAAAGGCACGGCAATGATGTTCTCTTCATGATCTACTCTTCCTTTTGAAATTACCTAGAACCCAACGAAATCCAAAATTCCGAATCAACTGAATCATTCATGAACTCAATATGACCATCTGCATATAGAAGATTAACTCCACTGACGTGCATACTGGTCGACGTGCAAATTGATTTTTGAGTCAGGTTTGCATTCGAACAAGATCTCCTATTTGGGGTGGAGATGTGATAATAATTTGCGGCGGCGCCTCCGATCCATAGATGGCCATTATCGATAATGCTTTGAAACGAAAATGGTAGAGACTCGCATCGCTCTACAAAGTTAGCTTGATCAACAAGTGTATCGATTTGCACTCGTGATTGGAAAACAAATTGACCTTTTTTCACTCCCGGAAGACGCTCACAAATTTCCGCCATCAATGCGGTTTGCGATGAGCCGCGATGGAAATCAGAGATCCGAGGCCATTTTCTTTCCTCAACAAACCAAGGACTATTTCGATCTTGCGTAATTGTTGTTCCTCTATTGAATCCGTAGTCCGTTCGAGGGGATTCCTGATTAACTGCTGAGGGACAACGATAAGTTGGTATCTTGGTTTCGATTGCCGTTAGAAGTCTTGGAATGTGCGTCTCTGAAAAGTCAATTGTCTCATACACTGCCTGTTGTTCTATATAGGGAAGGATGCCAACTAACGGACAGATTCCAACGGTCGGTGTAGCACCAGCGGGGAGACATTTGTAAGTTGCTTGGTAATTCTGTAATGCCAAGCCAATCTGCTTCAGATTTGACGAGCAATAGGTTCGTCTCACCGCTTCGCGCGCGGATTGCACTCCGACCAATAGCAATGCTGCCAGAAGGGCAGTTATCGCAATTACGACAATTAGCTCAGTTAGAGTGAATGCATTCCTCCTGCGAACTTTCATGAATTCCCCCTCCGAATTCTCATCCACTTGGAACGCTATAAGGTAAACAGAAAAGAAGCCCGCTTCATTGGCCTGGTGTTAAGCTTTTCCGGCATTAAGCCAGAGAGTTGATGATGTTATCTCTTGCGTTTGAGACACCTGTCAAGAAAAAAATCTATCGTTAAACAAACTTATTAAAATAGGTTTATCAGAAATGGCGAGATCTTAACCGCTTCATGCATGGAAACCCGACAGCAGGCGCCCGCAGCACTCAATTGGCATATTGAACCAGAAGACGCCGAGTCATTTCAAAAATAGGACCTAGCCGAACAACGGACTTCGAACTTGCAGCGTACTCCGTGTTTCCCGAGAATGCACTGGTACCATTTGGAAGCGACTTGGTACGGGCGCTATCCGAATCAATTTGGATTACACGACTTACTTGCGCAGGCTCGGACCGCGAAAAGGCCGAAAGATGCGAAAGAATGCTAGATCGGCCGTGGCGCGATTCCATCCCGGCTGTGCCGAGTTCGGTAGACTTTTTCTCGGTCCGAACCGGATCGGCAACTGGCCTGTGCCTCGCCGCATAGACTCGGTGATACATTCTTGTATTCGGTATTAAAATGGTCGAGAATGACTCGAAAATGATCACAAAATCAAGGAGGTGTTACGTGAAGAGCTCCGGTTAAGAAGGGAAAAGGTTTCTTAAATGAATTCCCTTTCTATTCTTAAGCGGCGGCATAATTGACGCAGGAAGAGAGCGCCGACTTCTGACCGTTATGATCATTTGCTTGAACTAGATTGTAACCATAGCGAAAATGACATGGCGTTCGGCAACGAAAGTGGATGAATCACATGAAAAACTCCTTCACTCAGAACCAGAGGCGAGGTCTGTTTTGTAGGATTTGTGTTACCGTTGGCATTTACTTGGTTACTGCCACTGTTTTAGCGGCCCAGGATGCAGAACAATTACCTAGTTTAGATTACTACACTAGTTTGAAACTTCTCCGACCGAATTTCATGATCCGCGAGCGGATCGGCGTCACTAGAGAAGAAGCTGCTGCCCTTAGGAAGATCGAAGACGATACATGGAAGTGGATCATGAACAGTCGTGACACGGAGGCTGCTCGTCGTGAATTCAGGAGTGATGGTACTTACACCATTTCACCTGAAGAGAATGAAGCAATTGGTGAAAAGATCCGCGAAGTTCTACCACCAGACAAGTTTGAACGAATTATCCCCTCTATCATGTCAGACCGATTTTCGGTGCCATGGGATGCCTTTTCTGATGAGGAGGTGATTACGTTTTGTGATATCGATGAGAGAGAGCTTCGCAGGGTCCTTAAGATAACCCCTCGTACTAAAGAAAAGTACGCGCAAGAACGGCGAGATTCGCTCCGCCAACAGACACGAGTACTACTCGATCAACTGCCAGTGAAATCGCGAGAGAAGTTCGTTGCCTTGGCAGGAAATCGTTACTTTCCCGATGTCGTCAATGATACTGATATCGATCCATCGAAGATACCGTTTCCTGAGACTACCAGCCCCTACGCAGTCGCCACGATGCGTCCCATCTTGGTACAAGAACTGGGTGCCATCTTCACACCAAAAGAGGAACGCGAAATGGCAGAAATCTGCGCCCAGTTTGAAAGCTCAAGGGCTCAGTTTTATGCAACCGATCGCGAGCGAGTTGGCTATGAGTCGAAAAATCTGGAATTAGGTCGCGAAATGACACGTAAGTTATCTGAACTCATCGGAAAGAAGCGATTGCTATTGTGCTACCAGGAGCTAGCGATGCTTGGTGTCCAGGAATCGCCTGAGAAGTTCTTTGAAGATAGCTTGCATTGTGACTATCTGCAGCTGACGTTGGACGAACGACAGAGTTTACGCAAAGCAGCACTCGAAGCCGAACGCAAGAACCAAACAGCTATTTCGAAACTTAATCGTAAGATTTTCGACGAACTTACCGAGCAATTGGATGCGGAATCCAAGCGCAAGGTACAGGCTGTTTTTCTAGGACACTGGGAAAATTACATAACGCTTAAACTGTAATGCAGGTATGCTTCGGAGTTTGGTATCCTTGACGTTGCTGTTAGCTTTAGTGGGGTGGATGTTGGTTTCCAACTCATTGAAAGGATTACTGCAATGGCAGGTCGAGCAGTTCGAGAAGCGATGTGGGATGAAAGTCGCAAATGGGCTCGCAAGCAGAAAGAAAGCTGGGTTGTCAGCGGGGGCTTAAAAGGGGCCAGGTCAAAACAACCGAGTTAAACGACTATATGCGTAATGGTTTTCAAGCGATGGAGTCACGGCGAGGACGAGGTGAACTTATAAAGGGATTCACCGAGGGTGTTCGTAGATTTCGTATGCGTGAAGTTAACCGACATGTGGATGTCGATACGATTTTAGAAAAAGTAATCTCATTTGGGGTTCGTTGATGCTTGAATCGGGATGGATTAAGACGCGTCGTCGGCAAGTAAAGATTGAAAAAGTTGTCGGCTGGTACGATGTTTGGACCGGAGATTTGCCGTTCGCGAAATTCACACTTCGAGTTGTAGAAAACGAAAGCGGAGGCTTCCAAGCGACCCCCAACGTATTTGTAAAGAGTGGTGACGGAATCGAATATACATGCGGTATTGGTTCAACGGTTTCCGAAGCCGTAGCGGACGGAATTGACAGGTTCTACGATGAAATCGAAAAGGTCACAACAATCGATCAAATAACCGAAGACTGTTTCGCTTGGCTCTGTTGGACACCATTTGGGGCGACTCCGTTCGAACCGGAATCCGATGCATAAATCAAGATTCGAGATTTCCGTAGCTCATTCGAAGTAAGCAGCAGTTTCTGCTGCTGTTTTCGTCAGACGGGAATTTTTTATAACGGCATGCTGATGCGCGACTGCGAAACGCAGGCCTTCGAGCAGAGTATCCTGTACGATTCGATTGGTACGGATGTTTTGTTTTCGAGGTTTCGTATTCGGGTGGTCTCAACCTTAGTCGGCGTGGTTGATCGCGACTTTAGTGGCGAACATGCGGTAACCACGGTCGAACCAATGCAAGAACTCCAGGCACGCGTACAAGAAGTGCGGCGCGATGGTGTTTGCGATGCATTGGGATTGGGATATGAACTAAAGGCGAAGTCGGCAAAATGGGGTGAATACTAGAGGTTGCTCGGTACATCGTCGAGTTTCGCCTCTCTTGAGCGGTACGAGTGAATCTTTATTTACCTCCTTTTTGCTCTTCCCGTGAATTTGCCAATCTTGATCTTCATGAAACAGCACGCGTATCAAGTTTGAAGGCAGTCTCGTGTGAAGAGTCGTATCATGTAATTGCTGTGACTTCTTCCTTGCTCCGACTTGGCGTCGAGGTTATCGTCGCAACTCCATGGCAGTCGATCCATTTATGCTTTCAGAGGTGGCATATTATTCTAGCGATGTGCTTGTTGAGGCAGCTACTCGCCGAATAACCTGAGAGTCAACTTGTCCGACAATAATTTTCTGGACACTGACTGAAAAAGCTGAGATAATCCAGGAGAACGGTTGAGATAACAGCATTTCGGATTTATTGCCGGAAGCCTGTCCGGAATAATTACAAGTTCGCCTGGAAAGCTATGAATCACGAGCCCGCTGAGTACGTTGCGGATCAAGTTCGTCGATCTTGGGCCGCAAGCCATCGAGGAGGACTAATCCATCAATTCTTTCAGTTCATTGGTGCTGGCGAGGTGCCCGTGGCGATATACATTGCAGAATATCCCGCTGCAGACTGGCAATCTGCACATTGCACAGGCGATCCCATAGGCATCTGGAGTTTTCGTGGTGCGGCATTCGAACCTGTCTCCGACTTTCCCCCTCTCGACTACAGTAACCCCATTGCATCCCGCACTCCCGTGATCCGATATTGTGTGGACAATGACCGTAAGCGAATGATCTTGTGCAAATGGTATGGTCTTCGCGCGGGACATGGCTCACTTTATCATTGGGACGGTGTGCAATGGAAAGCCCGAGGTCCCAGCTGGAAGTCATAACGTCAGGCGAACAAAAAGATGCAGCCGAGTTGCCGATCGGCTGCGCACACTTTGGACACTCAGTCGCGGCAACCTGGCTGATCTTAATCGTTATGCGTCACCAAAAGGTGTTCGATGAAACTTGATCTTGCAAAAGACAAAGCGCGAATTCGACGATACATCGCGAAACGAATCAAAGACTATCCAGTCTACGTGAACTGTGGTCCGGGCGAAGACGCCGACCCGATCCAGGCTATCATGCTGGGGTTCTATGCTGCCCAAGGTGGCTATGTGTACTTGGTTTTTGATACGAGGCCTGGCAAAAACTTTGACGGCAATTGGACGCTCTTTCTGGAAGACGCGACTCTATTCCTTCTCCCGAAATGGACCGCATTTTACGAACATGTGTGCTCTGGTAATCCAGGAACTCTCATACTGTCTGATGGAAGTAGGAAGGAATTAAAGTACATGGATGACGACGCGACATCGGAGAAAAAAGTCAATGCGTTTATTGGGGAGATGTTGAGGACGCTGATGATAGAACTGAGTGAAGACGGAACATTAGCGCAACTCCCGCTTCGGAAGGACGCCTTCATGATGGTCGAAGAATTCGATGGACACTATTTCTGGCCCGACATCAAATCGGTTGCGACGAAAGGTCGGATCAAACAGTAGACGCATAACAAATGAAGGATAAGATGTGGCGTGCTTACTGGGTTACGCACATCACAAGGTCAAGTCGCTATGTCTAAACGCCCTGGTACACTTCGCGAGTATCGTGTGACACTTACACCGGTTGCCGATGGCGAAACGGCAATGGAACATGGGTATCCTGATAATCTAGGACTGCGAACAAAACTCGGAGGTGAGCCCACCTTTATTCAAGGGGGTAAAACGCCAAACTGTTCCGAATGCGGTAAGCAATTGCACTTTGTTGCCCAAATCGACTCAGTTGAACATAAGTGGAAAACAAATCCCAATGCTCGAGACTACCAGGAACAGCATTTCATGTTCGGTGATGTTGGCATGATTTACGTCTTCTTCTGTTTTGAATGCGGTCAGCCGAGCTGCGCGATGGACTGCTACTGATACATTGGTATATTTGAAACAGACGAAATAAATCGCTAGCAGACAATGGCATGATACACCGAAGCGTTGGACACGGAGTTGCGGATTGGGCGGCTGGTGTAATTCGTGTTGGCTAAGCCACTTGAGCTTACTGAATCATGCCCTTCGTTGTTAGAAAGGAGCAAACCATTGGTAGTACATCAATACCGATGCGGATTGCTTCCTCGCGGTCCATTGATCACCAAGTACAGCACGCTGCCCAAAGCTGTGATCGCCGAGGACTTTACAGAAGCATGGCTGCAGCAGCCCTCTTGCGATGTCATGTGTTGAATTGACGCTTTCGCACCTCGTTATCCGTCGTGGTCAGAAGATATATTGATGTGGGGCTCGAGGAATAATGGCAACCGTATTCATGTAGTTCTCAAAGAGGGAAGGATCGTTGAAGTTTCGTGTCGACTTATTGCACCTGATCAACAGCAGAACTTTGCGGCTAGCATCATATCTTTAGCCGAACGCTGTGATTGGGTCCTTATCCTCACCGAAGATGTTTTAGCCGAACCCAAATTGGAACTGTTGCTTACTGCCGTGCGCATATTTAATGCGTCCAAATTTGCAATCAACCCGATAGAATTCTTGGAAATTCCTAATGAATCTTGAAAGCGACAAATCCAACCAGCATTCCAGGCTTAGGGGGCTCGGTTTACTTGTGATCGGTCTCGCGTGTGCAAAGCTGCAGATCTATGATCCATTGCATGCGGCTGAGATGGGACTCGAAACGGTGTGGATTCATTTCATATTTGTGTCCATGGGTGTTGTAGGGCCATTTATGGGCGTTCTCTACTTGATTTTTGGGAGCCGCCCGAACAAATGGTTCAAGTTCGACCCCCAGAGGCTGCAAGTACGGACCGTGTTCGCATTGCTCGCGGCTGCTGGCGTGCAGTTGGCTATCATTTTCTACGTTTTGCATGCCCTCCGGATGCAGGGCTATCGCATTTAACCGACAGAGATGCGTAGCAAATGGAGGATTAGACGTTTCGTGTTTAACGGAAATACTGCCCAGCCGTAACGGCTTACGGAAGAATTGAAGCGACACGATCCCGCATAGAGTTGATCGCAATGATGCAAAATCTAAATATCGTGCCGCGGTTGTTCTTGTTCAATGGAAATTTGCTTGCGAATGAACCCCAACCGCTTAACGAGGCGACGATCTTTGCTGGGATAGCAAATATGTATTCGGAGAGAAACAATAGACCGCATGAAGCCCATTCAAATGAACTACTTTCATCGGGTGGTGAGTGTAGCAAAAAAAGTCGGTCGGAGCTAGCAAGTGAGGGCTCCTGATGGGGTGCCCGTTTGGGCTTCTCTAGTTTGAAAAATTGAGCTTGAAAATCTGACATAGCCCAATAGTTTTGGAAGCCGTGCCCTGCCAAACGTGGGAAAAAACGCGCGGTTTTTTCGAAATCCGAAGTAGCGAATGGTCGGTGGGGATGTTTGTGCCCAAAATCACCGGGTTGTTTTCGGCCATCATGATTCATTCAAGAAGTTGAGGAGCGATTCGATTCCTGGGTTTTCTGGGGTAATGTCCGAAACATCTTTCCTAAATTGCCCGAAATGAACAAGTTTTCAACAATGTTCGTTTCTTAGTTTTAGCAGGGTATTGCAAAGAGTATCGAAGCTTTCGGGATTTCATGGTGCGATGATCTATTGTAAGCTTGTAACCCTTTGTTGATTCTGGTTTGAAGCTGAGAGCGAGAGAGGGGCCTTCTGTAAAGGGGCTTGGAGAATTGGATAGACTTCAACTTGCAACCCTACTTTCCTGGGCAGATAACTCCGTGATCCAGGGACGGAAGCGGTTACAGAAAATTGTTTTTTTCCTGCAATATGCTGGCTGTCCGTTGGACTGCAACTACACACTCCATCACTTTGGTCCTTATTCGAAGGATGTCGCCGATACGTGTGACGAAATGGTGGCGGCAGGGTTGATCACGGAGAAGAGCGAAGAGAATCCAACTACTTACAGTTACGAATTGACAGAGTCTACGCTCAACTACCTAGCCCAAATTCCTGTACATGAATTAGAGAAGTATAAAGAACTGGCCAAAACGCTGATTGTCGAAAGCATGCCGCGACTCGAATTGGGGTCAACTATTCTCTTTTTCTATGATCATTGTAGGGATTGGGAAGAAGCATTGAGAATGGCTTGCGAATACAAGAACAAGAGTGCTGAGGCCGCCACGAGCCTTTCCGCACTTGAGTTAGCCCGGAGTGTATACGAAAAGGCAGGCACTTTCTAATCGGAGAGCAGCTTGACGGACAAAGTATTCAAGGATCCTCAATGCGATGCGAAAATTGGTAGCTGATAAGTCAGCGTCCCGTCGGCATAAAGCCGATGGTGACGAGGATAAGGAGTTTTGCATCGAGCTAGTCTCACCATAACTTGCGAAAAAACGGCTAAAGCCATTTCATCGCCAAGACCTTGCAGCATCTGGTACAAGGGCAGGGGAGGGGATGCTTGTTGTAGCACGGTCCGTCCCGGCAGTGCTGCGTCCCGTACACGCTCCGAATGCACAAGTGGTAACCGCGAAAGAGGCGAAAGAGGCGAAAGGATACTGGGGAGAATCCGCTGATCCGAGAACTCAAAATTGCCCCATTGATTGAATACGGGCTTTAATTGGTTACGATTTACTTTACCCAATGCTTGGCGATTTGTACGTCTGAGACAAATTTTGGATGCCAAACAGACATTGATAGGACGCTAGGTTTCAATCTTCCCAAAGTCGTTCCATGAATCTTTCGGGCCTATGGTGCAATCGCCCTGGTCTTAAATCATGGTTTGCTAACTAAACTGGCCAAAATGGAATAAACTGTGGCAATGCTTTCTAGTAACCTCAGTAAATCAAAAACTCTAGGGGTGACCAGAACAGACTTAGGTTTTGTTGCGGTCGTTGTAGCGCTGGAACTATTTCTTTATGCAAGAGCGGTTCCACTGCCAGGA
>Ga0075163_10013729_pt1 | contig 10485 bp, 12 predicted proteins | sample JI1023141ADNA_FD_71478 | JGI IMG/M metagenome (GOLD analysis project Ga0075163, IMG submission 71478) | Wastewater effluent complex algal communities from Wisconsin, to seasonally profile nutrient transformation and Carbon sequestration -... | ecosystem: Engineered > WWTP > Effluent > Algae... | reverse complement strand
AGGTATGTGTCCATATACTTGGACCCGTTCTCTCAAGACCGGTGACACAGGTATGGACGTTATGAAGCTCCAGCAGTTCCTTAACTCTGATGCAGATACTCGCGTATCAGCTTCAGGTGTAGGTTCAGCAGGAATGGAATCAGAGTACTTCGGTCCAGCAACAGCTGCTGCAGTTTCAAAGTTCCAGACCAAGTATCGTTCAGATATTCTTTCACCAGCAGGTCTCGTGAACCCAACAGGGAACTTCGGACCAGCTACTATGGCAAAGGCAAACGCACTTTGCGTAGCAGCACCAGCTGATGATTCAGATGACGATCACTCAGACGACGATGATGATTCATCATCAAGTGAGCTCTCAGGTGAGGCTTCACTCGACGATGTTCAGATCGAAGACGGTGATGACACTGAAGTTGAGGAGGGTCAGGTTGACGCTCCTGTTGCAGACATTGACGTAGAGTTCACCGATGGTGACGCTATGATCACTCGTCTCGACATCGCTCTCGACGGTTCAGGTGACGAAACAGAGCCATGGGACGCTTTTGAAGAGGTCTCACTCTGGGTAGACGGTGAGAAGGTTGCGGACTTCGATGCTACAGACGAGGATAACTACCTCGATGAAGACGATGGTTCAATCCGATTCGCTGGTCTCGACATCGTAGCTATGGAAGACGAGGAGGTCACTATCACTGTTGGTGTTACCGTACAGGATTCTGTAGACGGTACAAACGATGGTGAGGATTGGGACGTCGTCGTTGGCGCAATGCGCTTCGTAGATGCTGATGACGTTACTACTACAGAGGACAACACTGGTGACCAGGAGGCATTCGATGGTTCTTACACCAACACTGCTGACTTCACTATTGAAGCAGAGGGAAATGACGACGAGCTCATCGTTAAGTCTTCATCAGAAGACCCAGATGCGACTACAATCGCACTTGAGGATGATCAGAAGTCAGACTGGACTACAATCTTCGCGTTCACACTCGACACTGACGATTCTGTCAATGACATCACTGTCAACGACATCCGCGTCAACGTTGCAGCTACCGAAGACGGTACAACAGCAACCTCAACTTCAAACCTCATCAATGACGCTATGCTCGTTATCGATGGCGAAGAGTACGACGACGTAACCATCGTTCATGGTGCCGGCGGTACGTTCTCATTCGACCTCGACGGTGATCTTGAGATCGCTGCAGGCGAGACAGTCGCTGTTGAGTTCCAGGTTGAGTTCAAGGCACTTCCATCAGCGCTCGAAGGAGCAACTGTCCAGGCGTCAACATCTGCTGACGTAGGATACGATGCTGAAGGTGCTGACGACCTCAGCTCTTCACAGCTCGATGGATCAGCTTCAGGTGACGAGCATACGCTCCGAACTTCAGGTGCAGTCCTCGAACTCACTGATGTAAGCGAGACTCTCAAGGCTAACACCGATGCAACAACAACTGACGATGAGGGCGTTTACGTTCTCGAGTTCGATGTTACTGCATTCGAGGGTGACCTCTACATTGATGATTCAGCTGATCGCGCTTCAACAACGCTCGGAACTGCAGGTGCTAACTTCATCATCACTTCAGGTGGTTCAGAAGTTACTACCGGTACAGCGGTACCAACACTCGACTCTGATGCAGAGCTCGATGGTGGACGCTTCAAGGTTTCTGAGGGTGAGACAGAGAGCTTCACGCTCACTGTTGAGTTTGACCCAGCAACATCTGGTTCATTCAAGGTTCAGCTCTACTCTGTCAACTTCAAACTTGACACGAACGCTGCACCAGACACCCAGCAGCTCGCACTCCCAGAAGAGGACTTCGATTCTGACTCACTCACTATCTAAGCTCGCTTAGGTTGAGTAGCTCAGTTCGATAACTTCGAAAGGAGTACAACAAAAAGCCCCGCAAGGGGCTTTTTGTGTGTCCGGCAAATGCTAAAATACATGTATGAAATCAATTACCCCACACAGGACCGACCTGTGTACACAGGTCGGTCCTGTGTGGGGTAAGCGGTATAATTAGGAATATGTCACAGAGAGACGCCAATTTATCAATTGATGAGTACTTTCACTTGTACAATCGAGGTAATAGTAAGCAGTTAATTTTTAAATCAGGATCTGACTACAGGCGCTTTATGTCGCTGTTGTTCATATCGAACGGGTCATATGCATTTAAATTGCGAGACTATCGTGATTCTCCGGACCTATATCAAATCGAAAGAGGCGACCCACTTGTTGCAATCGGTGCATACTGTCTTATGCCAAATCACTTCCACATATTGGTGAAACCTTTGGTTGAAGGAGGTATATCAGTTTTTATGAAGAAACTTGCAACAGGATATTCGATGTATTTCAACAGAGTATATGAGCGAACCGGTACTCTTTTTGAAGGAAGATACAAGTCGAAGCATGTTGATTCTGATGAGTATCTCAAGTACCTCTATGCATACATTCACCTCAACCCACTTAAGTTAATTGACCCAGAGTGGAGGAGTAAGGGACTTGCTGATATTCAAGGTGGAAGAGAGTACCTTATGCAATATTCATTCTCGAGTTACCCTGATTTTGTCGGTAAACCAAGAAGAGAGAGGGTACTTATTTCGAATGAACATTTTCCGCAGTATTTCAAAGATGTTGCTGATATAGAATCCGAGATGGGTACCTGGATGAAATATCAGGAATTAAACTAAGACGTGACTCGCACAAGATCCCAATTTACACAGGACCGACCTGTGTAAATTGGGATCTTGTTGTTTTTTGCAGGGTATAATTAAGATATGAACTTGATGGATTTTTCAAGAAAGTTTTTCAGGTCACTCCTGCTTATTTTTATTGCTCTGCACAGCTGTGGAAGCGCTCTTGCACAGGAGACTTGCGGAAATATTCTGGGAGAAGAAAATGGCGAGGAACACATAGTTCCTATTGAAGATTGTCTAAATCCGTTTGGTCCAGTGAATATCAACTCAAATCTCGAGGTTGCTTTTGGTGCTACCACACTTGCTGATAGGGGTGTGTATGAATTTTTGAATAGTACAGAAACATTTGAGCTTACTGGGACTCATCCACTCATGTTTACGAGTGGGTATGCAGTCTACCGAAACGATGGAAGTGACTACCGAAAGATAGCGGAAGGTGGGATAGAAGACCCTTTCACTTTCACAGCACCAGGGACGTATAGTCTGGTTATTTATGAGGATACTGAACCAATCCTGAGCAAGAATTTTCTTGAAAAACTTATGACAATGATTGTCCCTACTGCACATGCTTTCCCGGGCATTTCACTTGTGCTTACGTTTGAGGTCATAGCTACATCTGGGGAATCACCAGGAATTTCGAACATTCTCTTTTTACCCGGCATGAAAGGAAGTCGATTGTATACGAAAGATGGCGAGGATGAAATGCAACTGTGGGAACCATTTGGGAGTGAGGACTATGAAAATCTACGAATGACTGAAGAGGGTGAGAGTCTAAACAATGTGTACACACGTGATGTTGTGGATTCAGTGTATGGTGGCATTGGAGGTGATGTCTACGCATCATTCATTGAATTTCTCAATGAAATTGATGGTGAAAATGGGCCGCTTGTAGAAATCTTTCCATACGACTGGAGGTATAGTGTAACCAATATTGTTGAGAACGGGACACAATATGAAACTGGGCTCTATAAAAAACTTGTCGAGACAGTCGACTATCTTGCAACTCTTTCCGACACAGATAAAGTAACGATAATTGCTCACTCAAATGGTGGGCATATAGCAAAAGTACTCATGCTTAAACTTGAAGAAATTGGAAAGGTAAATCAAGTCGACAAGGTTATATTTATTGCTACGCCACACATCGGGACTCCAAAAGCGATAGCCGCACTTCTCCATGGATATGATGAAGAGTACGGAATGAACATCCCTGCAGATGCAGGTGATATTCGAAGAGTCATAAAGAATATGCCTGGACCGTATGGACTTCTTCCGAGCGAAGCATACGTCAGTATACTGAGTGAGCCACTTATCTCATTTGATAACTCAACGACAACAAAACAATATCGGGATAGATATGGGTTTACTGTGAATACCATGAGCGAGTACAGGGATTTCCTTAACGGTATTGAGGGAAGGCTAGAAGATTTTGAGAATGTTGCACTTCCTGGGAAAACAAACAGTACACATCTTGATGAAGCACTAGAAATCCATTCAGATATGCTCGACCCTTGGCAAGCGCCAGATGAAATCGAAGTATTTAATATTGTTGGTATTGGGCTCAAAACGCCAAATTCAATTGAATATAGAGAATTTGTTCAGGACTATTGTGGGTCGCCTGGTTGTATTCTAAAGAAGCTTGAGCCGGTGGTTGGGTTTACTTTGCAAGGAGATGAAACAGTTGTGGCAAAATCATCGGAAAGTGTTCAGTCGAGCTCACAAGTATATATTAATCTTGGAGCAGAGGAAGAGTATGAGCATGCCAATATTACTGAAGCAAAATCGGTACAGATATTTGTAGATAAAGTCCTTCACGGATCTAGTACGGATGATATTGATTTTATCAGTACATCAAAACCAACTTTCGATACAAGACCCATTTTAGTAAAAAGAATTCATTCACCAGCACGAATTTACATTGAAGATGCTGACGGGAGAAGGACTGGGCGGGATAGTGCATCAGGGAGATGGAAAGAGGAAATCCCAGAAACAAATTATTATGAAATAGGAGGTGTAAAATACATATTGGTACCTAAAAACATCGCGCATAGAGTGTTCATAGAAGGTGAGGGTAGTGGTGCATTTACTCATGTGATTGACGAGCTGGTTGGTGAGGAGCAAACAACCCTCCATACATTTGTAGCAACAGTTACACCAACTACACGGGCTTCCTATGCATACTTAAATGGCACAACAAGTCTCGTATCGATAGATCAGAATGGTGACGCTACTACAGACTATCAGTTAACCATCGATGGAATATTTATTGATACAAAAGCAATCTATCCAGAGCTCAGGAATGCTGTACAAAATCTGAAGCTTGTAAAACCTAAACAAACTGTACTCCTGAGTATAGTTGACCAAGCAGATCAGTTTTATAAAAAGCGTAGTGATGCTAAGAGTGGGAGGCTTTTTGAAAAACTTGAGGAGGGGGCACTTGTATTTCTTGACCAAGCACTCATTCAATTACGAAAGGTGAAAATTATAAGTCCTGAATCGTACCAAGGTATCAAAATAATTATTGATAAACTTATAAAGCAATGATTATGCCAATAGTAAATAAAATTTTATTTTTAGGGTGTAACGTAATTGTAGTTGTGGCGCTTTACATCTTCAATGAGTATTACTGCACTGAGAGCTGTTTTGCATTTTATGAAAAGCCTTACTTAGACCCGATACTCGCTGGACTTAGTGGTCTAGCCGCTTCATCTCTCACCCTCTTCCTTTCGACGGATAAGGTATTCATATCCTGGCTAAAAAGAATTGCATCCTGGTTCCTTCCTCTCACGTTCATTCTTGTTGCTTCGATTGATGAAGGTGAAGGACTTTTCCCGATGACTTCTGACGGCCGAAACGATATGGCAATATTGATGATGTCGATTTTATTTCTCATCACGCTCGTCTATGTACTCGTGATGAGAAAGCGACTCAGTAGCTGAACTGATTTCACAAGTTTGCTATACTAACCGTATGTTCAATAAGACATTTTATCGGTTTCTCTTTGGATTCTTAGCTATTGTCGCATCGACTCTGCTCATCATTCTTTTTGTGGGGTCACGGCACACAGCATAATTGCATCTACTATGCGTATTACAGATCAGTATCTTTGGAACTTCGTCTTTAGCGTTCTCTTTCTCGCTCTCGTGTTTATGGCGACGGTTGTGCTCGATACCGAGGCCTATAAGTCGTACGAGTCGCTCACTCTCCTAGACTATACCCTCATGATTCTCGCAACGTTCCGTCTCACACGGCTCTTTGTGTATGACAAAATCACCGCGTTTTTCCGTGAGCAATTTTCTGATATCGGAGAAGGGAAGAATGGTATGGTGCTCGTAAAGCCAGCGCGCGGTCCGCGACGGACAATCGCTGATCTCCTCTCCTGTCCATGGTGTTTTGGTATGTGGGCTGCAGGTACTGTGGCTTTCTTTTACCTCCTCACCCCATACGCATTCTTTGTTATCCTTATGCTCGCGATCGGCGCGCTCGGGACACTTATGCAGCTCCTTGCAAACCTCATTGGCTGGAAGGCGGAGCAGCTCAAGATGGATGTGGAGTCACGGTAGGTGAATAGTGGTAAAAAAGATTATGCATAAAGCTCTAAAAAATTTCGTGGCGTTAGCTGTGGGAGTGATACTCATATTTTCTGGCGCTCTTTCGGTGATACTCGGCTTTCTCTTTGTCCGTGATGGTATGACCACTCCAGTACCCATACTTCTGGGTGGGAGCATTGTCGTATTCCTCATCACTCTTATTCTCGCATGGCGTTATAAACGAGTACGAGAGCAGACAGTAACGGAACTTATCGGTTCGATCATTCCTTTCTAAAAAAAGAAACCCCGGCGCAGAGCGCCGGGGTTTCTTTTTTCTAATGTTCTGGTATAGTGGCGGGCAACAGGCTAAAGACAGTTGGTTACACGCCGTAAAGGGCATGTAGTAATGAACCGTTTGGTTCGCCAGCCGAGGTCCAACTTTCTCTTCGAGTGTTGGGGTCGTCACCACCGTCTGTCTCAGGATTCTTTCTGAGCGCGTCTGTTTTATCGGTTCAAACACACACAATCGTGGCAATCACAAAAGCAAAGAAGCAGGACATCCTCGCAAAGCTCGGGACGATCAAGAAGGACGCACAGTCAATCGTATTCGTAAGTTTTAAGGGAGTCTCAGTAGCGGACACAAGCGCTATGCGCAAGACGCTCCGCGAAGCAGGTGTTGGTTACTTCGTTGCAAAGAAGACTCTGATCAAGCGTGCGTTCGGCGACACCTACACAGGTGAGATGCCAACACTCGATGGTGAGATCGCAGTCGCATACAGTGCGGATGCAGTTGCGCCAGCGCAGAACATCAAGGACTTTGCAAAGAAGCACAAGGAAGCAATTGCAATTGCAGGAGGTGTATTTGAGGGAGCATACAAGAACAAGGCAGAAATGACCGAGATTGCTTCGATTCCATCGATGCAGGTCCTCCGCGGTATGTTCGCTCAGGTCATCAATTCACCACGCGCTCGTTTCGCGGTGGTACTCAGCAAGGTTGCTGAAACAAAATAGGAATTTTGTTTCAGGAGGTTGTCGAGATTTTCTGAAAGAAAATATCATACAACCTGAACAGTCCCTGTAAGGGAGAGACGAAATAAACAGCTAGTATTTTAAATTAACTATTATGAACAAGGATTCAATCATCGAGGCAGTAGAGAAGATGACCGTTCTCGAGCTCAACGAGCTCGTGAAGGCTATCGAGGAGAAGTGGGGTGTATCAGCAGCAGCAGTTGCAGTTGCAGGTCCAGCAGCAGGTGGTGACGCAGGTGAGGAGCAGTCTTCATTCAACGTTGAGCTCACTGACGGTGGTGCTCAGAAGATCGCTGTGATCAAGGTAGTTAAGGAAGTTCTCGGTCTCGGTCTTAAGGAGGCTAAGGACATGGTAGACGGAGCTCCAGCTATCGTTAAGGAAGGTATGAAGAAGGAGGATGCTGAGGCTCTCAAGGCAAAGCTTGAAGAGGCTGGTGCTAAGGTCACATTGAAGTAATTCAATTTTGATTTAAAAGAAAAACACGGGCAACTGCCCGTGTTTTTCTTTTGTAAGAATCTTGTGACCTTAGCGCTAGGGGCGCAGCGATGTGAGCTTCTTTCAAAATGAAGCGAACCAGCGAGCTGGGGTGAGGAATGGGGTGGGACCCATTCCGCAAGAGGTTGTCGAGATTTTCTGAAAGAAAATATCATACAACCTGAACAGCTCCTGTAAGGAGGGAGTGCTTAGCATAATGTGAACGAAGTGAAACATTATGCTAAGCAACCAGTGACAAGGTTACACTTAAATAATTACGGGACGGTGCGAAAGTTACTCTTAAGTAAATTTTCGAACAACAAAAAACATCCGCGGTTGCGGATGTTTTTTGTTGTGAAAATTTTAAGAGAGGAGCTATCGTTTCGGATTACTCGTTATTGCATGTGACAGTACGAAGTCGTATGCTAGGTACCTTGTTCTTTGTGGAGGTTTTGTATGGGTCACTATCTTTCGGATTTGATACCCGACGATCATGAATTCGATACGCTCTATCAAAAAATAGAGCGTGCGAAGAAGGAACTTAGAAACGCGCCGCTTTCGGCATTCACCATTGCGGAATACGAATCGATCCAGGAACTTTTTCGACCGCAGTGGTCTAAGCTCCACTCGAGTGAACACATGAAGAAAGGGATGCAAGAGCAGCTTAGAAAAATCAATCTGCTCTTGCAAAAAGTCCCAAATAAATCCTAAGAGTTGCTGTCTGGGAATAGTTCTTAAAAAAAGCCTCACTTGCGTGAGGCTTTGTTCGATCCTTGCTTTGTGACTTTGTTTACTTGGCGGACGCCGTTGCACCAGCCGAGAAGGTGCGAAGGGTGAGACTGATTGAGCGGCAGATTTTTAACGCCGCTCGTATGCCCGATAAAGTAATGCGTAGCATTCCCTTTGCTCCTCATGGGGCAATGGTCCGCGTGGTCTTGCTCCTCCTTCTTCCTACAGAATGCGCACCTCATGGTGTACTCCTCAGATTGTGTTGAAGGAATTCGACCAGCATCGGCAGGTCATGCGGCTTTTCGAATACACGCTCTGCCCCAGCACGTACCGCATTTCTGCGGTAGTCTCTGTCACCAGCGGTGTACATGACGACGAGGAGGTCGTGAGCAATCTCGAGGCGACAGAGCTCCTTGATGACACCGATACCGTCTATTCGAGGCATGTTGCCGTCAGTGACAATTCCGTGGAATGGTTCCGTTGATCGCGTGATAAGTCTGAGTGCTTCCGCACCGTCACGTGCCTCCACAACATCGAACTGGGTGCGGAGAAGCGTTGCAAGAGGGGAGCGTACAGTATCGTCGTCATCTGCGATAAGGAGGCGTTTTTTCATGCACTTTCCTTGAGAAGGATTATTGAAAGGAACTTATTTAAAAAACTATATCATTATTTTTTGAAAAGGATAGTGATTGATGGTTCGACACCTCCCGTCACTGTTGTCCAGATTTGCGCTTTTCTCCCTCGTGCTATAATCGCTCCACTCATTCTGTATGACAGACCCGCTTGCAATTCTCTTCGGCTCCTCGGCTCGTGTAAAGCTCCTTCGTTTTTTCCTCTTTAACCCGTCACAGGAGTTTAGTTTTGATGACATCAGTCGTCGTGCAAAGCTCGTACGACGTACGGCACGTACCGAGCTCAATGCGCTTGAACGTGCAGAGGTCATCAAAAAGAAAACGATCTACGCGAAGCATCCTACACGCGATGTGAAAGTGAAGATGCAAGGGTATGTGCTCAACATGGATTTCCCGCAACTCGCTTCACTCCAGACATTTCTCTTTGAGACTGCTCCGATAAATGGAAAGACACTCACGAAGCATATGCGAAAGGTAGGTCCAATCGACTTCCTTGCATGCGCTGGTATCTTTATGCGTGAGTTCGACAGACGACTCGACGTGCTCGTTGCGATGAAGAAACTTCCAGCAGGGAAGATAGAGGTTGCGATACGTGCACTCGAAGCAGAGCTCGGTATCGAGATACGCTACGCACAGCTCACTTCAGAGGATCTTAAATACCGTGTCGGTATGTATGACAAACTCACACGTGATGTCTTCGATTACCCGCACCAGATACTCGTGGATAAAATAGGGGTTCGGAACGAGTTGCATAGAAACTAAAAAATCGGTCGCTCAGAGCGACCGATTTTTTAGTTTCTATGCAATCGCTTTTTGAAGGAGAGCAAGTAGTTCTCCATATATTTCCTCACGTGCTGTGCGAGGTTGCCCATCGGTAGCATTCAGTTTTCGATACAGAGTAGTCAGTTTTTGCTGATCGATAAGGGTGAGGTCATTCAGCAAGTACCCGTTACGATCAATCTCTCTATCGAGCTCGTTTATAAGGGAGGAATGAAGTCGTTCATTTCCTGAAACAAACGAGAAAGCTTCATCTGCTCCTGGAGCAGGGTCTGCAGTACTTCCTCTAAGTTCACCTATTCTTTCATTCATAAGAATATGATACCACGCAATATAGCCGCCGATTCGCTCAAATACTGTTACATTTCTAATACTGGAAGGGAGGGGTATTTTCTAAAATAAGGCTTAAAATAAGCATCCACCCCACGTACTTGCTATTTTTTTTGATATCCGTATAATAGCGCCTACGTGTTTATGAATTTTGCAACAAGAAACCACTAAAGCGGCGCTCAGCACTTCGGTGTCACTGGCCGCGACGAGCGGTTTTTTTCTTACAAAGTTCAAGGGAACATGCGATCGTTGACAATCGCATATGCTGAAACAAGATTGATAAGGTCTTGTTTCAGAAAGT
>Ga0075163_10013728_pt1 | contig 10486 bp, 5 predicted proteins | sample JI1023141ADNA_FD_71478 | JGI IMG/M metagenome (GOLD analysis project Ga0075163, IMG submission 71478) | Wastewater effluent complex algal communities from Wisconsin, to seasonally profile nutrient transformation and Carbon sequestration -... | ecosystem: Engineered > WWTP > Effluent > Algae... | reverse complement strand
GCGGCGTCGTTGGAGGCGGCGCTCCACCTCCGCGGCCACGGCGGCGGCCGGGTGGCGGGCGAGGGTGGCGTCGGTGTCTTCGGCCAACGCCGCGAGCCGCGCCAACCCGCCGGGCTCGGCGGCCAGGCGGGCCCGCAGCGCGGCCTGGGCCTCGGGGGTCAGCTCCCCCAACATCAGCTGTTCGACCCGCAGGTCGGACACGCGTCGCTCTTTCATGCCGCTTCCTCCAGCGCTTCCAGCTCCACGAGATCGGCCTTGAGCGACCGCAGGCGCTTGCGCACCCCCGACACCGACAGCCCCACCACCTCGGCCACCTCTTCCAGCGTCATGCCGTCGAGCAGGTGCAGCACCGCGATGGTGCGTGACGACTCGGGGGCACGGCCAAACAGGCGCTCGAGCACCCCGCGCGCGGCCGTCATGCCGCCCGGCTCCCGCGCCTCGGCGATGCGCTGCAGCAGCGCGTCATCGGGGCTCTCGGGGTGGCGTCGCCGGCTGCGCAGCCGGTTGAGGCACGTGTGGGTGGCAATGCGGTACAGCAGCGACGAGGGGGCGTGATCGTCGAGGCGCCCCTGGTGGCGGCACACCTCCACAAACACGTCGTGCATCGCGTCGGCGGCCGCCTCCTCATCGCGCAGGATCTGCCGACAACGGCGCAGCACCATCGGGCCGTAGCGGCGATACAGAGCTTCGGGATCAACGGCCAAGGCGTCCTCGCATCCGGTTCCACGCACTGAAACACCGGCGCGTGGCCGATCTGTCACCGTTTGTCCGACGGCGCTACCCTGCGCGGGCAACTGCCTGGTGGGGTGTGGGGTGCGCTACGCACGCGATATCGACGAAGTTCTTGAAATCATGGACGAAATGATGGAGCAGGCCTGGGAGGCAGCCCACCCGAGTGGCTACTTTCTCGCCCTCTATCGCGCGGTGACGCGCCAGGTGCGGGCCGGTATCGAGGCCGGCTGGTACGACGATGGCGACCGGATGAGCCGCTTCGACACGGCCTTTGCCAACCGCTACTTCGAGGCGGCAGACGGCTGGCGGCGCGGCACCGCCATCACCCGGGTGTGGGCGTTGACGTTCCAGGCGGCCCAGGATCCCAGCGCCTGCATCCTCCAGCACCTGCTGCTGGGCATCAACGCGCATATCAACCTCGACCTGGGCGTGTCCGCCGCCGAGGTGGCGCCGGGTGCGTTGTTGCCCAGCCTCGGCCACGACTTCGAGCGCATCAACGACACGCTGCAGAGCCTCCTGGACGTCTCGCAGGCGGCCATCAACCACCTCTCCCCCATGCTGCGGTTGCTCGACACGGTGGCGCTCAACGCCGACGAGAAGATCGCGGGCTTCAGCATCCGCATGGCCCGCCACGAGGCCTGGGAGAATGCGGCGCTGGTGGCGGCGCTGACCCCCGGCGAGCCGGCCCACGTCCGAACGGTGGAGCGGCTGGATCGGCGCGCAGCCACGCTGGGGCGGCTGGTGGCGCAGCCGGGTGCCCTGGCGGGCGCCGCGGTGCGGGTGGTGCGGATGTGGGAGGTGAGGGACGTGCGGCGCGTCATCGAGACGCTGGGCACTCTGGGGACGCCCCCCCCAAGGTGAGGGGGGGCTTAAACCACTGAGATCACACCTGATTACGGGATGACGATGTCCACGGGGACGTCGCCAAACCGCTGGAGAACCACCTTCTCCCAGCCGGCACCCAGGCCGGTGGCGGCGCCACAGCGCCAGCCCGGGGTGGTGCGATCGGCGTTGGTGTGCCAGCAGAGGCGCTGCTCGGGTGAGGTGTTGCCGGTGTCGCAGCTGTTACGCGCAACGGCCTGGCCCACGGGGGCAAAGCCCCAGGAGCGGTTGGTGCTGTAGTACCAGTTGACGCCGTTGTGCACGTTGGCCGGGTTGACCACGTCGCCCACATCCTGGAGCACCTCGGCGCGGCTGCCGATGGCGGCCACGTTGAGGGTGCCGGTGTCGTTCTGGCGGCAGGCCATCATCAGCACATCACCCACGCAGGCATTGCGCACGGTTTCCAAGGGCGTGGTGCCCTCGTAGCCCGACTGGAAGCAGGGCTGGAAGCCGCGCTTCAAGTAGGCGTGGATGTCCTGGTTGGTGCGGATGCCCGCGAAGGTGGCGCCCCGGTCGAAGGCGCCCGCGCCCCGGTGGGTGGCCATGTAGCGCATCAGGCCCTTGGAGGCCTCAGACAAGGAGGCCGAGTTGTCCTGCCAATCCGACTCCACCATCCACAGGCGGCCCTTGCCCTGATCGCGGTAGGCGATCTGGACCGTGGCGGCGTCCCAGCCGCCCAGCGCGGTGATGCCGGGGAAGGCCGAGAGGTCGTGCCCACACCCAGAGGCATTGGCAGCGGTGGCCGCAAACCGGTTGTCCTGCCAGAACCCGTTGTCGGGATCGCGCTGGATCTGGGGCATCACATTGTCGCCACAGCTCCCGGAGCGCACCGCGGCCTGCACCACCGCCGGGTTGGGCGCAAAGATGAGGTTGAAGACCTCATCGGACGCCGTGTACTCGGTGATGATGATCCCGCCATTGTTCAGGTAGGTGCGCAGGGTGGCGGCGTTGAGGTTGTTGATGCCGTTGCGCATGATGTAGGTCACCTGCACGCCATCGTGGGGGTTGCAGGCCTGGCCGGCGGGGAAGGTCGAGATACGCCCCGTCACGCCGAAGTCGGCCACGTTGCGGGCGCTGGAGCCGCAGACGTAGACCTCGCTGCGGCGGGCGTCCTGGCACTGGTCGGCCAGATCCGCCGGGGGCGGCAGGGAGGCTTCCCGCACCAGGTTGGTGATGAAGGGCCCGAAGCCCGCGTTGGTGGGATCATCCTGCCAGTCGAACGTGGTGAAGAGCGCGTTGCTGCTGCAGTAGCGGCCGCGGTACACCGCGCCGTAGGTGGGATCGGGGAAACCCGCCGCCCCACCGGGGAAGGTGCCCAGCGTCCGCATGTTCAGCAGGACCGGGAACTCCTGGCCCGGCACGGCGGGCGCCGCATCCGCCAACCAGTAGAAGAACTCGGTGGCACCGGCCGCCGAGAACGGGTTGGCCACACCCTGGAACACACCGTCGGTGGGCACCACCTGGGTGATGGGCGTGTTGGCGCCGCGGGACGCACCCGCACCGATGCGGCCGCCGAAGAGCCCCAGCGGGGTCGGCGCGCCGGCGCGGTAGCGGAAGCTGGCGTCGTAGGCCTGCATGAAGATCGAGGCGCCATCCCACTCGGCAACCAGGTTGCCGCCGTTGCGGGCGAAGATCTCGATGGCCTCCTTGAGGTCCTCGGTCATCCGGGGCCAGCTGTCGGCGTAGCGGCCGATCAGCAGGGTGTCGTAGTTCTCCACGGTCAGCTTGCCGGGCAGCGTGGCGTCGTAGCTGAGGGCGTCCGCCAGGATGCCGCGGCTGCGCAGGGCGGTCAGCACCGGCGCGTTGAGGCCCACCACGGCCACGCGGGGCCGCTCGCGGGCGAACACAAACCACTGACCGCCGGCGAGGCCGCTGGCACCGCACTTGCGCGCGCCGTCGTCTTCGCCCCAGTCGGTGCCGTCGCCCTGGTTGCTGTCCATGCCGCGATCGTCAAAATCCACAGTGAAGTCGCTGGTATCGCCGCAGCTGTCCTCGCCCTCGAGGTACGTCGTGTTGTAGGGATCCTCGCGGTGGCGCAGCTCGCTGGAGAGGTTGTTGCGGCGCCCCGGCACCTGGGAGTCGGCACCCTGGCCGCTGTTCTCGCTGAAGCAGCTGTCCACGTCGGCGCCGTTGGTCATCTCGGTGTACCAGGGCACATCGTAGAAGCTGAGGTCCACATCCATCGCCGCGTTGGCCGCCCCCACCGCGGCGCGGCAGGTGAAGCGGACGTCAAACCGGCTGCCCAGGGGGCGCAGGCCGTTCCACACGCCGGCATTGGCCGCGGCCGGATCGAGGCGCACGAGGTCCTGGTACCAGACGCTGGCCTGGTCGTTGAGGGTCTGGTTGAGGGTGCTGCCCACCAGCGTCCAGCCGCCGCCGTCGGTGGTCATGTCACACCACACGCTGCGCGCGTTGGCGGCCACCCCGTCGGGGGCGATCACGTAGATGGCGCTGACGTTCTGGCCCTGCTGCCGCGCGTCGGCGCAGGAGCGGAAGACCGTGCAGTTGAGGCCCTCGTCGGTCTGGCCGTTGCAGTTGTCGTCGATGCCGTTGCACAGCTCGAACTGCGGCGGGTTCTGATTGCCCTGACAGATCAAGGTGTTGCGCACGCAGGCCGTGGTGCCGGGTGCCTGGCAGGCGCCCACGCCCACGGTGCAGCGCTGGTCAACGTCCACCGGGGCGTCGTCGATCTGGCCGTTGCAGTTGTTGTCGAGGCCGTCGCAGATCTCGTTGGCCGGCATGCCCGCCACCGCACCGCACTGCACCCCATTGGCGCCGCGGCACTCGGTCACGCCGCGCGCGGTACACTCGCCGGTCCCAGCGCTGCAGGCCACGCCGACCCCGGGGGACTGCTCGTCCGTCCGGCCGTCGCAGTCGTCGTCGATGGCGTTGCAGGCCTCCGCGCCGCCCATGCTCGGCACGGCATTGCAGACCAGCGCGCGCCGGTTGAGGTCGCACACCTGGTTGCCGGCCTGCTGGCAAGCGCCCACGCCGTTGGTGCAGCGATCGCCCAGGCCCGCCACGTCGTCTACCTGGCCGTTGCAGTTGTTATCGAGGCCATCACAGATCTCGGCCACCGGCTGACCGGGGCGCGCATTGCACTCGAGCTGGCCGTTGGCCGCATTGCAGGCCAACATGCCATCCCGGCGACACTCGCCGTTGCCGGCGGAGCAGGGCACACCCACCCCCGCGGCGTCATCCACCGCGCGGTTGCAGTCGTTGTCGCGGCCATCACACACCTCGGCGCCCGGCAGCACCTCACCCTGGCAGGCGCCGTAGCCCTGGCCATTGGCCAGGCAGGTCTGCATACCACCGCGGCAGATGCCCACGTTCTGGGTGTTGGCGGGGCCGCTGTAGCAGGCGCGGCTGGTGCCCGGCTGGCACACGCAGGAGACGCCGCCCGGCAGATCGTCCACCCGGCCATTGCAGTCGTTGTCCGCGCTGTCGCAGACCTCCGCCTGGGGCACCACCTGGCCCTCGCACGCGCGGAACTGGCCGCCCGCGCAGGTCTGGTTGCCGCCGCGGCACAGGCCCACGTTCCGCGTCCCGGCGGGACCGTCGTAGCAGGCGCGGGTCAGTGGGCCATCATTGCCGTTGTCCACCTGGCCGTCGCAGTTGTTGTCCAGGCTGTCACAGGCCTCGGCCGCCGGCTGAACCTGCTGCTGGCAGGTGAAGCGGCCCGCCGCACACACACGGATGCCGACCGCACAGACGCCCTGGCCACCTGTGTTGCAGTCCTGGCCACCGCCGGGGTTGCCCTCGTCGATGCTGTTGTCGCAGTTGTTGTCGATGCCGTCGCAGGCCTCGGCCGCCGGGGCGCCCGGCTGCGCATTGCAGATGATCTGCCCATTGGGATCGCACACCCGCTGGCCCTGCCGCAGGCAGGCGCCCACGCCGGCGCTGCAAGCGTCGCCCAGGCCCAGGCCGTCGTCGATCTGGCCGTTGCAGTCGTCATCCACGTTGTTGCACAGCTCGGCACGCGGCTGGCCGGCGCGCGCGCTGCAGGTCACCCCGCCGCGGCCATCGCAGACCAGCGTGCCGTTGGCCACGCAGGCGCCCACGCCCACCTGGCAGGCTTCGCCCAGGCGCAGACCGTCGTCCACCTGGCCGTTGCAGTTGTCGTCGATCTGGTTGCAGCTCTCGGCGCGGGGCTGGCCCGCGCGGGCGTTGCAGACCACCTGGCCCTGCTCGGCGTCGCAGACCGTCTCGCCCTCGGCGCGGCAGGCGCCCACGCCGGCATTGCACACTTCGCCGGTGCCCGCGACGCGGTTGTCCACCTGACCGTCGCAGTCGTTGTCGGCGCCGTCGCAGATCTCGGCCTGGGGCACCACTTCGCCTTCGCAGGCACCGAAGCGCCCGTTTTCATTGCAGATCTGGCGGCCGGTGCGGCAGACGCCCTGGCCGGCCGAGCCGTCGGGACCGCTGTAGCAGTCCTGCTCGTCGCCGGGGATGCACTCGCAGCCCCCCGCCCGGTCGTCGATCTGGCCGTTGCAGTCGTTGTCGGCGAGATCGCAGATCTCCAGGCCTGGCAGGATCTCGCCATCACAGGGCCCGAAGGCGCCCGCCTGGCAGATCCGCTGACCACCGCGGCAGATGCCCTGATCCTGCGTGCCGCGGGGGCCGTCGTAGCAGCCCTCCACCAGCGCGCCGCCGCCGGCGCTCTCGTCGGTGGTGCCGTCGCAGTCGTCGTCGTTGCCGTTGCAGGCCTCGTCACCGGGCACCACGGCGCCCTGGCAGGGCCCGAAGGCCCCGTCCGCACACACCTGGATGCCACCCAAGCAGAGGCCCACCCCCTCGGTGCCGTCGGGCCCGCCGTAGCAGGCCTGGCTCACCTCTTCATCGGTGGTGCCGTCGCAGTCGTTGTCGAGGCCATCGCAGGCCTCCGCCTCGCCGGCGCCCGGCACGGCGTTGCAGACCACTGCATCGCCTTCGCCGTTGCAGACCACCTCGCCCGACCGGCCGCAGGCGCCCACACCCGCCGTACACGCCTCGCCCAGCTGGGCAAACGTCTCGTCGGCGGTGCCATCGCAGTCGTCGTCGAGGCCGTTGCAGAGCTCTTCGGGGAAAGCGCACGCGCTCCAGGCCCCGTCCACGCAGCTCTGCGTGCCGCCAGCGCACTCGCCACAGGCGCGCTCCTGGCCCACCTCGCAGTCCGGCGGAACCTCCATGTCAGGCGTCACGACGGCCATGTCGGCCGGCGGCACCTCCATGTCGGGCAGTGGGCCCTGATCGGGCAGCACGGTCATGTCCGGAATCGGCGGACCCGTGTCCGGCCGCGGCCCCATGTCCATGCGCCCCGAGTCGATGTTGCCTGCGGTGCTGTCGGTCCCGCCATCGGTCCCGCCCGTCCCGCCGCCATCATCTGGGCACCCGGTCAGCGCCAGCGCGCTGATGAGCAGCCACCATGCTCTTCTCATACCATCCCTCCCCGCATGCGCCCCCGAAGGGGTGCGGTCTTGTCTCCCAGGCTCATGCTCCTGGGTTTACGGGGTCGGATCAATCGCACTTGCGCTACGGCGTCAAGTGCCGCCCGGCCGGCTCCGTCCCCGGGGGCTCCACTCGCAGCGCGGGGTAAAGCGCGCCATCGTGCCGTAGGGCGCGGGCCAGGGCAGCGTGTGGTGCTGCTCATAGGCCGCGTGGTGTGTCCAATACGGGTCAAACAAGTGGGCCCGGGCCAGGGCGCAGAGATCGGCTCGCCCCGCCGCCAGGATGCTGTTGACGTCCTCGAAGCTGGAGATGCCCCCGACCGTGAGCGTGGCCACGCCCAGCGCCTGGCGCAGGGCCTCGGCAAAAGGCGTCTGATACAGCCGCCCGTAGGTGGGGGCCGACGCCGGGTCCGTCTGCCCGGTGGACACATCGATGAGATCCAGCCCGCGCGCCTGCAGCGCCGCCGTCACCACCAATGCGTCGGCCAGCTCAAACCCGCCGGGGATCCAATCGGTGGCGCTGATGCGCACCGAGAGGGGCTTGTGATCGGGCCACACGGCCCGCACCGCCTCCATCACCTCCAGCGGAAAGCGCATGCGATTCGCGAGGTTGCCGCCATAGAGATCGGTGCGGTGGTTGGTGATGGGCGAGAGGAAGCTGGCCAGCAGATAGCCGTGGGCCATGTGCAGCTCGAGCAGATCAAAGCCCGCCGCGTCGGCCCGCCGCGCGGCCGCCACAAACGCCGCCCGGATCTGCGCCAGCTCGTGGAGGTCGAGCGCGTGGGGCACCTGGCCGTGGGGCAGGTAGGGGATGGCCGAGGGCGCCACAATGGGCCAGGCCCCGGTGGCCAGCGGCGTGTTGTCGCCGCCCGCCCAGGGCACACAGGTGGCCGCCTTGCGCCCGGCGTGGCCGAGCTGCAGGCCGATGGCCGCGCCGGTCTGGCCGTGCACAAAGTCCACGATGCGCGCCCAGGCCGCCTCCTGGGCATCGGTGTAGAGGCCGGTGCAGCCCGGCGTGATGCGCCCCGCCGGCTCCACCGCGGTCATCTCGGCGATCACCAGCCCCGCCCCACCGGCCGCGCGGCTGCCCAGGTGCACCAGGTGCCAGTCATTGGGCACCCCGTCCACCGCCTTGTATTGACACATCGGCGACACCACCACGCGGTTGGCCACCACCAGGTCCCGCAGGCGGAGAGGCGTGAACATGGGTGGCGGCGGCACCGCGGGCGCCGGCTGCCCCACCGCCGCGAAGGCCTGCTCGGCAAACCGCACATTGGTGGCCGCCACAAAGGCCGGATCCCGCTTGGCGAGGCTGCTGTGGGTGATGCGCAGGCTGCGCGTCAGCAGGCTGAAGGCCAGCTGCCACGGCGGTAGGTGGCCGTACATGCGCTCGGTCTGCTCAAACCACGCCCGCGACACCGCCGCCGCGCGCTGCAGGCTCTCCACCGCCGGCCGGTGGGTGGCCTCGTACTGCACCAGCGCGGTGGGCACATCGGGCGCCGCCACCAGCGCATCGGCCAGCGCGATGGCCCCCTCCATGGCCAGGCGGGTGCCCGAGCCCACCGAGAAGTGGGCGGTGTGCACCGCATCGCCCAGCAGCGTCACCTGGCCGTAGGACCAATGGGCCGCCGAGATCGTGGGAAACTGGCGCCAAATCGAGTGGTTACCCACGATCGGGTGCCCCGCCAACTCGGCGCTGAACAGGCGCTCCACATAGGCGATGGTCTCCGCCTCGGTGGCCTGATCCATGCCCGCGGCCCGCCAGGTGGCCTCGGTACACTCCACGATGAACGTCGAGAGGCCATCCTCATAGTTGTAGGCGTGTACCCGCCACAACCCATGGGCATCCTCGCGAAAGTAAAAGGTAAAAGCGGGAAAGCGGCGCGTCGTCCCCAGCCAGACGAAGTGGTTGGGCTCCTCCACCACCGTGGGCCCAAAGTGCTCGGCGAAGTGCGTGCGCACGCGGCTGTTCACCCCGTCCGCCGCCACCACCACATCGGCCCCCAGCTCGGCCAGTGCAGCGGGATCCACCTCCACCCCGAAGTGCAGGTCCACCCCGCGGGCCTGGGCGATGCCCTGCAGCACCTGGTTGAGCCGCCGCCGCGACAAGCCGGAGAAGCCGTGGCCCGTGGAGCGGTAGCAGGTGCCGCTCACGTGCACGTCGATGTCATCCCAGTGGGCGAAGTTGGCTGTGATGGCATCACAGGCCTCGGGATCAGCGCTGCGGATGTCTTCGAGGGTGGCATCGGAGAACACCACCCCGAAGCCGAAGGTCACCTCGGCGGCATTGCGCTCGAAGAGCTGGACGTCCCAGGTGGGCATCCGCAGTTTCAAGAGCCCGGCCAGGTACAGCCCACCCGGGCCCCCACCGATGATGGCGATGCGCATCGATTCTCCCGAGGTCCCTGATTTGATGGGTCTTTTGGGGCGGACTACAGCTCGACGGCCTTGCCGGGCTCCAGGATCTTCAGGCGGGCGTCGTCCTTGAACGCCGCCTTCACCGCCGCCTCATCGGCCAGGATGGGCCAGGTGCCGTAGTGCATCGGCACGATGACCTGGGGCGTGAAGTACTTCTTGATGGCCAGCGCCGCCGTGGGCGGATCCTGGTTGAAGGGGCCGCCGCCCGCCTGAAACAGCAGAATTTCGGGGTGATACAGCTCTTGGATCAGCGCCATGTCGCCGAAGATCCAGGTGTCGCCGGTGTGATAAATGGAGCGGCCATCGGCGAAGGTCAACACAAAACCCAGCGGCCGACCGCCCGGCTCGGAGCCGTGCATGGCGGGCACCAGGTGCACCGTGACGTCGCCCACCTTGATCGTACCGCCCACATTGCCGCCCACCTTCTGATCGTCGGGCAGCTCGAGCGTGGCGATGTGATCGAACGCCCCGATGACCTTGGCCTTGGTCTGCTTGGCGAGCGCCACGGCGTCGGAGGCGTGATCCCCATGGGCGTGGCTCACCAGGATGGCATCGAGCGTGTAGCTGTCGAGCTTCTTGCGGGCCTCGGGCGTCTTGGGGTTGCCCAGCAGGAAGGGATCGATGAGCAGGCGCGTCCCGCCGGGGGACACCACCTCAAACGTTGCATGCCCCAGCCAGGTGACCTGGATGGTGGACTTGCCCTCGGCCTGGGCCAGGCCCGTCAGCGCGATCAAAGCCAGGAAGACACGAATCATGGAAGCTCCTTGCGGCTCAGGTTGCTTGGCGGGCATCGTGCCTCGGTCGGGGACCGAATGCCACCCCGCTGCGAGGACGATGATGCCGATCAGCGCCGCAAATTTGCGCGTGCATGGATTCAATGTGCGCGTTCGCCTCGGCTGCACCGAAGCCGAGCGCGCCTTCCCCCAGGTCGTCCGCCTGGACTTTCGGGTCAAGAGCGACGTGGAAGCCGCCGTGCGCACCGACGACGTCGCCTACGCCGTCGACTACGCCCGCATCGCCGAGATGGT
>Ga0075163_10013727_pt1 | contig 10487 bp, 7 predicted proteins | sample JI1023141ADNA_FD_71478 | JGI IMG/M metagenome (GOLD analysis project Ga0075163, IMG submission 71478) | Wastewater effluent complex algal communities from Wisconsin, to seasonally profile nutrient transformation and Carbon sequestration -... | ecosystem: Engineered > WWTP > Effluent > Algae... | reverse complement strand
GATGAGTGAAGCAGCGGCTGCGGCCGCACCAACCGACACGGCGGCCGCGCCTGCTGCTGCCTCGCCCGCAACGTCCCAGGCGCCCGCGGCGTCGTGGGTGGATGCGCCCACTGACGCCACGCCGGCCAGCGCCGCAGCCCCCGCATCCGATGCCGCAGCGAAGCCCGCCGGCACGGATGCGGCCGCAGGCGAAGCGAAGGCCGAGGAAGCGAAACCGGAGCGAGTTGCCCCGGAGTCCTACGAGTTCAAGGCGCCCGAGGGTGTCGAGCTGAACCCGGCCCTGCTGGGTGAGTTCGAGGGCCTGGCCAGGGAGCTGAACATGCCGCAGAACGAGGCACAGGCCATCGTCGAGCGCATGACGCCCAAGATCCAGGCACGCATGCAGGCGCAGCAGATCGAGATCATGGCGCAGGCCCGGGCCGACTGGCTGCAGCAGATCGAGTCCGATGCCGAGATCGGCGGGGCGGCAAAGCAGGCGTCTCAGGCCAGCGCGGCAAAGGCGCTGCACCAGTTCGGCACCCCCGAACTGCGCGCGCTGCTCAAGGACTCCGGCCTGGAGGCGCATCCCGAGGTTGTCCGCTTCTTCTCTCGTGCAGGAAAGGCCATCAGCGAGGACTCCTTCGTCTCTGGCCGCCCGCCCACCAAGTCCACCGCTCAAGCCCTCTACGGGGCGAGCAACATGAACCCCTGAACGGAGCCCAACTATGGCAACGATCTCTTCGGCAACCATGCCCACCCTGGCCGACCTGGCCAAGCGCATGGACCCCGACGGCAACATCGCCAAGGTCATCGAGATGCTGGCCCAGCGCAATCAGATCCTGGATCTGATGCCGTGGGCTGAGTGCAACGACGGCACCGGCCACAAGACCACCGTGCGCACCGGCCTTCCGACGGCGGCGTGGCGCCAGTTGAACTACGGCGTGCCGTCCAGCAAGTCGGCCACCGTGCAGGTGCGTGATGCGACCGGCATGCTGGAGACTTACGCCAAGATCGACAAGGCGCTTGCTGATCTCAACAACAACTCTGCGTCCTGGCGCATGAGCGAGGAAACGCCGTTCCGCGAGTCGATGAATCAGAACGTCGCCTCGACGCTGTTCTACGGAGACACCCGCGCGAACCCGGAGCGGTTCATGGGGCTGGCGCCGCGCTTCAGCGACTCCACCGCCGAGAACGGCCGCAACATCATCAAGGGGGGCGGCAGCGGCTCCGACAACACGTCCATCTGGCTGTTGGTGTGGGGAGATAACACCATCCACGGCCTGTATCCGAAGGGCAGCCCGGCCGGACTGCAGATGCGCGACCTGGGAGAGGACACCGCCAGTGACGGAAACGGCGGCGAGTTCCAGATCCTGCGCACGCACTACAAGTGGGACTGCGGCGTCAGCGTGCGCGACTGGCGCTACATCGTCCGCATCCCCAACATCGACGTGTCGGACCTGACCAAGAACGCATCGGCCGGCGCCGACCTGCTGGACCTGATGGCCCAGGCGCTGGAGGTGGTCGAGGATCTGAACATGGGCACGCCCGCGTTCTACGGCAACCGAACCATTGCCAGCTTCCTGCGCCGGCAGATCGTCAACAAGGTGGCGTCATCCACCCTGTCGACGGGCGAGGTGCTGGGCCGCAAGGTCATGATGATGGGCGAGGTGCCCTTCTACAAGACTGACGCCATCCTCAACACCGAGGCGACGGTCGCCTGATCGAAGGAGCACACCATGTACATCGACAAGAACCTGCGCTTCTCCTCGTCCCAGGCCCTGGCTGGCGCCAGCGGGACCGCATCGACCGACCTGCTCGACCTGGGTGCTGATCGTGATCTGACGGCCCTGGGCCGGCCGCTCTACGTGGTCGTGGTTGTTGAGGCCAGCGGCGGCACGTCGCCGACCTTGCAGGTGATCCTGCAGACCGACGACAACAGTTCGTTCAGCTCGGCAGCGGCGATCTACACCGGCCCTGCGCTGGCCCAGGCCACGAACCGCGCGCAGATCATCCCGATGCCGCACGAGAACGAGCGGTATCTGCGCCTGACCTACACCCAGGGCGGCACCAGCCCGACCGCCACGGTGTCGGCGTTCATCACTGACAGCCCGCAGGCGTGGCAAGCGACGACTGACGGGATCTGACCGTGGCTGGCCCCGTTGAGGTGATCGCGCTGCGCCGGGGCTACTACGGCTCTTTGCGCGAGGCCGGAGAGACGTTCTTTGTGGCGTCAGCGGCTCACGTAGGCAGTTGGATGACTCTGGTTGTCCGGCCGGCTGAGGCCGCTTCCCAGGCTGCAAAGCCGGCCCAGCCGCCGCGCAAGACCGCGCGCTGAAGCGCTGGTGATCTGACCAACCAAGGGGGCCGCGCGCCCCCTTCTTTCATGGAGCGCCCATGAGCACCCCTGTCGACATCTGCAATCTCGCGCTGGCCCGGCTTGGTGACGAGGCCAACGTCCAGAGCATCAGCCCGCCGGACGGATCCACGCAGGCGGCCCTGTGCGCCCAGTTCTACCCCCTCGCCCGTGACACCCTGTTGTCCATGCGGCAGTGGACCTTCGCAACCGTCCGCGCCCCGCTGGCGCTGCTGGTGGGTGACACATACCACTCACCATGGGCCTACGCCTACGCGCTGCCGAACCAGTGCCTGGCGGTGCTGAAGATCCTGGAGATGGACGCCCCGGATGATGTGGCCATGTCCGGTTCGGTGACCGGCCAGCCCTACCGTGTGGAGTCGCTGGGAGACGGGCAGGTGGTGGTGCTGACCAACGTGGCCGATGCTGCTGCCGTCTACGCCCGACGGGTCGAGGACACAGCCAAGTTCAGCCCGTTGTTCGTCGATGCCATGTCGTGGCTGCTGGCGTCGTATCTGGCTGGGGCGATCATCAAGGGAGACGCCGGGCGCACCGCATCTCGCGCCACCACCGAAGCGTTCCAGCAGGTGCTCGGTACGGCGTCTATGCGAGACGCGGCGCAGCAGTACGTGCCGGCCAGCGTGTCGGCCTCCTGGATCTCGGCGAGGGGCTGACGATGGCGCAGGTTCGCACGCTGTCAAGGGCGTTCAACTCCGGCGAGATCACGCCGGAGTTGTGGGGGCAGATTGACAAGATCCCCGCGCAGACCGGATTGGCCCGGTGCAGGAACTTCCTCGTTCTGCCTCACGGCCCGGTGGCGAATCGGCCCGGCACCGGGTTCGTGCGCGAGGTCAAAACATCCGCCCGCAGGGCTCGCCTGATCCCCTTCGTGTTCTCGCGTGATCAGGCCTTCGCGCTGGAGTTCGGGCACGAGTCGCTGCGCTTTCATGCGCTGGGGTCGACGCTGATGTCCGGGGCGGTCCCTTACGAGCTGGTCACCCCGTACCACGAGGCCGACCTGTTCGGCTTGCGCTACGTCCAGAGCAACGACGTGGTGACGATCACCCATCCCAACTATGCGCCGCGCGAGCTGCGCCGCCTGGGGGCGACATCGTGGGCGCTGTCGGTCATCGGATTCGGGCCGACGCTCTCGGTCCCGGCGTCTCCTGCCGTTGTTGCGTCCGGGTCTGGGTCTACGACCTACTCCTACGTGGTCACGGCGGTGGCAGAGTCGACGCTGGACGAGAGTTTGCCGACGGCTGCTGTCACATGCGCCAACGACCTGCTGACCACCGGAAACTTCAACACCATCAGCTGGACCGCGGTATCCGGGGCGACTCGGTATCGGGTCTACAAGGCATCGAACGGCCTGTTCGGTGGACTGCACGGATACATCGGCGAGACCAAGGGAACCACGTTCCGGGATGAGAACATCGCGGCTGACCTCGGATACACACCTCCGGAAGGGGCGGCTCCGTTCGGTTCGTTGGGAAACTACCCTACGGCATGCAGCTATTTCGAGCAGCGGCGCGTGTTCGGCGGCACGCTGACTGCTCCGGCCAGTGTGTGGCTGACCAAGAGCGGGACCGAGTCGAATATGAACTACTCGATCCCGGCGCGTGACGACGATGCGATATCGATGCGCATGGCGGCTCGGGAGTCGAACGCGATCCAGCACATCGTCCCGCTGGGTGACCTGCTGGCCCTGTCTGGGGCGGCCGAGTGGCGCATTGGCAGCAACGAGGGGGCAGCGCTGTCGCCGTCGAACCGGCGCGTGCGGGCTCAGTCCTACGTCGGCGCTGGCCAGGCCACTCCAGTCGTGATCGGCAATGCCGTGGTGTTCTCGGCGGGGCGCGGCGGGCACATCCGGGAGTTGGGCTACAACAGCGACGCGGGCGGCTACGTCACGGGTGACCTATCGCTAAAGGCCCCCCACCTTTTCGACAACTTCGACATCGTGGACATGGCCTACCAGCGCTGTCCGATGCCCGTGGTGTGGTCGGTGAGCACCACGGGGCTGATGCTCGGGTTGACCTACGTTCCGGAGCAGCAGGTCGGCGCTTGGCACTGGCACGACACCGGGGCGTCCGGAGCATTTGAGTCGGTGTGCGTCATCCCCGAGGGAGACGAGGATGTGCTCTATGCCGTTGTCCGGCGCACCATCAACGGCGCGGAGGTGCGCTACGTCGAGCGCATGGCGTCGCGCACCTTCATCGACCTGTCCGATGCGTTCTTCGTGGATGCCGGCGGCACCTACTCCGGTGCCGCAACCACGACCATCACCGGGCTGACGTGGCTGGAAGGCCAGACCGTTGCCGTGTTGGCGGATGGAGCGGAGCACCCGCGGCGCATGGTCACCGGCGGGGCGATCACGCTGGACTGGCCGGCGAGTAAGGTGCACGTCGGCATCCCCATCGAGGCCGACATGATGACGCTTCCGGTCGCAGTGGAGGCGCAGGCCTACGGCCAAGGCCGGGTGAAGAACGTGAACCGCGTGTGGATGCGTGTGCACCGATCCGGCGGGATCATGGCGGGGCCTGAGTTCAACCGGCTGACCGAGCTGAAGTGGCGTCAGGCCGAACCCTACGGCTCACCTCCGCGCCTTGCGTCCGACGAGGTGAGCCTTGCCATTGCCGCTGGATGGCAGTCAGGCGGGCATGTCTGCGTGCGGCAGTCGAGGCCGCTTCCGCTGACCATCGTCAGCATGAGCATGGAAGTCGAGATCGGCGGGTGAGCCGCGCCGTCCTGCTGCCGCCATCGCCTGCCGCCGTCGAGTGGGTGGCGACTCGCCTGCGCCGGGCGGACGTGGATGAGATGGCGCTGATCCACGGCGTCGACGCGGATGACCTGTGCGTGCGCCTATCGCTGCTTCGGGCATCCGTGGCGGCCAGCCGGGCGGGAGAGTGCTGGGCGGCGCACGACGCAGCGACCAGCGAGCCGGTGGCTGTGCTGGGGGTGGCTCCAACCAGCTGGATCGACAACGAGGCGGCGCCTTGGCTTCTGGGTACCAATGCGCTTCCGCGCTACGGTCGCGACTTGGTGGCGATGGGCAGAGACGCGGTTGCGGACTGGTCGCAGCGCTGGCGCCTGGTCAACCTGGTGGACGCTCGAAACACCGTGGCGGTGCGATGGCTGCGCCGCGTTGGGTTCGATGTCGGCGCCGGCCCGGGCCTCGTGACCTTCCGACTTGGTGCGCGTGTGTAGGCCATCGGCGCCCACCATGCGCGCATGTGCACAGCCAACGCAGCGCTCGGCGCTCAGGCCTTCGGAGGGGCGGCCCAAACCGTCGGGTCGTACTACGCCGCCAGCGCCCAGCGCGCTCAACTCAGGGCGCAGGCGGACATTGCCGACATCCAGGCGCGCGGCGCCATGGCAGCCGGCGAGCGCGAAGAGCAGCGGCTGCGGCTGGCAACGGCGGGGCTGAAGGGCAAGCAGCGCGCCGCCATGGGCGCCGACGGGGTGGACATGACGAGCGGCAGCGCGCAGCAGGTCCTGAACACCACCGACGTGATGGGCGAGGCTGACGCCAACACCATCCGCTCCAACGCCATCGGGTCCGCCTGGGGCTACCGCACGCAGGCGGCCATGTCCCGCGCCCAGGCTGACGGCATCAATCCGGGTCTGACGGCGTTGTCCACCGGGCTGGGGGCGGCTACGCAGGTCGCCGGCAGTTGGTACCAGATGAAGAATGCGGGGCTCCTGACCCAGCAGAGCCAGGGCGGCGGTGAGCTGGTCGGCGGTACCGGGCTGCGGGCTCGCTCCGGCGTGTGGGGGGGCAGCTGATGCCAGTCGTCCCGACCTACGACAACCTGCGCACCAGCGTCGCGCCGATGCCGGGTCCGCAGGTGGGCCCGATGGATGGGCCAGCGCGGCAGTCCGCTCAGTTCGGCGAGGCTGTCGGCCGTGCCGGCGGAGCGCTGCAGTCGATCATGCTGGACGAGCAGCAGCGGGCCGACCAGACCCGCATTGCCGACGCCATGAACCAGGCTGTGGCGGCTCGCCTGCGTCTCACGCACGACCAGAACGACGGATACACCCGGCTGGTCGGGCGCAGCGCACTGGAGCGGCCGGACGGCAAGGGGCTTGATGAGGAGTACGCCGGCCGGCTGAAGGGCGACATCGACGCCATCGACGCTGGCCTCGGCAACGACCAGCAGCGGCGCGTGTTCCGCCAGCAGGCGGGCCAGATGCTGGTGCAGTTCGGCGCCGATGTGGCGCAGTACCGCAACCGGCAGCACACCGCGTACCAGATCAGTACCGCCGAAGGAACCATCGCCACGGCGCGCGACATGGCCAGCCTCGAATCCGGCAATCCTGGGGCGGTGGCGCAGGCTCAAGGAGCGATCAAGGCCGCGGTCTACGAGCTGGGCCGGCTGCACGGCTGGAGCGCACAGGAGACGCTGGCGAAGACCGTCGAGCAGCTGAGCCCGATGCATGCGTCGGTGGTGGCGTCATCCGTGGATGGCGGCCGGCTCGACTACGCCAGGCAGTACATGGATCAGGTCAAGGCTGAGTTGACGCCACAGGCGCGGCAGCACCTTGGCAAGGTTCTGGAGTCCGGCGACTTCGAGGCTCGCACGCAAGGCTTTGCTGATGACCTGTGGTCACGGTTCAAGGGCGACGTTGGCGCAGCCATGACAGAGGCCCGGAAGTCTCTGGGCGGCAAGGATGAGGACGCCGTTGTCCAGCGCCTGAAGACGTTCGATGCTGAACGGGTGGCGCTGCGCGAGCGCGGCCAGAAGGATGCAGCCGACGCCGCGTGGCGCGCCTACGCTTCGGGCGGCATCGGGCGTGTGCCTGCGTCCGTCATGGCGGCGATGGACGGGCGCGACCTGGAGGCCCTACGCCGGGCAGCCAAGGCCGACGCCGAGGCGGCCCAGCAGCAGCGCGAGGTGAAGACCGACCCGGCCATCTACTACGCCCTGAGCATGGGCGCAGCGCAGGAGCCTGGCGCGTTCAGCAAGGAAGACCTGCGGCGCTACTTCGACCGCCTGTCCCCGGCTGACCGGAAGCACTTCATGGATCTGCAGGCCAAGACGGTCAAGGGCGACGGAGAGGCCAAGGACATCGCCACAGCCACCCAGCAGAAGGATGCGATGGTCAAGGCGCTGGGACTGAATGGCGAGAAGGCCGGCTTGTTCATGCAGGCGGCGGACGCGGAGATGTTCGCGGCGCAGGAGCGCAAGGAATCTCCGCTCAACCAGCCCGAGCGACAGAAGGTGCTCGACCGTTTGGTGCTGCAAGGCGAAACCCCGGGGCGAGTCTGGGGCAGCAACACCGTGCGCGCCTACCAGGCGCAGGCCGAGGGTCGCGCTTTCACGCCCACCTGGAGCGATGACCAGACGGCAAAGGCGAAGGCGGCCCTCAAGCGCAAGGGAATCGCCTCGCCGACTCCGCAGCAGATCGACGCCACGCTCAAAGCGGCCTACGGCCTCACCCAATGATGCTTTCTGACAGCCAGTTTGACGCAGCGGCGCAAGCCGTTGTGCAGCCAGACACCGACCCCATCGACCGCGCAGCGCAGCAGGTCGCGGGGGATCGAAAGACGCAGCTGCGGGCAAGCCTATACAGCTCGCTGATGGCCAATCCTGACATGGCGGCCCGTGCGCAGCGCCTGGGTCGGAAGACGGGGCTGCCGGGTGATGTGGTGGAGCGCAATCTGCCCGAGGTGGAGCGCAGCGCGGCGCTGACCGACATCGACCGCGCGCTCGAGGGGTCGCCCCTGCTGGCTCAGTGGATGGCTGACCCGAAGAACGCCCGCGTTTCGCACGACGACGTGCCCCAGATGGGCGCCATCGAGTCGGCAATCCGCTACCTCGTGAGCGCGCCTGGTGCGCCGCGCGGCGGGCTGGTGGCGGACGTGTTCAAGGCTGGCCGGGCCATTGCGTCCGGTGCGCCGTCTGCCTCTGCCGGGCTCTACGGCGCGGCGGCGGCCCCGTTCGAGGTGCTGGGGCTCGACACCATCGGCCAGGCGCTGCGCGGCCAGCAGAAGAACGCGCAGGCCGTGTCCGACTCGGTGCGCGGCATGAGCCCTGATGCGGGGTTCACGGAGCAGTCGCTAATGTCAGGCTTCCAGTCGGCCGGTCAGAACCTCATCATGCTGCCGTTCGGCCTTGCTGCCAAGACGCCGAACCTGATGCTCGGAATCATGGGCGCGGTCACGGGCGGCCAGTCCTACGGCAAGGGACGCGATGCTGGGCTCGACCCGGCGCAGGCTGCGGCGTTCGGCATTCAGGATGCAACGGCCGAAATCGTCACCGAGCGCTTCCTCGGAGCGGCTGGCTTCCTGAAGAACATCAAGGCCGGCGCAAGCGCGGGAAAGCTGTTCGCCTACGAGGTGTTCAAGGAAGTGCCGGGCGAGATCGGCGCGACGCTGTGGCAGAACTTCAACGAGTTGGCCAACGTCAACCCTGACAAGAGCATCCACGACTTCCTGAGCGAGCAGCCAGCTGCGATCGCGCAGACCATCATTGCCACGCTGGTGGGTGGCTCGGTGCAGATCGGCGCCATCAAAGGCATCGAGGCGGCAGTAGGCAGGGCGCAGCTGGCCGAACAACACGGCCAGGCCCTGGCGGACGTGTCCAAGCTGATCGAGGCCAGCAAGCTGCGCCAGCGCGACCCGGAGGCCTTCGCCACCTTTGCCCAGTCGCTGACCGAGGAGGGGGTGTCGAGCCTCTACGTGGACGCCCGCGCGTTGCAGCAATCCGGCGTCGACCTGCAGGCGCTGGCCCAGGCCATGCCCAGCGTGGCGCAGCAGATCGAACAGGCGGCGGCTACGGGCGGCGATGTGGTCATCCCCACCGCGGAGTTCCTGACGCAGGCGCCTGGGCAGGAGTGGTCGGCCGCGCTGATCGACCACGCCCGCACCGGGGCCGATGCGATGAGCCCGGCCGGCGCGCGGGAGTACATGCAAGCCCACGGTGAGCAGCTGCAGGAGGAGATTGCCCGCACCATCGAGCAGCACGCCACCGATACCGAATGGCAGGCTGGGCGCGACGCTGTGCGCGCTGACTTCCATCGCCAGCTCGACGAGGTTGGCCGCTGGCAGCCCGAGGTGAACCGCCAGTACGCCGCCCTGCTGGGCGACTACTACGCGGCCACTGCGGCGCGTGCAGGCATGACGCCGAAGGATCTGGCCGAGCGCTACCCGCTGCGCATCCAGGCGATGGCGGCGGGTGGGGCGGTGAATGCGATGGAGCAGGCTGGGCCTGTCGTTTATCGAGGCCGCACAGGCACTGGCCCGCTGCGCATGCGGGGCGGCGTCGCCTATTTCACCGACAACCGGGCGGCGGCCGAAAGTTTCCCACGCCAGAGAATTGAAGAAGAAGGCGCCGATGGGTCCGTCAACGTGATGGAGGCCAGGCTAAACCTGCGGAACCCAGCAAGCGAGGCGGATATTGAGAGGATCGCGGAGCAGGAGGGAATCGACCTGCTGCATCCTGACTACCCAGTGGCATACCTTGATGGGTCGCCTGACCTTGTGGCGGCGCTGAAGGCGGCGGGATATGACGGCGCAGTCGGGACGGACGGGCGGCCAGACAACGGGCGAGAGATCAAGTCCTACGCAGTCTTTGACTCATCGACGGTTGAGGCGGTGCTGAACCAATCCGCCCGCCTCCCCGACACCTTCGACCCCGCGAACCCAGGCATCCTGAACCAGAACGCCCGCGGCCAAATCGCATTTGGCCCAGACATCACACAAACGCCCAGCGTCATCAGCCTGTTCGACGGGGCCGATTTCTCGACGCTGATCCACGAGGCCGGGCACTTCTTCCTGGAAGCGCACATGGACCTGGCTGGTCGCATCGCCGGGCGCATCGCCGATGGCGAGCAGGTCAGCGATGGTGAGCGCGGGATCGTGGCGGACGCGAACCGCCTGCTGTCGTGGTTTGGCCTGCAGGACACGCCAGAGCTGTCGGCGCTGGACCAGTGGCACACGATGACGCTGGACGAGAAGCGCTCGCATCACGAGAAGTTCGCCCGGGGCTTCGAGGTCTACGCCATTGAGGGCAAGGCCCCGAGCCTGTCGCTGCAGTCCGTCTTCCAGCGGTTCAGCTCCTGGCTGAAGAACGTCTACCGCTCGATCACCCAGCGGGCAGCTGAGGATGTGCTGCAGGTGAGCCTGACCGATGAGGTTCGACAGGTGATGGACCGC
>Ga0075163_10013726_pt1 | contig 10487 bp, 9 predicted proteins | sample JI1023141ADNA_FD_71478 | JGI IMG/M metagenome (GOLD analysis project Ga0075163, IMG submission 71478) | Wastewater effluent complex algal communities from Wisconsin, to seasonally profile nutrient transformation and Carbon sequestration -... | ecosystem: Engineered > WWTP > Effluent > Algae... | reverse complement strand
GACAGCCAGGTGGTGTGGTTCGAGGGCAACTTCGAGAGCTACATCAAGGACAAGAAGGCCCGCCTGGGCCCCGATGCCGACATCCCCAAGCGCATCAAGTACCGCAAGTTCGCCCGATAAGTCGGCCCCCATGCCAGCGGCGACGCGCCCTTGCGGCAGCGTCGCTGGCCGCCTCGCTTTGATCACATTGCACACGATCACTGGTGGGCTTCGTGCGCAGAGCGCCTCCAGACGGCCCCCGTTGCCCTTCCGCATTCGTGCTGTTAGCTTTGCGACTTGAAAAGGACGGCTCGAAAAACCGGTGGTCCAAGAAACTTCGTGCGGCATCATCCCGTTTCGGCGGCGCGACGGGCGGCTGGAGTACCTCCTGCTGCACTCGGCGATGGTGCGCAATCCCGAGGCGGCCTGGGAGTTTCCCAAGGGCAGCGTGGAGCCGGGGGAGTCCGAGATGGAGACCGCCTTGCGCGAGCTGCGCGAAGAGGCGGGCATCATCGCCATCGACGTCCTGCCCGACTTCCGCGATCAGGTGCACTACCAGTACCGGCGGGGGGGCCGCGAGATCGAGAAGACGGTGACGTTCTTCGTCGGTGAGGTCTACGACTGGAGCGGCCTGCCGCCTCACCCGCCGACGCGGGAGCATGTGCCCGATCCCGAGGGGGGCGCCTGGTGCCTGTGGCTCGAAGAGCGCGAGGCGCGGCTTCGGCTGTTTCACCCCGGCATGCGCCAGCTCCTGGAGCGGGTGTCGTTCTTCCTCTATGCGCACCACCAAAAGCAGCAGCGTGGGCGGCCCCGGCGGGCGCCCCGCACATAATCGCGCGGCGAGCACGGCCCCAGCATCGCGAAGGGCTTGACGCGCCCCGCGATCCGGTTGATATGCCCTGCCTACGTGCACCCCCGAGCGGGGGTTGAATCCGGAGGTTCGTCTTGGTTGTCGCTTCCATCCGCAAGGGCGGCCCCTCTCTCGGCCGCAAGCTGAGCTGCGGTGCCTGCGGTGCCCGCTACTACGATATGAACAAGGCCGATCCCGCCTGTCCGCGGTGCAACGCGCCTTTCTCGGTCGCCTCGAAGGTCGCCCGGCCCGCGCGCCGTGCCGCCGTCGTCGAAGAAGAGTACGAGGACGAGGAGAACGAGGAAGAGGACGACGAGGACGGCGACGACGAGGATGAGGACGAAGAGGTCGAGGAGCTCGACCTCGAAGACGAGCGCATCCCCGGCAGCCCCGAGTCCGAGACCGAAGAGGAAGAGGACGACGACGATCCCGACCTCGAAGAGCTCGACGACGACGATCTGCCCGACGAAGAGCTCGAGATCGAAGACGCCGACGTCGGTGGTGGGGCCGAAGAGGCCGAAGAAGTGGTGGAAGAAGAGCCCACCGAAGAGCCCGCCGAAGAGTAGGCCGCGGGGCGGCACCTGGCCGCCCGCTTTGCAACCTCGCCTCAGCTGTGCCTGGAGCGCTTCAAGCGCTTCAAGCAATTGAGCTTGAAGATCAGGGCGTTACGCCCCTCGATCTTCGAGCACCGCGTCCAGCCGCTGGCACGCCACGAAGTGGTTGGGTGCCACTTCCGACAGCTGCGGCTCCCCGCCACACACATCGGCCCCAAACCCACAGCGCCCGCGGAAGCGGCACCCGGTGGGGTACTGCGTCGCACGCGGCACCATGCCCGGGATGGTGGCCAGGCGCTCGCGGGGGCCGGTCACCCGGGGCAGCGAGCGAAACAGGCCCAGCGTGTAGGGGTGGCGGGGCCGCCGGAAGAGCGCCTCGGCCGGAGCACTCTCCACCACCCGGCCCGCGTACATCACCACCACCCGGTCGGCCACCTCGGCCACCACCCCCAGATCGTGGGTGATGAGCACCATGCCCATGTTCTGATCCACCTGCAACTGCTTGAGAAGCAAGAGGATTTGGGCCTGGACCGTCACATCCAGCGCGGTGGTGGGCTCGTCCGCGATGAGCAGCTTTGGGTTGCAGGCGAGGGCCATGGCGATCATGACCCGCTGCTTCATGCCCCCCGACATCTGGTGGGGGTGATCGTCGACGCGGCGCTCGGGATCGGGGATGCCCACCCGGGCCAGCAGCTCGACCGCCGCCTGCCGGGCCTCGGCCCGCGACAGCCCCCTGTGGTGGCGCAGCACCTCACCCACCTGGGTGCCCACCCGCAGGATGGGGTTGAGGCTGGTCATGGGCTCCTGGAAGATCATGGCCAGCTCGGCGCCCCGCAGGCGGCAGCGCTCGGCCTCCTTGAGCTGGAGCAGATCCCGCCCCTGGAACAGCACCTCGCCCCGCGGGTGGAAGCCCGGGCGGGGCACCAGGCCCATGACCGACAGGCTGGTGACCGACTTGCCGCAGCCGCTCTCCCCCACGATGGCCAGGGTCTCCCCCGGGTGCACGTCGAAGGAGATGCCGTCCACCGCGCGGGACAGGCCCTGGGGGGTGGGGAAGTGGGTGTGCAGGTCGCGCACGGAGAGCACGGGTGTTGACACGCGACTACTCCATCGCCCGCGGGTCGGCGGCGTCGCGCAGGCCGTCCCCCAGGAAGTTGTAGGCCATCACAGCCAGGAAGATGAAGAAGCCGGGCACGATGACCCAGGGGTAGTCGGAGAGGTTGCGCACGTCCTGGGCGTCACGCAGCATGTTGCCCCAGGACGCATCGGGCTCCTGGATGCCCACCCCCAGGAAGCTCAGCGCCACCTCCCCCAGGATGTAGTAGGGGATGGCGAGGGTGGCGGTCACGATCACAAAGCTCAAGGTATTCGGGAGGATATGGCGCACGATGATGCGCAGCCGCCCCAGCCCCAGCGCCTCGGCGGCGGTGACGTACTCGTTCTCCTTGATGGAGAGCACCATGCCGCGGATGACCCGCGCGTTGGCCGCCCAGCCGATGAAGGCGAGCACCGCCACCATGATGAGGTAGGCCTGGGTGCTCGGCACGTCGCGCCCGAAGGCCTGGCGGATGACCAGGATGATGTAGAGGCCGGGCAGGGCCAGGATGAGCTCGACCCCCCGCATGAGCAGGAAGTCGGTCTTGCCGCCGAAATACCCAGCAATTCCGCCGATCAACAGGCCCAGGGTCATGCTGATGGCGATGCCCAGCAGGCCCACCGAGAGGCTGATGCGGGCCCCGAAGATCACCCGCGAGAGGATGTCGCGGCCGAACTTGTCGCTGCCGAACAGGAACACCGGCGCGCTGCCCTCGGGGGTGCCGAACAGGTGCAGGTCGGACTCGATGCCCAGGAACGTGTAGGGCTCGCCGCGCACGAAGAAGTCGATGGGCACCACCACCGAGCGGTCCTCTTCGTACTCGGCGGAGAACTCGTCGAGGCGCCGGGTGCCGTAGACGAAGGGGCCGTGCCAGTCGCCCGCGTCGTCCCAGAAGTGGATCTCGGTCAGCTGGGTGGGGTGCCAGTTGTGGTCGCGAAACTGGGTGGTGGCGCCGTAGGGCGACACGAAGGGCGCGAAGATCGCGGAAAGATAGAGGAATCCCAGCACCCAGAGGCCCACCATCGCCAGGCGGTTCTTGCGCAGGCGGCGCCAGAGGGTGCGCCAGGGACCGGTGGGGTGGGCGCCGGGGAGCGGGGCGCCGGCCGGCGCTGCGGGGGTCATTTGCCCACTCCAATCCGCGGGTCGATGCGGCCGAGCAAGAGGTCGGCGATGAGGTTGCCGAAGACCAGCATGAGGGTCGCCATCATGACCGAGGCCATCACCAGCGGCTCATCCTGCGCGAAGACGGCGTCCACCGTCAGCCGGGCCATGCCGGGCCACGAGAAGACGATCTCCACCAGGAAGGAGCCGGTAAACAGCGACGAAATGCTGTAGCCGAACAGGGTCACCAGCGGGTTGACCGCGTTCCAGAATGCGTGCTTCCACACGACCTGGTGGGTGTTGAGCCCCTTGGCCCGGGCGGTGCGCACGAAGTCCTTGCCCAAGGTTTCGAGCATCTCTGCGCGCATCTGGCGCATGTAGTGGGCCACCTCGGTGGTGGCCAGCACCACCACCGGCAGCACCAGGTGGTGGGCCACGTCCACGAAGCGCTGCCAGGGGGTGAAGGTGTCCCAGTTGACCTGATCGCGGATGCCCCCCGAGGGGAACCAGTCGGTGGTGACCGCGAACATCAGCATGAGCAGCGCGAAGAAGACCCGGGGCACCGACAGGCCCAGGAAGCTGATGAAGCTCACCAGCCGGTCGACCCAGGTGCCCTGCCGCACCGCCGCCACCACCCCCAGGGGCAGGGCCAGCCCCCAGGCCACGAACAGGGTGGTGCCGCTGAGCAGGAGGGTGTTGCCCATGCGCTCGCCGATGAGGGTGAACACCCCGATTTCCTTGGAGAAGCTGTAGCCGAAGTCCCCCTGGACGGCGTGCAGCAGCCAGCGGCCATACCGCTCGAAGAAGCCCCCATCCAGGCCATAGGCGCGCCGGAGCTGATCCAGCACTTCCTCGCTGATGTTGGGATCTTCGGCGAGGCGGGTGACGTAGTCACCGGGGGCGGCGTGCAGCAGCGCGAAGGTGATGAAGCTCACCGCCACCAGCAGGGGGGGCACGGCCAGCAGGCGCCGGGCGATGAACAGGCCGAAGGCGCGTGAGGGCAGCAGGCCCCGGAGGCGAGCGCCCAGCGGCGAAGTGCCCGAAGTACCCAAGTCTACTGGCCTTTCTTGAAGAGGCTCTCGACGTTCCAGTGGGTGGTCGGGCGCAGGCCCGAGGGGTTGAAGTTGCCGAGCTTCTTGCGGCCGGCCGCGTAGAAGGTCTGCACCACCAGCTGGATCTGGGGCTGCTCGTCGCTGAAGATGTACTGGAGCTCTTCCCAGATGCGCTTGCGCTCGGCCATGTCGTCGGTGCCGACATTGGCGTACAGAAGCGCGTCCATCTGCTTCTCCCACTCAGTCGCGGGGGCGGTTTGCTGGGGGAACCAGGCGTGGTTGTCACCACTCGACAAGATCACGTTCTTCGACTGGGCGGGATCGGGCGGCACCGCGGTGCCCCAGCCCAGCAGGATGGCGTCGAAGTCGCGGGTGCTGCGCATCGAGGTGATGAGGTCGTTGAAGGGCACCGGGCGGATGTGCGCGGTGATGCCCAGCTTGGCCAGGTCGTCCTTGATGACGTTGAGCATGCCGATGCGGGTGGCGTTCTCGGCGTTGGTCGACATGGAGAACTCGACGTGGTTGCCCTCGGCGTCGAAGAGCTTGCCCTCTTTGAAGGCGAAGCCGGCCTCGGTCAGCAGGGCGCGGGACTTGTCCAGGTCGTAGGGGTACTTGACCACCTTCTCGGTGTGCCAGGCCTTCACCGCCGGGCTGTGGAAGGTCCAGAGGGGCTGGCCGCGGCCGGCCATCACCGTCTTCACGATGCCCTCGCGGTCGAGGGCGTGGCTGACCGCCTTGCGAAAGTTCTTGTTCTGAAACCACTTTTGCTTCATCGGGCTCACGTAGGGCGGGCCCTCTTTGCTCATGCGCTGGTCGAGGTTGAAGATGAACCAGTTGGTGTTGAACGAGGGCCCCAGGTCGACCACCACGTAGTCCCCCGCCGCCGCCTTGCGCTCCAGCGGATCGACGTGTTCGGGGCGCACTTCGAGCACGTCCGTCTCGCCTTCGCGAAACTTCAGGAACGAGGCGTTGAAGTCGGGCACGATGAGGATGACCACCCGGTCGAGGTAGGGCAGGCGGTTGCCCTGGGCGTCGATCTTCCAGAACCGCGTGTTGCGCTCCAGCACCACGCGCTCGTCGCTCTTGACCTCTTTGACCCGGAAGGGCCCGGAGCTGACGATCTCGGCGGGGGGGGTGTTGACCTTCATGGCCTGGGCGAACTGGCCGGCCTTCCACACCGCCTCCCACTTGTGCTTGGGCACCACATAGATGCTGCCCACGTTCTGGTGGAAGAGCACGTCGCGCTGCACGAGCTGGAACCGGAAGGTGCGGGCGTCGACCTTCTCGAAGCGCGGGAAGCGGGGGACACCCGCCTCATCCACGCCCTGCTTGAAGAGGTCCTTGGCCGAGTTGGGCACGGCTGGATCCTGCATCACCGCCCAGGTGAACTCGAAGTCGTCGGCGGTGAGGGGGGCGCCGTCCGACCAGGTCAGGCCTTCGCGCAGGGTGAAGGTATAGGTGAGCCCTTCGGGGGATTTCTCATACTTTTCGCACAGTTGCATCTCATCCACCTGCTTGACGCGGTGGAAGCCGAGGCAGCTGGCGAAGACGGGTCCGTGCAGGATGTCGTTGGAGGCCGAGTCGTTGGCGATGACCGGGTTGAGGGTCTTGGGGTCGCCGGGCTGGGCGTAGACCAGGGCCCCGCCGTAGCGGCCGATCTCCCCGTCTTCCACCTTCAAGGCGCCCTTGGGCACCTCGTCCTCGAAGCCGGGTTTGGGGATGCCGATCGGGGTGGCCACCCCGGCCTTGCCCGTCGGGGCGTCGCCGCCGCCACACGAGCAGGCCCAGAGTCCCAGGCCAGCAAGAAGTCCAAGGCCGAGAAAACCCAACAATTTCAACATATTCACTCCTGCGGCGCTCGCAGTGCACCGGCCCCCTGCGACCACGTTGTGCGCACCGTACCTCGATTGTCGCCCGACGTCACCTGATCCGCTGCCGGCGCTCGCTACTGGAGGCGCACCGGGCACCAGGCCAGGACCGGGGCCTCTTCGGCCAGGCGCAGCACTTCCAGCGCCTCGATGCGGGGGCCCACCACCAGCGGGCGCAGGCGGCCCAGCAGGCTGCGGCGGGCCCGAATCAGCCGGACTTCGCGGACCTGCGGATCGAGCCCCACCTTCTGGGCCAGCAGGCTCAAGGCGTCGGCCTCGGTGCCGAGCTGGTCCACCAGGCCGTGGGCCAGGGCCTGCCGGCCGGTCCAGACGCGGCCCTCGGCGATGGGGCGCAGCCACGCATCGTCGCGGCCCCGGCCGGTGGTCACCCGATCGAGGAACATCTGGTAGGCCGCCTGGATGTGCCGCTCGAGGGCCGAGCGCTCGGCGTCTTGCAGGGGGCGGCTGGGCGAGAGCAGGCCCGAGTGGGCGCCGCGCTCGAAGCGCACCCGGTGCAGGCCGAGCTTGGCCAGCAGGCCCGCGATGACCGGGCGGGCCATGATCACCCCGATGCTGCCGGTGAGGGTGCCGGGGGCCGCCACGATGGTCTGGGCGCCGGCCGCCAGGTAGTAGCCGCCGCTGGCCGCCACGTCGGCCATCCACACCACCACCGGCTTCTCGGCGGCCAGCTTGCGCACCGCCTGCCACATGCGCTCGCTGGCGGCCGCGCTGCCTCCCGGGCTGTCAATGTGCAGCAGAACCCCTCGGATTCGCTTGCTTTTTCGGGCAGCATCCAGGCAACCCACCACCGCCTGCGGCACCGCGCCCTGGGGGTCGGGATCTTCAAAGCTGCCATCGCGGATGGTGCCGGTGACCTCGATGAGGGCCAGCTTCGCGCGGCGTGGCCAGCGGGGCCAGGGCCGGGGGGTGCCCTGGTAGCCCCAGGCGGGCAGGGCCTCTTCGTCGAAGAAGGCCTCGGGATCGGTGACCGCGTCGGCCAGGCCCAGGGCCACGGCCTCCTCGGCGGTGTAGGGCCCGCCGTCGAAGATCGCGCGCACGGCGGCTTCGTCGAGGCCGCGGCCGGCCGCCAGATCGGCCACCAGGCCAGCAAACCGGTCGTCGAGCAGGGCGTCGATGGCCTCGCGGTTGGCCTCGGTGGGGCCGGTGCGGGTGAAGGTCTCCATGAACGACTTGTAGGTGCCGGCGGCGATGACCTCGACCTCGACCCCGGCCCGGCCCAGCACCTCGCCGAAGAAGGTGAGCTCGGCGGCGACGCCGGTGGCCAGCACCAGGCTGCCGGGGGTCAGGTGCACCCGCGAGCAGGCCGAGGCCAGCCAGAGGGTGCGGGTGTCGACCCAGGCCAGGTGGGCCTCGACCTCGAGGCCCCCCGCCCGCGCTTCGCGCAGCAGCTCGCGCAGCTCATAGACGGTGGCATCACCGCCCTCGAGGTGGCCGATGGCCACCTGCACCTTGCGGATCTGGCGGTCGCGCACGGCGGCGCGCAGGGCCCGGCGCAGGGCCCGCCGGGGCAGGGCGGGGCGCATGCGCTCAAAGAACGATCCCCCCGCCCGCACCGCGTGGTGGCCTTCGAGGTTGACCCGCAAGACCTCGTTTTTCTTGGAGAATCGCCAGAGTGCGTAGCGAAGGAGGGTGAAGGGCAGGAGGAAGGGCCACAGGAGCAAACGAAGGAGCATGGCGGCAGTGTGACGGCCAAGGGTGGTGGTGGCAAGCATCCACCCGCAACCCTTCGGGTTGCATCCCTTTTTCGGCAGCGGAAGCCGGGTCGGCGGATGGGCACCCATCGGCCGGGTGAATCTGGCAGGATGGCGGCCTGGGGGAGCCGATGCGCATACTGTCTGGTGTATATATCTCGTTGATTTCGCTGGGGATTTGCGGGTGCCTGGGCGAGTTTCCCGCGCCGCCTCGAGGGGCCGTGGATGCGGCCCCCGTGGATGTGGGCCGCATTAACAGCCCCGAGGCGGGTGGGTCCGACGCACGCACCGAGCGCGATGCCGCAGCGCCACAGGACGCCATGCCACGGGTGGATGCAGCAGCCCCCCGCGCCGACCGGGGCCCCGATGCGGCTCCACCCACCGACGCGACCCCAGCCATCGATGCGGCTCCACCCATCGACGCGGCTCCACCCATCGACGCGGCTCCACCCGTTGACGCGACCCCACCCGTCGATGCGGCCGTGCAGGACATGGGATCCGACGTGGTGCCCTGCGCCCCGCGGGCCTGCGTGACCCTCTTTGGTGAAGCCGACACCAGCCAGTGCAGCCCCAGCCCCCTGTTTCAGTGCGCGCTGTCAAACCACGAGCTCTGCCAGTGCGGGAACCGCAGCGGGGGCCTGTACTTCGATGCTGCGCCGGGCAGCGGCCAGCCCGCCCAGGTGATCACCTACGTCTACCAGCCCGCCGAGCAGGACGGGCCGGATGTGCGCATCGCCATCAACGATCCGGCCCGCTGCCTGGTGCCGGAGCCGGTCTGCCTGGGCAACGGGCCCTGCTCGCGCCACCGAGCATTCACCTGGCGGCTGCCCGGACCCCTGCAGGGCAGCAACCGCCTGCAGATCTTCCACCACAATACCTGCCGCAACCCCAACCTGCTGGTGCTGGAGCTGGTGCTCACCTGGTAGCGGCCCGGTGGGTCTGGGCCCAGCGCTCGGCGGCGCCCAGCACCGCCTTGATCTTGGGCAGCTCGACGGTGGCGGCCGGTACGACCAGCCGCAGGGTGCGCTCGCGGCCCACCTCGTCGGGCAACACCCCGCAGATGAGCCCGGGGGGCACGCCCGGATCGGGCAGCCGCCCGTCGGGTACCAGGGCGATGCCCAGGCCTTCGATCACACACTGCCGCAGCCAGTGGATGTGGGGTGTGGTGAGGAAGGGCTGGACGGGGAACCAGCCCCCGCGGGTGGTGGGCCAGAGGTTGGGATCGCAGCCCGGGCCTTCCCAGGCGAGCAGGGTGTGGTGGGCCAAATCCTCAATGCTCTTGATGGGTTTGTGCCGTTCGAGGTAGCGGCTGCTGGCGATGAGCCACTCGCGCACCCGGTAGAAGGGGCGGCCCACCCAGGGACCGGGGGGGTCAACGCTGCCGAAGTGCACCGCCAGATCGACCTCGTCGAGGGCACCACCGATGGGATCGGGCGCAAAGCGCACCCGGTAGCGCAGGTGGGGGAAGTGGGTGCGCATGATGCCGAGCAAGAGGGTGAGCACGTTGGGGGGCAGGCCGATGGGCAGGACCACCCGCAGCACGCCGGTGGGCTCGCGGCCGATCTCGCGGGCCGCGGCCAGCAAGCCGGCGGCGTCCTGCACCATGGCCCGGCCACGGCTGGCCATGAGGGCGCCCGCGGGGGTGAGGGTGGCGCCGGCGCGGGTGCGCTCGATGAGGGGCACCCCGGCACGCGCTTCCAGGGCTTCGAGGCGGCGACGCAGGGTGGTGCGCGACAGCCCGAGCACCGTGGCGGTCTTGAGGAGGGAGCCGGTTTCGGCAAGGGTCGCAATGGCACGCAGCTCTTCGAGGTCCATGAGCGCTCCCTGATGTCCAGTTTCTGACCATAGGATGGCCATCATCGGACAGATTCGTCCATCCAGATCGGGCACCATGGCCACCAGCAGTGACGGAGGTGGTGCATGGCGCGGCTCGATGCGTGGTGGCTGGCGGCCCTGGTGCTGGTGGCCTGTGACGATGGCGGTTCCGGCGGTTCAGGCGGCGCGGGCGGGTCGGGCGGCGCGGACGGTGCGGCCGGGGCCGGCGGGGCGGACCAGGGCCCCGGTGGGGCCGGCGGGGCGGATCAAGGCGCGGCCGGGGCCGGCGGGGCGGATCAGGGTCCCGGCGGGGCCGGGGGCGCGCCGGGCTGCTTCCAGCTCACCGATGGCCCCTGCGTCGAGGAAACCTTCAAGAATCCCGAGGTGTTGCAGCCCAATGATCAGGGGGTCTACGAGCTCGAGCTCGTGCCCACCGAGTTCATGGTGGGTGATCAGCGCC
>Ga0075163_10013725_pt1 | contig 10488 bp, 7 predicted proteins | sample JI1023141ADNA_FD_71478 | JGI IMG/M metagenome (GOLD analysis project Ga0075163, IMG submission 71478) | Wastewater effluent complex algal communities from Wisconsin, to seasonally profile nutrient transformation and Carbon sequestration -... | ecosystem: Engineered > WWTP > Effluent > Algae... | reverse complement strand
GATGGTGCGTGTGGAGGGGCAGGCTCCGAAGGCGGCGCGGGTGGTGATGAAGCGATAGAGCGACCGAGCGTTAGCCCATCCACCGGGCTTGTAGTTCTCGTAACGTAGTTCACGTGATCTCTTGTACCGATCCGATCCACTGGTCCTGCAGCCGCACGACCATCGCACAACATATCACTTCCTCTATCGGGAACCGACGAACGATCCCTGTTCTGGAGATTCTCGGTTCGTCCAGACATGGCCGCTGCGGGGATGGCCTCGGGGATGGATTGAGAGGTGGTGATCCTCAGCGGCGCACCTGATGTGCACGGAGGACCGCACACTTCCTTTGGTAAGCGTGCATTTCCGAAGTACAGGCGCTCATGGCCTGGTGATGAGAAGGCACTAGAGGAAAGCCGCAACGTCCGTTCTTTGTCAGCATGAACGGGCCGGGGTCCATGCGCATGGTGTCACGCATGGACTCGCTCGCGATAACCGTGATCGGATGAGGAGGATCTTCACTGCACTGTTCCTGCTGGTTCAAGTTGTGCTGCTTGGACAAGGCTCCGGTGACGATCGGGTCGTGGAGCGGCTCCAATCCCTGTATCGGTCCACCGAAGGCGAGCCATTGATGCGGTTATCCCAGCACCTGTTGGATTCGTTGCCGAACGGTCCCAGCCCCTTGCGCCAGGAGGCGGAGTACTACAGCGCGCTCGCCATGCAGATGGACGATGAGGCCTCAAAGGCCATGGAGCACGCGCAGCAGGCTGTGCTCCTCTCCCGCGCATTGCGGGACACATCCCGCCTGTTGCGCTCGATGTACCTCATCATGAAATTGAACGTGGAGGCGCACCACTATGATGAAGCGGACCGGAACCGCTTGGAGAACTTCAACTTGGCCCGCGCGTACGGCAAGGACACCTTGGAGCTGGCGCGCGCATTGAACGCGATGGGCAGCATGCACAGCCGTTTGCAGCAGGCTGATTCCGCCGAATACTACTATCGCGAAGGGCTGCGGGTGCTCGGGGAGGGATCGCGCGCGGTGCGCATGGCCCTCATGAACAACCTTGCGAGTACACTTAGCCTGAGCGGGCGGCACGCCGAATCCATGCGGCTCCACGAGCAAGTGCTCCAGGAGCAGGACAGCACGGATGCCAAAGCACGGGCGTGGACCTATAGCAGCTTGGGCGAGTCGTTGTTGTTGAAGGGCCGGTACCGTGAGGCGATCGCTGCATTCGACAAGGGCCAAGCACTCAATGAACGGACCGGGAATGCGCTCGATCTGGCGATAGACCTGGGCGAACTGCGAGCCCAGTGCTTGGACTCGCTTGGCGATATCGCAGGAGCCTATCGATGGACGAAGCATGTGCGTGACCTTCAGGACACGCTCTTTGAACGCTCCATGAGCGAACAGCTGGTGGAGTTGGAGAAGCGGTTCGAAACACGGTTGAACAAGGAGGAGATCCAACGTCTGGACGCGGACAACATGCGCAAGGCCGAACACATAAGAGCTCAGAACGTGCAGCTTTATGGAAGCTTGGCGCTGGCGGCCTTCGCGCTCATGGGCGTTGTGCTCGTTTGGCGTAACCTGCAGCAGAAGCGAAAGCATGCCGCCAAGCTGGAAGAACTGAACGAGGAGCTGAAGGGGCAGAAGGAGCGCATCGAGGACATCAACCGGCTTTTGCGCCTTAAGGTGCTACGCACGCAGATCAACCCGCACTTCATCTACAACTGTTTACAAGCCATCGGCGATCTCGTGCACAAAGGCGATAGCCTTGGAGCAACCGCATACCTCGATGGCTTTGCGCGATTGTTGCGCATGGTGCTCGATCATAGTGTGAAGGACCGCGTTCCGTTGAGTGATGAGATGGCGTTCCTTCGGCAGTACATGGAGCTGGAAGCGCTGCGGTTCGGCGACGAACTGCATATTTCCGTTGAGGCTGATCCGCGACTTCTCGAGGAGGATATCCCTGTACCTTCTCTCCTGGTCCAGCCTTTCGTTGAGAACGCCATTTGGCACGGGATCGCACCGAAGCAAGGGCAGAAGCGGGTCGTCGTTCGTTTCAGTGAGGTGAACGATCGGATCATCTGCACGGTGGAAGACAATGGAGTGGGGCGCTCTTCCGCACCACAACGAGCGCATCCGGATGGCAGCGTCAGCATGGGCCTTCAACTCACCAACGAACGGCTTCAATTACTCACTTACCAATTGGAAGGATCGGGCCGCGTGACCTTCACCGACTTGGAAAGAGGGGGTGTTCCGGAGGGAACGAGGGTGCAAGTGGTGTTGGGCTGAACCGCGGCTATGAGCACAGCCTTGATGATGGACCGCGAATAAAAACCGCCGCAACCTTCCATAGGCGCTGATCAGAACCCATCAAGGTTGGTGGTGGTGAGCTGGATCGTTGAGGCTGGACCGTTCCCTCGATCGGCCACCGTAGCCTCGGTCATGCTTTCCCGGTGTGCGCGAACACGCTCATTTGGTGGCCGAAAGCCAACCGTCATGCGTTCCATTCTGTTCTCCCTTGCGGCCATCGTTTCCGGACTGGTCGCTGCCCAATCGGGCATCAACAGTGATTGCGCCCACGCCATCGCCCTCACGGTGTCTACCGGAAATGTGCAGACGGGCTTCGTCCCGGTGAACGGACAGGAACTGCCCGGTGCGACCCCTGTGCCGGCTACGACCTGTAGTGGATCGGCCATCCGCGGATCGGCGTGGTTCTCCTTCACAGCTACGGACACCAAGCACTGGATCCGGACCGAGGGCGACGGTCTCGACCACTCGAGCATGGAAGTGTTCAGCGGAGCCTGCGGTTCATTGGTGAGCATCGGCTGCTTCCCCGCCAACGGCGCCACCCCGCAATTGACCGGTCTCATTGTGGGTGGCACCTATTACCTGCGCGTGCTCACGTTGAACCCGTTGAGCTGTGGCGGAAGCGATTGCATGGTGTGGGTGGCGGTGGTGTCCGCACCATCGAACGATGACTGCGCAGGCGCCATTGAGCTGCCGGTCATCACCGATGTGATCACGGTGATGCCTGGCACGGAGGTCAGTTCATTGGGTGCCACGCAATCGCTGTCGGCCTGTTCGGGTGGATCCGGCGCCTCCAACGACGATGTATGGTACCGGTTCACCGCAACGCATGCGACCCACTTCTTCCCATTGACGCGGTTGAGCGGTGGTGACGCCACGGTCCAGTGGTTCAGCGGGAGTTGTGGAAACCTGACGAGTATCGCCTGCAACGCGCCAGAGGTCACCGGTCTCACCATAGGTCAACCATACCACATCCGCATGCACAGCACCAGCACATCGGCCACGGTGAGCACACGGGCATTGGCTGGTGTATTCTCCCCGGCACTCAACGACGAGTGTAGCGGGGCATGGCCGATCGAGGTGTCTGAGGGTGTGGATGATGCCACGCCCATCAGGCTGTCCACCATCAATAGCACATCGAGCACCGTGCCTTGCGCATCGGTATCGCCCGATGTGTGGCTCTCGTTCGTTGCTCCGGGTCCCCAGGTATCGGTCGTCAGCACCGAGGACGCGCGCGCCGCCATCTTCAGTGGAAGTTGTGGCTCGCTCACCTGCGTGTGGAGCGAAACACCCCTTCAGCCGGACTTCATCTTTCCTGGTCTCACCGCTGGGCAGACGTACTACTTGAAGATCGGCAGCAGTTCCAATACGGTGAACACATCGATCCGCGTTTTCGCCCCGCCCGCGAACGACGAATGCACAACGGCCGTTGCGCTCGTGCTTTCAGAGGATGCCTTGCCGGGGCACAGCTTCGGTGCCACACAATCCGTTCCTCCCTCCTGTGGCGGCGCAGCGAAGGATGTGTGGTACCGTTTCACCGCGGGCACCGGAAGGCATATCGTGGAATGCGCCCGGACCTACACGGAGAACGAGATCATGTATGCGGAGGTTTTCTCAGGCACCTGTGGTGCGCTCACCAGTATCACCTGTCAACAAGCCAATGGCAATGCGATCCCCGTTGATGGTCTCACCGCCGGCAGCACATATCACATCCGGGTGATGGCCGGCGATCAGGGTGCGTTCCGGGTGGCGGTGAAACCCGCCATGGCGAACGATGAATGTGAGGGCGCGATCGGGCTTCCGTTTTCCACCCTTACCGACTTCGAAGCGCTCGAAGAGCGGGAGAATATCAACGCGGCCGACGGTTCGGGCGCATGCGGCGCTGTCCGCGATAGCTGGTTCAGGTTTACCGCGGCTCATCCGTCAGCGGCCTTCATCGCACCGGGGATCTCCGGCCCGGGTGTGGGGGTAGAGTTGCTGAGCGGAACCTGTGGTGCGCTCACAAGCCTCGACTGTCAGATGGATATGATCAACGTACGGGTGCGATACACGGGCCTCACGGTGGGCGCGGAGTACCACGTGCGACTATCGGTGAACTCCTTTTCGCGTTACCGGCCGATGTTGTTCGATGAACTGGCCAACGATGTGATCACCGGAGCCCTCGTGGTCCCTGTTGGTGGTAGCTCCTTCGCGCAGCCCGTGTTCGAAGCACAGAACTACGGAGCAACGCAAAGCAACGCTCAATTGTGCGGCCCAGCAGGGAACCCGGACGATGACACATGGTTCCGCTTCGTCGCCGCATCGAACAGCCATACGATCACAGCCGAGCAGCGCAACCTGCACTTCACGGAACCCTCCATCCTCGGGGCTCTTCATATCGAGGTATACGATACCCTGAGCACCGTTGATGCCGTGCTCGATGCGCATGTGGTCGCGTGTGGCGTTAGTCCTGTCGTGGCGAGCGGACTGGTTCCGGGTGAGACCTATTGGTACCGAACTTACACGGCCAACGTTGGCATCGAACAGCGCTGCGCCTTCACCACCGCAGTGAACATGGGCAACAACGACGAAGCCGCCGGAGCACTCGAACTCTCCTATGGCAACGACTATTCCGCCTTGTTCAACACCACCGGGGCCACGCAGAGCCAGACCGCTGCTGGATGTGTGGTGAGCGATGTGGCGGACGACGACATCTGGTTCAAATTCACCGCTACGGGCGCTGCGGCACGCGTGGTGGTGGGCTACCACTCCGCGGACCTTACGCTCGAGCTCTTCAGCGGGACTCCCGGCAACCTCAACAGCATCGCCTGCAGCGACAATATCCTGGTCCTCCCTGAGCTTCCAGTGGGGCAAACATGCTATGTGCGGCTTTACAGCTGGCAGAACACCACACCTGTCCAAGGGCGGATCGGGCTCTTCATCACGCCATCACTCACGGCCAACAGTTGTGTGGACGAGACCTGTCTTGGCCCGGTGCTGCTCACGAACCCTTCCATCGAACAAGGCGAGACCTGTATGGCAATGATACCCGAAGTCACCTTCACCGCAGGTCTGGGTACGCCGGTGGCACCGGGTTGGCCGCGCTTACAGGCGGGATCATCCGACGGTTACAGCAGTTGTGCGGATTTCGACCGGTATCAGGAGGTGCCCACCACAGGCCTCGGGGGCGGCACCAGGCGGCTGCTTTCACGCAGCGGAAAAGGCATGAGCGGCATGATCGTGAAAGAATACGTGGACCCCTATTACTTCGAGTACCTCCAAGGAGAATTGACGGAGGTGCTCACACCGGGAGAACCCTATCTGGTTTCCTTCCATGTGGCCAGTCTCACCCAAGGGAACCTGTGCATCAATGGTCTTGGGGCTGCACTCACGCGAGGACCTGTGGCCTTCGACAGCTACTCGGACATCATCCCGGTGCCGGCGGATGTGGTCTCGGAGGAGGTGATCTGCACGGACCAGTGGGTGAACATCTGCGGTGTAGTGGTGCCCGAGGAGCCTGTGGACCACATCACCATCGGTCCTTTCTTCGGAGCCGACCAGTTCAACTCATCCGGTGTTTACGCCAGCCGCTCCTACTACTTCATTGATGACGTGGTGGTGGCGCGCGTGTCCGACCCGGCCTGCATAACCAGCCTTGGGGATGTGCCGCCATTGGACGATCATACTGCAGGCATGGGTGACGCCTTGCATGTCTTTCCCAACCCCGCGAACGAGCTCCTCAGCATCGTAGCCGACCCATCGCTCTTCGGCCAGTGCGCCGTGATCGAAGTGTTCGACGCCACCGGCAGCCGCGTACATGCGGAACAGGTGAACCACTTCGGTGCGCTCCAACCGCTCGATTTGTCCGGCGAGTGGAAGGAAGGCTTGTACCTGGTGATGGTGCGTGTTGAAGGGCAGGCTCCGAAGGCGGCGCGGGTGGTGTTGAAGCGGTGATCGGCGAACGACGTGCTCACACGCTATCCCGTTCCACCAAGTGTTGATGATGTTGCACGTGGTGGATGGTGAAATACAACATCTCCCGCACGGTCAGTTTGCCGAGCAGGGGGTGCGGGAGCAACGTCTCATCAAGTTCCGCTTCTGACCACCGGTCGACACGAGCGGCCAACTTCGCGAGCAGATCGCGGAGCGCTGTGCTCATCTGTTCAACAGAGCGGCTGGGAACAGTTGGCGGAACGAAACGGCCCGATGCGCGGCCACCAGCGGCGAGCTTCTCTTGGTACCGCTGGACCAAAGCCTCGTATGAGCGCACCGGTCGGTTGGGCTTGCCGAAGGCCAAGCGCAGGAACCACTTCGGCAAGGCCATCGCCATGTTCACTGGACCAACGGCGCGCAGAATGTGATCCAGTTGTTGAGCAGGGCTCCACTTGCCATGGTGCGACGTGTTCCACCCTTCGGCAGGAATTGAATGGATGCAGGCCAAGAACGCTTCGTGATGGCGCACCAACGCAGCATGGATGGCCAGGCGTTCCACGATCGCTCAGATGGTCGCGATGACTTTCAGCTCGATAGCGATCGGTGTCGGCAGGCAATTGATCTCCAACGTCGTCCGGCACGGTGGATCGATCTCGAAGTACTCCTTCCACAGCCGGTTGTAGGTGGGGAAGTCGTCCTTCATGTTGGTGAGGTAGACCGTAACGTCCACGAGCTTCTCCCAGCTGCTGCCGCTGTCCTCCAGGATCCATTTCACATTCTGGAACACACTGCGCACTTGGGTCTCGATGTCGTACGACGCAATGGTGCCGTCGGCGTTCAGCTCCACGCCAGGGATCTTCTTCGTCCCTCGTTCCCGAGGGCCTACACCGCTTAGGAAAAGCAGATCACCCACGCGGCGGGCATGCGGGTAGTGGCCTACGGGTTCGGGGGCTTTCTGGCTGTTGATGGAGGACATGGTGCGGTGTGTCGGAGCAGGGTCTGTGCTCTGCGAAGATGCGCCCGGATAGGGAAATAGGCCTCGAGGTGTGCACGCTGCTACTTTGCCGCATGCTTTTCCTGGAAGGTCTGGGCATCGGCTTGGCCACCGCCCTATTGATCGGTCCGGTGTTCTTCACCTTGCTGCGCGCGGCGTTGGAGCATGGGTTCCGCGGGGGCGCGCTGGTCGCTTTCGGCATCATCGTTTCGGATGTGGTGGCTGCGGGGCTCTGTCTGTCCGGTGTAGCGATGGTGCTGAAGGAACCGCTGAGCGGCCGGTGGTTCGCGCTGCTGGCAGGAGTCCTGCTGGCGGGCACGGGTGTGATGTATCTGCTGAAGAAACCGCGCGACGAAGGGGAAGGAGCTCCGTTGCGCAGGCGTGATGCGGCAGGACTCTTCGTGAGCGGATTCCTGGTCAACTTCGTGAACCCGTTCGTGTTCGCCGTATGGGCGGCCATCGTGTTGCGCGGCACCCGGGGTTACGGCGAAGGTGGAGCACGTCTGCTCTTTCTTTTCGCGGTGCTGTCGGGAATCTTCGTGAGCGACCTCGCCAAAGCGTGGCTGGCACCGCGACTGAAGCCACTTCTGGCTGGCCGCATGTTGAAGCGGTTGTACCGCCTCATCGGGGTCGCCTTGCTCGTGTTCAGCCTACGTGTGTTCTGGTATGCCTTCACCGCCTGGCATTGACGCGGTGCTGCTAGATTTGGGCAAACCACCTAACAGCATCCACATGAAAGTCAACTGGCTCATACAGATCATCGCCGCGCTCGTCCCGCTCCTGGTCGGGTTCGTCTGGTACAACCCCAAGACCTTCGGCAATGCGTGGATGAAAGGCGCGGGCATGACCGAGGACAAGATGAAGAACGCCAATATGCCGCTGATCTTCGGCCTCACCTTCGTGTTCTCGCTCCTCCTCTCGTTCTGCTACGATGCCTTCGCCAACCACTGGGCCTCGTTCCAAACGTTCTTCCGCCCGGTTGCTGAACACGGCATCGGGGTGGATGCCACCACCCCGTTCGGTACGGAGCTGAAGGGCTTGATCGATGCCTATGGCGAGCGTTACAGCACGTGGCGGCATGGCATGGTGCATGGGCTCATCATGTCGATCATGTTCATTCTGCCCGTTGTCGTGATCAACGCACTGTTCGAACGCCGCGGCTTCAAGTACATCATGATCAATTGGGGCTTCTGGGCCGTTTCGATCATGCTCATGTTCACCGTGGTCGCGCAGTTCAGCTGAACCGAAGCTGCTTCATTGGTGGAACGCGGGCCCAGGTCCGCGTTCTTCGTTCACGTTCCTTTGATCCGCGTCCACAACTCCCTCATCAACGTGGGGATGTCGGCTCCCTGGGCTCGTTCCGGGGGGATCAATTCCACGCGCAGATCACCGTTCTCCGGTATCAACAGGTACGCGAACACGAACGGCTTGTCCGGCGCGGGTTCGCCCATCTGGCCGAAGCGCAGGTCGTTGAAGAGGATGGTGTCGCCATGTTGACGGACCGCGTAGTTGTGGTCCGACAGTTCTTCCAGGCGAAGCACTTTTTCGTGTTGCGCCCAGACCCCGAAGTGTTCCACCTCCTTGTCGATGCGCACGAACTCCACCTCGGGCTTGCGATCGAGCAACGAGTGGTAGCCCATCAGGAAGTGGTCGCCCATGTCCACGTTCACGGCCCAGAGGATGCAATTGAAGGGTGTGGGCCGGGTGGAGAAGTCCGTGTACCGGATGTGCTGGCGTTCCATCGATGCAGTGATCGAGCTGACCGCGATGCGTTTGCAAACGATGGTGAACACCATGTACGCCGAGCTGAGGCCGATGCCCAGCCAGTTGATCCAGCGGCGCTTCTTGCTCTCGCGGTGCAGGAACATCACGGCGCCCACACAGATCATGAAAGGCACCGTGTACAGGGGGTCCACCACGAAGATGTTGTTCCAACTGAGTTTCCACGGGAGGGGCCAGAAGAACTGGGTGCCCCAGGTGGTGTGCAGGTCGAGCAGGGGATGTGTGACCAGGCTCCACCAGAACAGCCCCGTCCATTCCTTCACGGATCCGCTGTCCTCAACGCGCTTCCGGCGGAGGATGAGTGCGATGATGCCAGCGGTGATGGCCAGGAGGATGCCGCGGACCAAGGCGCTCTCCGCACCTTGCACGAAGGTTAGCGCTATGAGCAGGGTGAACACCGAGAGCAGGGAGGCGGCGTGCCACTTGAGCCAGCGAGCCAGGATCGGCGCCATCACCATGCTGAATAACAGGGAGTGCGTGATCCCACGGTGCAGTTCGTTGGCCCGCAGCGGATCATAGAGTGAACGTGCGAGTACATCCAGGTCGGGGATGGTGCCGGCGATGGCACCCCAGAGGATGGCCTTGTTGCCGATCTTCCGGCCGAGCACCACTTCACCAGCAGCGGCGCCGAGCACGATCTGTGTGAGGGAGTCCATGGCTATGCTGCGGTCTCCTTGAACGGGTCCCTCAATTCGAACGCGCTGGGTTGAACGCTGTGGAGGAAAGGGCCGACCACCCGGTTGACCACCGGGTTGCGGTGGCGCACATGGAAGTAAGCAGCGGTGGGGATCGCTCCGAGGTTGCTCTTGGCCTGTTCGGCTGTTCGGCCGAAAAGCACCTTCGGTAAGCCAAGGGCGATGGCGCTCGCCAGGTGGTCCACCAGCATGCGTTGGTACACGGCGAACCGTTCGTTGTGCGCGTGGTCCAGGCCCACGTAATGCGCATCCAGAGCGCCGTCCAGCACGAAAGCGGAGCTGAAGCCCACCAGGTCGTTGGAGACGTAGTAGGCATTGAAGAGCAGCGCATCGCGCAGGTGTCGCTTGTGGTCGGCGAAAACGGCTGCGTTCAAGCGGCCCAGCACGTAGGGCGAGCGAGCGAGGATGTTGTCCAGCAAGCGTTGAAGCCGCGGTGCTTCGCGTTCGATGGCATCGGGGTCCAAGGAGCGCACTTCGAGATCGGCCGACCGCTTCAACACGTTCTTCAGCCGGGTGCGCGACTTGGCGTTGAGCGCACCCATATAATCATCGAGGCTCTTCCAGGCCGGGTGTACGGTCATCTCCATGATGGCATCGGTACGCATCAGATGGAAGCCCTTGGGCGGCACCGGAACCTGCGTGCCGGGCGGCACGATGTCCTTCATCAGCAGCACCGGCGTCCTTTGCCGCAGGGAGTCACCCTTTTCAAGCCGCAGCAAGGAATCGGCCACTATCGCCAGTCGTTGCTCCGGGCCAACGCCATGGAGGAAGTAGCTGCCATGATCACCCGTGTGGAACACGTTGCCCGCCAC